>Ga0209541_10009275_pt1 | contig 15966 bp, 21 predicted proteins | sample RifCSPlowO2_01_FD_184027 | JGI IMG/M metagenome (GOLD analysis project Ga0209541, IMG submission 184027) | Groundwater microbial communities from Rifle, Colorado - Rifle CSP2_plank lowO2_0.1 (SPAdes) (version 2) | ecosystem: Environmental > Aquatic > Deep subsurface > Groundwater | place...
CTAAAGAAGATTTATCTGAAACTGAAATTTCTAGTAAATTAAATATTCCAATAACAACTGCAGAATATAATATACAACAATTATTAAAAGCAAAACTAATAGAAACAAAGGAATTTAAATGGTCTGAGAAAGGAAAGAAAATTAAATATTACAAGGTTTCAAATAAATTAATAATAATCGCTCCTAAATCACAAAGTCTTTTTTTAGACAAGATAAAAACAATAATTCCTGTTGCTCTTATTGGTTTAGTTATATCAGGGATAATATATTGGTATAAACCTAAAGAATTTGTTAGTATGAAATCAACAGAAATGTTGGCAGCTTCACCCATGTTAGAGAGTTCTGTTCAATCTCAACCTTTTTATGCTTTGTATTTCTTATTGGGCGTAATAATAACGATAGGTTTATATCTAATGGTTGATTATATTAGGAGTAGAAAATGAAAAAGATATTATTAATATTAATTAGCTTATTATTAGTAGCTTCTGTTTACGCACAAGCTGTAAGAATGCCTACACCTATAGATGGAGCTGGATTAGGACAAAATCAGTTTTATTCTGTTGTATTTGACGGGGAAGGAGATGCTGTTGTTGCTGCAAAATTAAAGATACAGAATATTGGTAAAGATAATTTAAAAGAATTAAGCATCGAAATCCCTGGCGAGAATGTAAGAATAGTTAATATTATGCAGGAAGTAATAAGATTCCAAAAGATATGCGGTGCTTATGATCCTATGGGAAATTGTTCTTATTATTATGACCAACAAGTATGGCCTCCTGAATACTATTCTATTGAAAAAATTACTGAGAAATTATCCAAATCTGCAAAAGTAACTTTAAAATTACCTGTAGAATTGAAAGAAGGTGAAACTGGGACTATATTGTTATACTATAAAACTAATAGTTATGTTGAGAAAAGTTTAGGTGTGTTTAATTTTGATTTTGAAACTATAAAATGGAGCTTTGATACTGATAGAATAAGAGTTGCTGTAAATGTTCAGCAAGACTTATATTTGGAAGGCGTGAAAGGCAAGATTGAATACCAAGATAATTTTGCTGTTGCTGAAAAAGCTTTAGTTTCTGGTGTTCAAAGCCAAGACTTACAGCAATTCTCAAGCCAGATAGAATGGCAGCAGGGGATTGTGGAAGAAGCTTCTGGTTTAGACCCCTATGAAGGTTTCCATGCAAAAGGAAGATATGCTGAAAGCTGGCTTAATTTGAATAGAGGAAGAATTGGAATTGGTGTTTTAATTACGCTAATTGTTCTAGGGTTCTTATATTATTTTGTTTATAGAAAAATAAAAAAGGCTAAGGGAAATATTGTTTTTAAAGCTATAAGTATGGGGTTTGTTTCAGGCATAGTATCTATTGCTTTATGGATATTAGTAAGTTTCTTGCTAGATTGGATCAGGCAATTTATTTATTACCAGTATAGCAGTTTATTGACTTTACTGATTGTTTTAATAGTTGGTATAATCTCTCTTGTTTTAATATTTGGACCTGCTTTGTATTTTGGATTTAAACATGGATTTATGAATGGGGTTTGGTGCTTAGGCGCTTGTTTGATAACATTGATGGTTATGGGAATTGTTGCGATTATTATTTTTAGCTTATTGCAGCAAAACCCAGGACCTATTTATTTTGCAAGAGGCATGATGGAAGCTGCTGTTAAATAAAAGAATTTAATTTTAATTGGTTTAAATTTTTTAGTAATTTGCTTTGCTCCAATAAATTATCAATCTTATTCTCTAAAATATATATTAGAGTATATAACCGAGGAAAACCATGCATAAGATTTATATATTAAAAAATTAAATTAATATAATGTTAATTATACATCTAAGACGATTACTAAGACATCCATTTCATTTTTATTTAGAAGAAGGTACTAGAAAATTAATAGTTAGTAGAATTAAAGATTATAAGAATGTAAGAATAGATAAACAAACAATAAAAGACTTTTTAGAGGGTAAAACTAAACATGGACTAAAATTTATCAATCACAAAACTTTAATAAAACTATTAAGATATTCAAATTTAATACCTGAGGATATAGAACAATCTGTAAGATATGTTAAAAGAGGATGGAGTAATAGAGAACTAAAAGTAAAGTTACCAATAAATGCGGGTCCTGAATTAGCTTTATTAATTGCAAAAACGATGGGGGATGGTTCTATACTTTCAGATTTTAGATTCAGTTATACAAATAGTAATTATGATTTAATTAAAGAGGTCATAAGTTATGTTAATAAAGCTGTAGGCAAAACAAAACCTTATATAGAATTTAGGAAGAAGAAGGGTAATTGTTACGAATTAAAATTTCCTTCGGTTGTTGGTTATATTCTAAAACTTGCAGGGGCTCCGCAAAGTTACAAAATTTTAACTAAATTTGATGTACCTATGTGGATTAAATTCGGCAATAAAGAGATTAAATCTAAATTTATTAGAGGTATTTTTGATGATGAAGCTTGTGTTAATCAAAGTAAAAAATCTCGCAGAATAATATTTGCGATGTGTAAACTTAAGAAATACAAAAATTCACTCAAAAAATTCTTGAATTCTATAAGGATTTTATTAAGAGAATTTAATATTAATTCTTCCCCTATAAATATACAAGAATTTTATAAAGACAGAGTGATGTTGAGATTTACAATTTATAGAAAAATAAATTTTGATAATTTTATAAAAGAGATAAAATTAAGCCATTTAGAAAAAAGAAATAGATTAAATAAGATATCAAAAAGTTATAAAGATATTCATGAAACGAAAAATACTATTCTCGATATAATTAAAAATTCTCAAGAATTCCTAAAGATTTCTAAAATCTCTAAAATTACAGGTATAAAGTATGATACTATAGAATATAATCTATTAAATTTATATAATGAAGGCAGTATAGATAGAACGAAAATAAAAAACTATTGGGTGTGGTTCGTTAAATAAATTGTTTTAGTGATGTTTGGTTCTTAAAGTTTCTGAGCAATATACTGTCTTTCAATAAATTAGAAATATCCATATTAAATCTTTTTATTATTTCACTTTTAGCGTAATTCGATACATCTTCTATTGAATTAAAATTCATAGGTTTACTATCTAAAGCATTTTTAGCACCCATTCCAGTAACCCATACACCTAAAGGAGCTGTATATTCTGGTGTTTCAAACCTTATAATTAAGCAAGAAGCTTGTTTTTTAATTTTATTTAAAAATTCTAGCAGTTTAAGGCGTGGTTGATAATATCCTCCGGCAGTATTGCCTGCATAATTTTTTCTGCCATAATAATCTTCATAGTCTGACGCCATTTCTAATTTACCTGAGAAATTCCAAAAAGATTTTGGCAGATATAATTCAAATAACTCGTAACTCCATATATTAGGTGATAGAATAATAAAATAGTAATTGCCTAAGTAATTCCCACTATAAAATTGGTAATTCTCCATAGTATTGTAGTTTTTTATATTATTAATAATATCTTTGCTTATTACATCAATAGTTGCAACAATACCCCATCTTGTCGGGACTAATCTTCTGTCTTTTTTTAAACCGAATATTCCTAAAGATAACAATTTTGACAATGTATGCTCATTAAAGTTATGCTTGTAGAGATATGTTATTGCCTCTGTTGACTTTAAATCATTTTCACCATATACTTTTTCTATTTTGTTGTTTATTTTTACGTTGCTTGTTATTCTAATATTTTTTAATTGAGCTATTGGCCCTGAAGGGAATGATATTTTATCTAGAGTTATATTCTCATTATTTGGCTTTTTTTCCAGGTTAATTTCTATATCAACCGGATTTAAAGACATAGTAATTTCCTTTGCAATCTCCAAGAATTTAGTTTCTTTTCTTATATCATAAATAGAAGCTTTGAACCTTGAATTTATTAAAGAAGCCCTTAAGGAAGCAATATCATCAATTTTGTATTTGTTATCATACCAGTAATTTGGAGAATCATAAATCCAGGCCTCATCTACTCTTTCCGGGGGGGATAAAATGCCAACGTTTAATATTTTTTGATTTATATTTGAGCCTATAAAAACTGAAGGAGGTGAAGCTCCTGAGAAGTCTTTGTCTATATTTTTATTTGATTTGAATAGTTCACCATATTCTCTTTTTCCCTTGAATTTGATAAATTCCATTAAGAGAATATATTTTTATTGTTTATAACAATATTGATTATATACTTTAAGCAATCTGTTTACTTCGGCAGTTGAAATATCATGCTGAAATAATTCTTCATTATTCAGAAAAAGCTCTTTTTTAAACTCAGGATGCACAAAAAAGTCTATTGCCATTTTTAATCCTTAAAAAATTTGATTTAAAAATCTTTCTCACTTAGAATACATAATTATTTTATAAATATTACGTTTTTTATTCCTTTAAAATGTTTATCTCCAGTCATTATTTTTGCGCCAATTTTATTTGCAACAGCTAATAAAAAAGAGTCAATAAGACCAAAATCTTTTATTTCTTTTTTTATCTTAGCATGTATCAAACCAGCTTCCCTTGCAATATCCCTGTTTATATCAATGATATTGGAATTATAGGCTATTGCATTATATGCAGTACTTGTATCAGCCCCTACACGCACTGCTCTACTTATAACTTCGGCTATTGTTAATGTTAGTGTAAATAACTCATTTTCTTTTTCTAAAAACTCTTTAATTTTTAAACCAGATTCACTTCCATCTAAGTATTCTATCCATGCATAAGCATCTATAATAATTTTCATTCTTCCAACTGACCTTTAAATTCATCTTCCTTTGTGAATGGGCCTATTCCTTTAAGTGAACCGAAGAAAGATTTCTTTGGTTTTTTTATTTCAATTACTACCATTTCACCTTCCTGTATAGACTCTTCCCTAATAATTTCTTTAGGTATTGTAACCATTATACTACCTCCAATTTTTTTTGTTTGTGTTAAAGCTTCCATTTTATTATACTTTTAGTTATATAATATTATATATTAAGTTATATTTAAACCTTTCGTTATTTATTCCAAAACAGCCTTAATCCTTCTAACACCAGCTGCTACGCCTTCTTCTTTTATTATCTTGAATCTTCCTAACTGCGATGTATTTTCAGCATGAGGGCCCATACATATTTCTTTTGAAAAACCTTTTATGTCATAAATTGATATTTTGTCTCCATATTTATGGCCAAAGAATGCCAAGGCACCTTCTTTCTTTGCTTCATCAGGGGATGTAATTGATTTTATTACCGGAATTTTTTCTTTTATTTTTTTATTTACCATGTTTTCTATTTTTTTAAGTTCATCATCTGCTAACTTTCTATCAAATGAAAAATCAAACCTTAATCTTTCTGTAGTTATATTAGAACCTTTCTGCTGCACTTTTTCTCCTAAAACTTTTCTTAAAGCTGCATGCAATAAATGTGTTGCTGTGTGTAGTTTAGCTGTTATTTCCGAAGCTTCTGACAAACCACCTTTAAATGTTTTCTCAGATCCTACTCTTGATAACTGTTGATGTTTTTTGAATTCCTCATCAAACTCTTTTTTATTTATCTTTCTATTCTTTTCTTTTGCCAGTTCTTCTGTCATTTCGAATGGAAAACCAAATGTTGAGAATAATATAAAAGCATCTTTTCCAGAAATAGTTCCTTTTGAAGATAATTTTTCAAATTGCTTTAATCCTGATTCTAGTGTTTCATCAAACTTCTTTTCTTCCTTGTTTAACTCATTGATTATAATATCTTTATTTAGCTCCAGCTCTTGGTATTCTTTCTTGTAAATGTCAATAACAACCTTTGCTATCTCTGATGTAAAATTATCCTTAATATTCATTAATTTTGCCAACCTTATTGATTTTCTGATTAATCTTCTCAGAACATAACCCTGGCCTAAATTTGATGGCGTGATGCTTCTTTCGTCACCTAGAATAAATGTTGCTGTCTTTAGATGATCTGCAATTATTCTTATATATATTTCATTTTGGTCTTTTGCCAAAGATCTTATTTTATTTATTATTGGCAGGAATACTTCTGTTTCATATACTGCTTTTTTTCCTTGCAAGACTGCAGCTGTTCTTTCAACGCCCATTCCTGTATCAACATTTTTTTGCGCTAGCGGATTATATTTACCTTCTTTAGTTTTATTATACTGCATGAACACATCATTCCAGATTTCAACCCATCTTTTGTCTTGAGGATTAAATATCTTTGGCGCTGGTTCTGATGAAACCCAGTAGAACATTTCTGTATCTGGTCCACATGGACCTGAATCACCAGCCGGACCCCACCAATTATCTCCTTTTGGCATGAAAGATATTCTTTCTTTTTTTATCCCTAAGCTCATCCAGATGTTAGCTGCTTCTTCATCTTTTGGTGCATCTTTATCACCTGCAAAACATGTAACACCTAATCTATTTATATCCAAATTTAACCATTTTTTAGATGTTAAGAACTCAAAAGACCACTCGATAGCTTCTTTCTTGAAATAATCACCTAAAGACCAGTTACCAAGCATTTCAAAGAAGGTTAGATGAAAATCATCTCCAACAGAATCTATATCCCCTGTTCTTATGCATTTTTGAACATCTGCCAATCTTTTTCCTTCTGGATGCGCTTCTCCTAATAAATGAGGCACTAAAGGATGCATGCCTGCTGTTGTGAATAATACCGTGGGATCATGCTCTGGTATTAAAGGAGATGACTTTATTATAGAGTGTTTTTTAGATTTGAAGAATTCCAAATACTTTTTCTTTAATTCTGATGCTTTCATAAGAATTTAGTTAAATACGGGTTTTAAAAAGGTTTCTAAAGTTTTCTTAACTTTTCTTCCATGCGGTTTATCTCGTCACTTAATGCATCCAGCTCTGTTGGCTCTTTTCTTATTATTTGTTTCTTTGCTGGTCTTTCTTCTATTATCAGCTTCTTTTCACCTTCTAGTTCTGGAAGCTCTGTTTTCAGTTTATTTACTAAAAGCTTTACAGACCTAATCTTTGCATTAAATTTGTTAATCTCATTTAGTTTCTTTTCTTTTATTGTTTTTATTTCTTCATTGGATTTTATCAGTTTTGCTGCATCAATTGCTATCTTTAAAAGGGTTTTTCTCGTTGTTATAGAATCCTCAATTTTAACATGCATAGATTCAGCCATTTTTACACTTCGAAAAGATTTTTGTCTACTGATAATAATTTTTCTTTAATTTCCTGCAGTTCTGACTTCCAGTTTTCTAATTCCTTATCTTCATTTGCTTTAAGGTTCTCTATATCAATTAAGATTTTTTCTGCTTCTGAGATCTTTGATTTTATTTGGTCTATTAGATCAAGTGCTGTTTTGTATTTTTCTATCTTTACAAATATTGGTTTTGTTTCATCCGGAGATCTTCTTGACACCATTACTTTTTCTTCTTGAATTGGCTTTCTTATCGGTATAGAAATATTTTCTTTAGTTATTTGCCCTGGTTGTATGACCTCTCTCATTGGTATTCCAAGATCCTCTGGTTTCCTTTCTATTTCTTTTTTTATTGATTCAATCTCTGGAAATTTTGTAGGAAATTCTGGAAACCGGGGTATTTCTCTTACATGTGGCAATTCAATATCTTTTTTTTCCTCTTTTTTTCTTTTAAAGAATAGAGCCATTTTATAGTAGTTGTAGAGAAATTTTGTATTAAAACTTTTCTCATTATCATAGTGTAGTAAATCTATAAAGAAAAAGTATTTATAGAGCCTATGCTTCCCAAATTAACTTGTTAATATGAAAAAAAGGCAGAAACATAGAAAGAAGGTTAAAGTAGTTAAAAAAAAGGCAGTTAAGAAAAAGGAACTAATTGATCCTAAAGAGATAGAAAAACTTATTCTAAATATTTCCGGTGAAGAAGGTTTGACTTTATATAAACTCTTAAAAATGAAGAATAATGTTTCTGAGTTTATTTTAGCTGATAAATTAAAGAGGTCTATAAACCAGATAAGAAATCTATTGTATAAATTTGATGTTTACAATTTGATTACTTCAACCAGAAAAAAGGACAGAAAAAAAGGATGGTATGTTTACTACTGGACCTTTGTTGAACAGAGAGCTAAAGATGCAATCATCTTAATTAAAAAACAGGAACTAAACAAATTAAAGTCACAATTAGAAAGAGAAAAAAGCTATAATTTCTTTATGTGCCCTAAGAAATGCATTAGATTAACTTATGAAACATCTATGGAGAACCAATTTCAGTGCCTGGAATGCGGAAGCATTTTAATGCCCGAGGATAATACAAAGACAGTTAAAAATCTAGAAAAAGAAATTGATAATTTAAACAAAGAGATTCTAAAATATGAGTCTAAATAATTCCTAAAATATCAACTTAAATAATCCAAACCATACTTTTGAACCATCTAAAGGCGGAATAGGCAACATATTAAATATGAATAACCATTTGTTTACTTCTTTTGTTAACAAAACAAAGATTGCTTGTTTTCTTCCTAGATTTTTATATTTTAATATATAATGTGCAGATATCCATAAAATTAAGTTTATGAAAGGACCTGCAAATGCTATTAGCATCATTGTAACTTCTGTTGTATTTCCACCTATACCAACATAACCTGGCGCTAAGATTATTAAAGGTGAATTAAAAAATTTAAGTATGGCTCCCAGGATTAAACCAAATGTAAATATTTGAAATTGTGCTGTTAATCCAAAAAACATTGCAACAAATTTGTGCGATAATTCATGCAAGATAATTCCTGGAGCTGCAACCAGGATTGAAAGCTTAAAATCACTTAAGTTAAATTTTCTAAAATAATCTATCCCCCTAAATTTTGTTGTGAAACCGCTGAAGATATATCCAATAACCAAAGTTGTTATTAGGAGATAAATCACTTCTGTTATTGTTATCAAAACCATATAAATCTGATTATTTATTCATTTATAAAGTTTAAGGAAAGGTTTAAATATGACCAATTTTAACTTTGTGGCATGGGATTGTATAAATATCTGAAGGCATTAAACAGGGATAAAGAGAAGATAAAGCCTTTAATGAAATCCAGATTAATTAATTGGAGAAGGGAGAATTCCGTAATAAAGATTGAAAGGCCTACTAATCTTCTAGCTGCACGTTCTTTAGGCTATAGAGCAAAGAAAGGAATTATTTTAGCAAGAGTGAGAGTCAAAAGGGGTGGAAAGCAAAGACCACATATAAAAAAGGGCAGAAGAAGCAGGCATAAAAGACAAAAGTTTGTAATGGGAAAGTCTTATCAATGGATTGCTGAGGAAAGGGCTGCCAAGCATTTTCCTAGTTTAGAGGTTTTGAATAGCTATAAGATTGGAAAGGATGGACAAAGATATTGGTTTGAGGTTATCCTTATTGATAGGAATCATCCTAGCATTAAAAATGATCCTAAACTAAATTGGATTTGTAAACCTGCAAATAAAGAAAGGGTTTTTAGAGGATTAACTTCTGCCGGAAGGAAATCAAGAGGTTTACTGAGCAAGGGCAAGGGTGCTGAAAAGATAAGGCCTAGCTTAAGAGCTAATTTAGGAAGAGGGAAGTAAATTTAATCCATTAAATTAATGATTTCTTTTGTGTTAAAGATGTTAATCTTCTCTTGTTTTTTTAACAATTTATCATTAGACCAAATTGAACAATTCATTTTTAATGCCAAAGCAAGAAAGTCTATATCATCTAAAAATTCAATTTTTTCGCTATTGGATAAATTCTTGGATAAGATTTCTACTTGTTTTAAGAATTGATGATATTCTTCTAGAGGAACAAATTCAACAATTATTGCTAATTCTCTTCTTAATCTTATAAACTCATCTTTTGATAACTTGGTCTTTTTTAATATCTCTTCTATATATTTGTTAATCTCTTCTAATGCATATTCGGGAGAATATAATTTTAAACCTTGTTTTATTGATAATTTTTTGAAGATTGATTTACTCCAAAAGAACGTTAATAAGACATTAGTATCAACTACAAATTTCATTCATATCAAACCTTTCTTCTTTAATTTTTCAAATCTTCCTTTTCTTGCTGTTCTTTGCAACTTAACAGCCCAATCTGTAGTTTCTTCTTCATCTTTTAGTCTTTTTAGCATATCTTCTTTCCAAGATAATTCTTGAGTTTTTTCATTTATTGCTTCTCTTATAAAACCAGACCAATTTATCTCTGAAAACTTATCCATTTTATGTTTGGTTTCTTCAGGTATTGATAAAGTAACACTAACCATATTTATACCTCCAATGTTAAAAAACGTAAATATGTTTAAATATTTAAATCTTTTGGTTAGAAGAAAATCTTTGTTTAAGAGTTCAAGAACTAATTTTAGAAGATGAAAATAATCACCTAATAATCTCTTCTAATTCTTTTGGCTTGCTAATGCTATAATCTGCAAACTCTTCTTCTCCACCTGTCGGATGCCCCCATTTTACAAAGATAGATTTTGCTTTTAATTTCTTAGCTGGCTCTAGATCTGAAAATTTATCTCCAACCATATATTCTATCTTTCCTTTATTTGATAGCTCTTTATTTAATTGGAGATTATCATCTCTGCTTAAAACAGGATCTTGTCCATATATATAATCAAATTTTATAGGACACCTTGTAATAGATAATATACCTGTGATAATGTCTTTTCTTATTCCAGAAACAATGGCTAATTTGTATCCTCGATTTTGAATAACTTTTAAGGAATCTAAAATCCCATCTGCATATATTTTTTGTTCATTTTCTGAAGCAACAAGATACATATAATCTCTAAATAAATCAGTCATAATAATAGTTTTAACATCTTTTCCAGAAAGTTCAATTTCACCATTATAAATTTGAATAAAACCTATTTTCATATCATCAGAAATGCCAAACTTCTTTGAAATATGTTGCTTGATTATATCATAATGCTTTTTTGTTCCATGTAGCTTTTTATGTTCTACTGAATTAGGTCTTGGAATTCCAAGAAGATTATATCTCTTTAGATTAGCTTCTTCAGCTACAAACGGTTTTATTAAAGTTCCTGAGAAATCAATGACTATAATCTTATCTTTAACCATTATTTAAATTTCTTGCTTAGAAGCTAGTTTTATGTCACCGGCTTTAACTGTTTTTCTTCCAGAATGCTTGGAAATCCTGATTGCATGTACACCAATTTGTTCAGAATAATCTTCAAGAGCATCTCTTAAAGCAACTTTTGCATCTTCACTAACTCTGTCAGCTCCTGATTTTTTAAGGAGTTTTTCCATAGCTGCCAGTGGCAATATACTTTTTTCAGTCATAATATACTTAACAAAACTTTGTTTATAAAGGTTTCCATTTGGGCTTAGATTTGCCTGTATCTGATTTTAATTCTGCTAAATAAGAAAAGAAGGATGATTATCACTATAATAATTAAAATAAGTGCTATAATCAAAGAGCTGATTAAAAAGATTAAAAATAAGATTAATGGAAACAGTATTGAAATTAATATCCTATATCTTAAACTAATTACCTTTCTTTTATTTATTTCTATATTACTTAATTTAACAAATGCTACAACAGCAACTATTAGTGAAAGATAGAATAATATCATTAACACGCTAAGAGCCATAATAAGTCTTATAAACAGGAAGTTATAAGGTTTTCTATGTTAACTGCTAAGGAGATTGAAGAGATAAGAAATTATCTAAATAGGTCTGAAAATCCATTATTTTTGTATGATGATGACCCTGATGGATTGTGCTCTTATGTCTTATTAAAGAAATATCTTGATAGAGGGAAGGGAATTATAATTAAGGGCAAACCTGTATTGGAGGAAAAGTGGACTAGAAAGGTTGAGGAATATTCTCCAGATTTAGTTGTTATATTAGACAAACCGATTGTAAGCCAGGAGTTTATTGACAAGATTAATGTTCCCATATTATGGATTGACCATCATCCGATTGTAAAACGAAAAGGCATACATCATTATAATCCAAGATATCATGATGAAAATGATAATTCTCCTACAACGTTCTTAGCTTACCAAATTGTAAAACAAAATTTATGGATAGCAATGATTGGTTGCATTGCTGACTGGTATGTTCCTGATTTTGCTGATGAATTTTCAAAGAATTACAAGGATTTATTGAATAAGGTTACAACACCAGAAGACACATTATTTAATACAGGGATTGGAAGATTGGTTAGAATTGTCTCGTTTATGTTAAAAGGCAAGAATATGGAGGTGAATAAAAATATCAGCATATTTTCAAGAATAGAAAGCCCTTATGAGATATTGAAAGAGGAAACTCCAAAAGGAAAGTTTATATCAAAATATTCCAATAAGATTAATAAAATTTATCATAGTTTACTGGAAAAATCCCTGAAAGAGGCAACAGAAGACAAGATCTTATTATTTATCTATCCTGATTCCAAGATAAGCTTTACAAGTGATCTAGCAAATGAGTTATTGTATAGGTATCCTAAGAAACTAATAATAATTGGAAGGGAAACTAATGAAGAGGTTAAATTAAGCTTGAGAAGCACGAACATTAAACTACCTCCTTTAATTGAAAAGGCATTGAAAGAGGTTAAGGGTTATGGCGGGGGGCATGATTTTGCATGCGGTGCTAATATTGCAAAGAATGATTTTAAAACATTTATTGATAATTTAAAGAATTTGTTATGAAACTGGTGAAAACGAAAGGTTTATATATAACGTTGTATAAGTTTATACAATGATAAAACCTAAGATAACTATGAATATTTTACATTATCCAAAATTGGATTCTATCCTAATGGTTGAAAAGGCTATTCAGAATAGTAAGGACTATCCTACAAGAATGGAATTATGGAGAAGTCTTCCTAAGCAAATGCAATATCAAACTTTTAAGTTAGTACTTGATTATTTGGAGAGTTCTAATAAAATTATATTTGAAGATGATAAAATAATCTGGATTTTTTCAAATAATAAGAAGTTAAATAAATTGATACAAGAGGCAGTAATAGTATGAAAGAATTTGTAACTCAGCTAAGTAAGGATTTGTTTCAAACAAAGATTGAAATTGAAAAAGAATTGAGTGAAGGAAATAAATCTAATGCAGAGCTTTATTCCCTGATCTTAAAAACTATAGATTTCCTTAAAGCTAAAAGAAATGGCGATCCGATTTCAAAGAAACTTCCTATTTACAAATACTTTGAAGAAAAATATGGTATTACAAATTTGTTCTTAATTAAATTAACTAAAGAAGCTCGTGCATTTTATACTAACACTTCTCAAGATGAATTTAAGATATTACAAATTATCTTAGAAGTTCATAGAACCCATAAGGAATATGAGAAAAAAGGAGGATATACTAAGCACTATTAATCAGAATCTTAAATTTTTTGTTGATTTAGAATTTAAATGAAACCGGTTTATTTTGAGAGAGCAATATTTTTAGGATGGTACTGTTCCAAGAGAGATTGCAGTTTTTGCTATATGTCAACTATTAAACATAGAGAAAAAATTGTTCAGAAATTTGCAAGGAGAACTACTGAATCAATTCTCGCAGAAGTTATTCTATGTAGAATATTAGGATGGAATCTAGGTTTTATATCTGGGGGGCATAATTTATACAAAACTGAAGATTTCAAAGAATTATTGAATAAAATAAACATTGTTTCTGGAAAAAGACTTTGGGTTAATATAGGAGCATTAACAAAAGAAGAATTAATTGAATTTAAACCTTATATCAAAGGTGTAGTTGGATCAATTGAAACAATTAATTCGAAAATCCACAGCATAGCTTGTCCATCTAAACCGATAGAACCTTTTGAAAAAATGTTTGATGAAGCAAGGAAATTAAAGATAAAGAGTGCTATGACAATTATTCTTGGTTTAGGGGAAACAATCAATGATTTTGAACTGCTTAAGGAATTTATAAAAAAGAATCATATAATGAAGATACATTTTTATGGGCTTAATCCACAAAAGAATACTGTCTTTGAGAATGCAAGACCTCCAACAGCAGAATATCAAGCTGAATGGATTAAAAAGACAAGAAAAGAATTTCCAAATATGGATATACAGTGTGGCATTTGGTTAGATAGAGCTGAATATATTTCTACATTACTTAATTCAGGTGCAGATTCGATTTCAAAATTTCCTGCGATTAAGAAATTTGGTTCTAGAGAAGCAAAAATTATTGAAGATCAAGCAAAAAAAGCAGGCAGAAATTTTAAAGGAACACTAACAAGATTACCAAATATTAATATTGATAAAGAATTAAAAAACCTGGATATCAAAGAAGAGTTAAAGAATAAAGTAAAAGTAAAATTATCACAATATATTAAAACATTATCCAATACTAATAAATACAAGAAGGAAAAGCTTTAATAACTCATAATTTATAAAGTTAATATGGTAAAAAAGAGGCTATTTGCTGTATTGTTAGTTATACTATTATATATATTTCCGATTTATGCACAGCAGACAGATTATAATGATTATACTGCCTTAGAGGTTGAATTTGATTTATCATCTGAATTTTCCCTTTATCCAACATCAACGAATTATGAATTAGCTTATGTAAGCGCTAACCTTACGTTTTATCCACAAACATTAGATAATCAAAGGGTTATATCATTAAAAACAAGATCTTCCCCTCAAATTAGTGTTATGAACGATAAAGATTCTATAATTTATATGTGGGATAAGCCTCCTGTTTACCAATTTTCATATGGTGTTAATTCTAGGATATATTTAATAAATACAATTGCAAAGATTGAAGAAAAAGTCAGCATGCCTAACATAGATAATGAATACACAAAAGCAAGCGGGCTTATTGATATGAATGATGATATCAAGAATAAGGCTAAAGAGCTTGCCAGTGGAGAAGATGATTTGTATTTTACTGCATTCAAGGTAGCTGATTGGGTTGAAAATAATATACAATACAACTTATCAACACTAACAGCAGATGTTGTACAGCCTTCATCATGGGTTTTAATTAATAAAGAAGGTGTTTGCGATGAATTAACTAATTTATTTGTATCTATGATGAGATCTTTAGGTGTACCTGCAAAATTCATTTCTGGAATGGCATATACAAACACAAGGAATGAATGGGGACCTCATGCATGGGCAGAGGTATATTTTCCTGATAAAGGATGGGTTCCTTTTGATATCACATATAAACAGTTTGGATGGATCGATCCTACACATCTTAAATTAATGGATTCTATTGATTCAAGCGAGTCTTCTGTCAAGTATAATTATAAATCATATAATATGGATTTTAAAGGCGAAGAGATAAAGCTCAATACAAAGTTATTAAAATTAGGAGAGAAGATTGCTCCATTAGCAAGGATAGAGTTAAAGCCATTGAAGAATAATGTTGGTCCTGGAAGCTATGTTCCTATGGAGGTTTCTCTAAAAAATATAAATGAATATTACTTACCTGAAACTGTATTTGTTACAAAATCTCCGGGATTAACAGAAAAGAATGCAAAGAGTATCTTATTAAAGCCAAGTCAAAATGCAAGAATATTCTGGATTGTGAAGATACCTGAAGAAAGCGAAGAAAATTACATGTATTCAACTATTATTGAGGTGCAGGATCTGTTCCATAATGTAGCAAGTGATGTCATCAACTATGCTTCTGATTACAAGATTACAAGCTTGGAAGAGGCTAATAATATCATTAAAAATTTAGTTGTTGAAGAAACCAATACATATTCCAAAGACCTTGATATAAACTGCAATTCAAACAAAAGATACTATTTTAATTATGAAACCGGCGAGGTAAAATGCTTGCTAAAAAGTAATAGAATATTAAATGGATTAAATGTTTGCTTGTTGAATGACTGCAAAAGCATTGATGTTAATAAAGAAGCTGAAGTAAGATTTGAGTTAAAGAATCTGCCAGAGTTTACTGAAAAGATAAAGATATCTGCAAAGAATAATGATGTTGATGTAAACAGCTATGTTGATGTTATGATCTTGGAAAGCCCTGAATTAAGGGTTTCTAACCTGAATAATCCATTTAAACTGGATTATAATGAGGATTTTAATCTTGATT
>Ga0209541_10009277_pt1 | contig 15965 bp, 12 predicted proteins | sample RifCSPlowO2_01_FD_184027 | JGI IMG/M metagenome (GOLD analysis project Ga0209541, IMG submission 184027) | Groundwater microbial communities from Rifle, Colorado - Rifle CSP2_plank lowO2_0.1 (SPAdes) (version 2) | ecosystem: Environmental > Aquatic > Deep subsurface > Groundwater | place...
CTCTATTAGACCCCACGAAACACTGAATTATTTGACACCGTTGGAGTTTGCGGAAAAAACTATGCACTTGTCTACGATGTGGTCATCCTGTACATTTTCTTGACAAATAGTTTCAAATCATCTCCATTTGACAAAACTTCATAAATCAGTTATTATGTAGTCAATTCAAATCGTCTCGTTTTTCTAAAATATATCTTGGCTAACTTTAGCCAAGATTCTAACGCAGCGTGGCCCTTAAAGGGGAAGTGAGCTACGCGCAAGGTAAAAAACGTCATGTCACCTTGCTTTTTTGCTAAAATATAAGGAAAAATCATTGTCAACACTAATAAAAGTGGAGTTTTTTTGTGCTCTTTTAACGTTTTTTGTTTAAAACTGATCCCGACTTAGTCGGGATGACAGGGTAAATTTATCTCTTAAAAAGACCATATGCCAACATTCAAGCGCCAACCTCTGAAAACTACCGACCGCAAGTTTTTCAATAGAGGCAAGGATGTAATGCCTCTTCCGGATCTGATTGAGGTCCAAAAAAGTTCCTATGATTGGTTTGTAAAATTTGGCGTGAAAGAGCTTTTTGACGAAATTTCACCAATTACTGACTTCTCCGGGCGCAATTTGGAGTTGTATATGGAGGATTATTACCTCGACGAACCGAAATTTGATGAAGTAATATGTCGTGATCGTAATATCACCTTCGAAGCTCCTCTTCGTGTTACCGCACGTTTGGTAGATAAAAATACCAAGGCATCCAAAGCTCAGGAAATTTATTTGGGAGATATCCCGCTCATGACCAAGCGTGGTACTTTTATAGTTAATGGTATTGAGCGTGTGGTTGTTTCTCAGCTTATTCGCAGTGCCGGTGTGTTTTTTGTAGCTGAAAATGTACGTGGTCGCCGTTATTATGGTGCTAAAATCATTCCAAATCGTGGTGCTTGGATCGAAATTGAAACAGATAGCAATAATGTAATTTGGATTAAAGTAGACCGTAAACGTAAAGTTGTGGCTACTTCTTTGCTTCGCGCCTTTGGTTATGGTTCCAATGAACAATTGATGGATTTGTTTAAAGACGTCAACAATCATCCTCATATAGATTTTGTAGATGCCATGATCAAAAAAGATTTGGCTGCCAACGAAGAAGAGGGTTTGATTGAAGTTTATAAAAAGATTCGTCCCGGGGATTTGGCTACTGCGGATAACGCCAAGAGTTTGGTGCACGCCATGTTCTTCAATTTTGATCGCTATGATTTGGGTCGTGTGGGTGTTTATAAATTCAATACCAAATTTGATCTAGGCTACACCAACGAAGATTATGATAAGAAAGAAAACCGTGTTTTATCTGCTGAAAAATTATTGTCTGTCATCAAAGAAGTAATCCGTTTGAATGTTAGCCAAGAAGAGCCTGATGATATTGATCATTTGGGCAATCGTCGTATCCGCGCCGTAGGTGAATTGGCACAGAATCGTTTCCGTGTTGGTTTGGCTCGTATGGAGCGCATCATCAAGGATCGTATGAGTACCTATGAAGTTGCTCAATTGACTCCTAACAAATTAGTTAATGCTCGTCCGGTAATTAGCGCGGTACGCGAGTTTTTCATGAGTTCTCAGCTTTCACAGTTCATGGATCAAACCAATCCATTGTCAGAATTGGAACATAAACGCCGTGTTTCTGCCTTGGGTCCCGGAGGTTTGTCTCGTGATCGTGCCGGCTTCGAAGTTCGCGATGTGCACACCACCCATTATGGCCGTATTTGTCCGATCGCCACTCCGGAAGGTCCGAACATCGGTTTGGTAAACCATCTTGCCAGTTATGCGCGCGTGAATGAATTTGGTTTTGTGGAAACTCCGTATCGCAAAGTTTTGCGTGAAGTTCCAAATGAGTCAAAATTTACTGTTGGTGAAAAATTGTTTGATGGTACGGATATCACAGCTGAATTGGCAGAAAAATTAGCCAAAGAGAAAAAAGAAAAAATCATCATCAAGCCTCGAGTAACTAATGAAATAGTATATTTGAATTCGTTCAAGGAAGAAAAAATGAACACAGCGTCTGCCGGTACTAAATTTGATGACAAAGGATATTTTGTTGGCGGTATTATTCCAGCTCGTGTTCACGGAAATCCTGGTGTGGCCAATAGTAGTGAAATTGATTACGTTGACGTGGCTTCCAATCAAGTTGTGAGTATTGCCACTTCATGTATTCCCTTTCTCGAACATGATGATGCTACTCGCGCTCTCATGGGTACAAACATGCAGAGACAGGCTGTGCCGTGTATTCGTCCGGAACCACCACTCGTTGGTACCGGTGTAGAAAAATCGGCCGCCGCTTATTCCGGGCATATTGCTATTGCTGATGCGGATGGTGAAATTACCGCTGTAGATGGCGCGCACATTGTCCTAACATCTAAAAAAGGTGAAGATTTTACATATTATTTAAATAAATTCATTCGCTCCAACGCTTCTACTTGTATTAACCAACATCCGACAGTATTTGTAGGCGAAAAAGTAAAGAAGGGTCAAATTTTGTCCGATGGTCCATCAATCCGGGAGGGTGAAATGGCCTTGGGTCAAAATATTTTAGTTGCCTACATGATTTGGGATGGTTTCAACTTTGAAGATGCGGTTATCGTTTCCGAACGTTTAGTACAAAAAGATCGTTTCACTTCTATACATATTGAGGATTACACTACCGATATTCGTGAAACCAAACTTGGCCCGGAAGTTGTAACTTCAGATATTCCAAATGTTAGTGAAGAAAAATTAAAAAACTTGGACAGTGAAGGTATCGTCCGTATCGGCGCCGAAGTAAGATCCGGCGATATTTTGGTTGGTAAAATTACTCCAAAGGGTGAAACTGAATTATCTGCTGAAGAAAGATTACTACGTGCCATCTTCGGTGAGAAGGCTCGCGATGTGCGTGATTCATCTCTATATTTGGAACATGGTGAGCATGGTAAGGTTATCGGAGTAAAAGTTTTCTCTGCTGAATCCGGAGATAAATTACAGCCGGGTGTGATCAAACAAGTTCAAGTAACTGTGGCCGACATGAGAAAAATTCAAGTTGGTGACAAAGTCGCCGGACGCCATGGTAACAAGGGTGTTATTTCTCGAGTGGTGCCGGTAGCCGACATGCCATTCTTGGAAGATGGTACTCCGGTAGATATTATTTTATCTCCATTGGGTGTTATCTCCCGTATGAACTTGGGTCAGTTGTTAGAAACACATATGGGTTTAGCGGCCAATGCTTTGGGTTACAAGGTGGCTACTCCGGTGTTGGATGGTATTACTGAAGAACAAATCAAAAGTGAACTTGAAAAAGCCGGTTTCCCGGTAGATGGCCAAATGCAACTTTGCGATGGCCGTACCGGTGAAGCTTTTGATCACAAAACCACTGTTGGTTATAACTATATTTTGAAATTGAACCACATGGTTGAGGATAAGATTCATCAACGCTCCATTGGTCCTTACAGTTTGATTACCCAGCAACCTCTTGGCGGTAAAGCACAATTCGGTGGCCAGAGATTTGGTGAAATGGAAGTGTGGGCTCTGGAAGCTTATGGCGCCGCTCATACATTGCAAGAAATGTTGACTATTAAATCTGACGATGTGCCGGGCCGTTCCAAGGCATATGAGGCCATCATTAAGGGTGAAGTTGTACATCACGTAAATATACCGGAATCATTTAACGTACTCGTGCGCGAATTAAAAGGTCTAGCGCTCGACGTAGAATTAATGAAACGCGACGCGAATGGCAATTTCGTTCTTGCCAGCGAATTAAAGACAGATAAACCGAACGACAACATGTTAAATGAGCCGGCTCGTAAAGAATAATCAAAATTATTTCAACTTCTATGATTATAAATCGTGAAAATCTTCGCTCTATGGACTTTGACGCCATTCGTCTACGTTTAGCTTCTCCGGAAGTCATACGTAATTGGTCTCATGGTGAAGTTAGAAAACCGGAAACAATTAACTACCGCACTCAGAAGCCGGAAAAAGGCGGTTTGTTCGCTGAAGAAATCTTTGGTCCGACTAAGGATTGGGAATGTTATTGTGGAAAATATAAAAAGATCCGCTACAAAGGTATTGTCTGCGATAAGTGTGGTGTGGAAGTTACAAACTCCTTAGTTCGTCGTGAACGCATGGGTCACATCGAATTGGCTGCTCCGGTTGCGCATATTTGGTTCTTGCGCTCCGTACCTTCGAAGATTGGTTTGGTATTAGATTCTTCTATTCAAGCTTTAGAAAAAGTTATATATTTTGCTTCCTTCATCATTACTCATGTAGACGAGGCGGCAAAAAAACAGACTTGGGATTTATTGCGCCAAGAATATAAGAGCAAGAAAAAACAAATTGAAAAAGATTTGGAACGTGCTCTCAAAGAAGCTAATGATAAAAAAGCGGAACGTGCAGATTTAGAAAAATTACAAAATGAAGCGGGTGAAAAGCAAAAAGCACTTGACGCAGATTTCCAGCAAGCGGATAAAGAGCTGAAAGAGATACAAATGATGAAGATTGTTTCTGAAAATAAATATCAGGAATTATCTTTGCGTTTTGGTCATCTTTTTGAAGCCTCTATTGGCGCTGAAGGTGTGCGCAATCTTTTGGAACGTATCAATTTGGATGAAACTTTGAAAAAATTGAACGAAGAACAACTTGTTTCCAAAGGCGCTAAATTAGAACGTATCGTTCGTCGCAAGAAATTATTGAAGAGTTTGTCGATGAATGGTATTCGCCCGGAATGGATGGTAATGAAATGTATTCCTGTCATTCCACCGGATTTGCGTCCGATGGTAGCTCTGGATGGTGGACGTTTTGCTACCTCAGATTTGAACGATCTTTATCGTCGTGTTATCAATCGTAATAATCGTTTGGAAAGATTGATTGAGCTCAATGCTCCGGAGGTAATATGCCGCAATGAAAAACGCATGTTGCAAGAAGCTGTTGATGCTTTGATCGATAATAATGCTCGTCAGGCAAAAACTGTTACCGCTTCCACCGGTCAAAAGAGACAATTACGATCCTTGGCAGATATCTTGAAAGGTAAACAGGGTCGCTTCCGTCAAAACTTGCTCGGTAAACGTGTGGACTATTCAGGTCGTTCTGTAATCGTCGTTGGTCCGAGTTTGAATTTGGATGAATGTGGTTTGCCGAAGCGCATGGCTTTGGAGCTTTTCAAGCCATTTATCATGAGTCAAATTATTAAACGAGAATTAGCACACAATGTTCGTAGTGCCGGTCGTTTTATTGAAGCTGAACATGATGAAGTTTGGGATATTTTGGAAGATCTCACTCGCAGTGTTCGTGTGCTTTTGAATCGCGCTCCAACATTGCATCGCCTTGGTATTCAGGCTTTCCGGCCTCGTTTGATTGAAGGATCTGCTATTCAGCTCCATCCTTTGGTGTGCGTGGCTTTCAACGCTGACTTCGATGGTGACCAGATGGCCGTACATTTGCCACTCACAGTAGAGGCGCAATGGGAAGCAGAGAATCTGATGGCTGCCGAGAAAAATCTTTTAAAGCCAGCCACGGGTTTGCCTGTTATTACTCCAAAGACAGATATCGTGCTTGGTTGCTTCTATATTACTAAAGGACGCGATGCTGTTTCCGGCAAAGCAATGAGAGTATTTGGTTCTGAGAAAGAAGCGGTCTTGGCCTACAAGAGTCGCATTATTAATTTGCAAGAAATAATTAAGGTAAGAATGTTTGACAATATTGATAAATTTCCGGAAAGTGTAAATCATATTGTCGAAACTACTATCGGTCGCATTTTGTTCAACCAAATTATTCCGGAAAAATTACCTTACTATAATGAAGTGGTAGGCGTAAAGAAATTATCTAAAATTATCAGTTTGTTCTTGGAATTTTATGGCACCGCAAAGACCGCTGAATTTTTGGATAATTTGAAAAATATTGGTTTCAAATATGCCACTAAATCCGGTTATTCTCTCGGTATGAATGACTTTCCAAAGATTCCGGAAAAAGCTGCCATTTTGGAAAAATGTGACAAAATTGTATTAGATGTAGAGAATCAATACCGTGAAGGTTTGTTGACTAACGCAGAACGTCACACAAAGATTTTGCAGATTTGGACTGATGCCAAAGAACAAATCATGACTTTCAACCAAAATGCTTTGGATACAGATGGCTCTGTGTTCGCCATGATTGATTCTGGCGCTCGCGGTTCCTATGGTCAGCTCGGTCAGGTTATCGGCATGAAGGGTCTCGTGGCTTCTCCATCCGGTGATGTTATCGAGTTGCCGGTAAAAGGCAACTTCAAAGAAGGTTTCAATTCATTGGAATATTTCATTTCATCTCACGGTACAAGAAAAGGTTTGTCAGATACCGCTCTTCGTACTGCCAGCGCCGGTTACTTGACTCGTCGTTTGGTGGATGTGGCGCAAGATGTGGTTGTGTTGGATGAAGACTGTGGAGATGCAATTGGTGAATTGTTTACTTTGACTCAATCTCAAGAAATGGGTGAAAAATTGGCAGATCGCATTTGGGGTCGTTATACTTTGGAAGATGTAAAAGATGAATCTGGAGCCGTGATTGTTGCTAAAGGTGAAATTATTGACGAAAAAGCTGCTCGTGAAATTGAGGATCGTAAAGTAAAATCCGTACATGTGCGCAGTGTCTTACAATGCAAATTACCAAAGGGTGTTTGTATAAAATGTTATGGTTTCGATTTGGCTTACAACAAACCGGCACAAATTGGTGCGGCAGTTGGCGTTATTGCCGCTCAATCCATCGGTGAACCCGGTACTCAGCTTACTCTTCGTACCTTCCATATGGGTGGTGTAGCCGGTGGCGATATCACTCAAGGTTTGCCTCGTGTTGAAGAATTATTTGAGTGTCGCAATCCAAAGCATCAAGCATTGCTTTCTGAAGTGGCAGGCAAGGTGGAAATTGAGGATGCTGATGGTAAAATTATTACTTCTCCTTCCGGAAAAAAGATTTTTGAAGGACGTCGTGGTCAGAAAATCGTGAAAGTACACTTTGAAGGTATGGATGAAGTGAAAATTGCTTTCAAGGCCGAAGATGAAGTGATGGTGAAAGATGGCGAATTAGTTGGGCAAGATACTGTTCTCATAGTTCGCGGTTCTGATGGCGAAGAAATAAAGGCAAAATATCAGGGATCGGTTAAATTGAATAAAAATTCCATATTGTTGGCTTACGAGGGACCAAAAATTCGTGAATATATCGTACCGCTAGGTTATAAATTACATGTTAAGGATGGTGATGTAATTGAAAAAGGCCACCAAATGACTGATGGTAGTGTGGGCTTGCATGAGTTGTTTGATTTGAGAGGACGTGCTGCCGTACAAAGATATGTGTTGGAGGAAGTGCAAAATATCTATTCCTCACAAGGTCAGAAGGTGAACGACAAACATATGGAATTGATCATTCGCCAAATGTTTTCTCGTGTGTATATAGAAGACGCGGGTGACACAGAATTGTTGCCTGGTGAAATCGTGGAAAAAGCTCAATTGGAATATGCGAATCGTCAGGCTAAAAAGGACGGTCAGAAATTGGCTGCTTCTCATGAATTATTGCTCGGTATCAGTAAAGTTTCTTTGTCCACCCAGAGTTTCTTGTCTTCTGCATCATTCCAGGAAACAGCTCGCGTGTTGATTAACACCGCTATTACCGGCAAGATGGATTACTTAGAGGGTTTGAAAGAAAATGTAATCATCGGCCGCTTGATTCCGGTTGGGACTGGATTCAAAAAATAAATTGGCGTCGAAAAATTATCATATTGCCAAATTGTTAAATTGTCATTCCGACGGCGACCGCGTGCCGCCTTAGCTTTTTTCAACCGTCGTAGCTTTAGCGAAGTCGGTAGCGGTGGAGCAAGGAGGAATCCCTGTCGGAGTCCAAATAAAAACCCTGCACCTTTATGGTGCAGGGTTTTAAATTTGCTTCTCAGCTCCACACAAATTGTCATCCTGAGCAAAGCGAAGGATCTGCTCTGGTGGATGGTAATCTGTGTGGATGCGGGGCCGAGAAGGTGTCTCGTGGGGGAGACGGCGGGGCTCGGTGGCATCCGGGGTTCTGATCGCCGCGTCAGTCGGCGGTGACTCCACAGTCACGAGTGCAGACTGCGCAGGTGATCCTCCCTTCCGCACTCACCCAGATGCGGCAGGTGGAGTAGTATCTGTACACCACCTGAATTGGTTCGCAGTCGCAAGGCGGCCTCCTTCTCCTTCTCCGTGACACTGTCGGGCGGTGTGCGAATTCCCTGACCCAATCTTCAAACAATCCCATTCCCAAACCTCCGTAGGTGGCGGCGATGTCTGCTATATATAGCAGAAGTGTCGATTCTTGTCAATCCTGTTGACTATTTGCAATTTTGCCTAAAAAGCAGTAAAATTAAGCAAAATACTAACATTAATTTTATGTCCGGACACTCAAAATGGCACAATATACAGGGTCGAAAGGGTAAGCAAGATGCAAAAAGAGGAAATGTTTTTTCTAAGTTCGCTAAAAAAATAAGTGTAGTGACAAAAGCTGGAGGAGGAAGCTTGGATACCAATTTTGCTCTACGCATGCTTATTGAAAAAGCGAAAAAAGAAGGAATGCCTAGGGAAAATATAGATCGTGCTATTAAAGCTGGCACCGGTGAATTAAAAGATGTTGTTCAGGTAGAAGAATTGTTGTATGAGGGATTTGGGCCGGGCGGCACCGCTATTATGATTAAAATTTTAACGGATAATAAAAATAGAACCGCACCCGAGATTAAAAAATTGCTATCTGATCACGGTGGATCAATGGGTGGATCCGGAAGTGTACAGTGGATGTTTCAACAATGGGGAATTATAAGAATTGAAAAATCAAAAATCAAAATGAAAAATTTAGGTCTTGATATTTTTGAATTAGGTTTAATTGAAGCTGGGGCTGAAGATATATACAGCAATGAGGAAGAATTTGAAATAAAAACTAAGGTAGAAAATTTGCAGAAAGTTTTGATTAAAATAAAAGAAATGGGTATTGAATCGGATAGCTCGGGTATAGAATGGGTGGCAAAAGAAAAGCTGTCCGTCAGTTCTGAAATTACAGAAAAATTACAGAGTTTGTTCGCCGATCTGGAAGATCATGATGATGTGGAAGACTATTTTACGAACGCGGAGTAGTTTGCAGCCAATAGCCAATGGTTTGCCATCTCGAGCGTAGCTCGCCTGGGCGAGCGGAGTCGAGAGATCCCTTAAATTCATCTTAAAGGGATTTCTCCACTCGGCTACGCCTCGGTCGAAATGACAGTTTTGGCTCATCTTTTTATTTTATGACTGTTAAAAAACAAGAAATTATTCTCGGAATCGATCCCGGTTTTGGGCGCGTGGGATGGGGGGTTGTTGAGCAAAATAAAAAAAATGAATGGCGGGCAATTGCTTACGGATGTATTGAAACTTCAACAAAAAAAACATTTGTAGCTAGGTTGGCAGAAATTCATGATGATTTAATCGGGGTGATAAAAAAATATCAACCAACACGCATGGCTGTGGAAGAGTTGTTTTTCTTTAAAAATGTTACAACCGCGATTGATGTTGCCCAGGCACGCGGGGTAATAGTATTAACTGGTGTGGAAAATCATTTAGAGATTGATGAATTTACCCCGTTACAAGTAAAACAAGCTATCACCGGCTATGGGCGCGCGGAAAAACCACAGATGCAAAAAATGGTAGCATTAACACTGGGTATAAAAGGAAGAATTAAATCCGATGATACAGCTGACGCTCTTGCTATAGCGCTTTGCGCCGGGCAGAGTTTGTGGATTAAGAAATTAAAATAATTATGGAAAAATTTGTTTTAATTCTTCCAAATATTAGAAGCGCTCACAATGTTGGCGCGATGTTTCGCACTGCTGATGGTGCCGGAGTAGATAAAATTTATTTGACTGGTTATACTCCGCGCCCTCCACACCCGCGTTTGGATAAGGTATCTCTTGGCGCGGAAAAGTGGGTTCCGTGGGAATACGCGAAGCAAACCGGACGCCTACTTAAACAATTGAAAGAAAAAGGGTATAATATAGTTGCGTTAGAACAAACTAAAGAAAGTGTGAGTCTGTATGATTGGTCGCCGGAGTTACAGTTGGCGCTCGTGGTGGGGAATGAAAAGACCGGGGTGGCCAAATCGATGCTTAAATATTGTGATAAAAGTGTGGAATTGCCAATGCGTGGTCGTAAAAAAAGTTTAAACGTCAGTGTGGCGGCCGGAATAACAATGTTTTATATAAGTGAAAAAATTAAAAATACTAGGGTATAATCTGCATTCACTCGGTAATATTCCATAAATGGCATATTTCCTCGTTCAATTGATTAACAAAATGTAAAATTGTAGTGTTCGCTTCGCTCACTATAAATATATTCCATTATTTTTTATTTTGATTTTTTCATTTTGATTTAAATTCATGAAATCTACTTTAAACATCTTCAAAATTTTTTATAATCAACTCCCGCCAATGGTGCCGGATTATATTTTGAATGAAATGCGAAAGACGATTGAGCGCTTGGAAACACAGTCAGATTTAATTGTAGAGGAAGTAGAACGCTTGATGATAAAGTTTGGTTATCAGGTATGGCCATGGCATCAAGCTCACAAAGAATTTTTGTTGGCTACGGAAGAGAAAATGGGGGATCATTTTTTGGCTCCAAAATTATCTTCAGATTTGCAAAGAAAATATCATGAATATCGTAATTATGGCATGAAGATGTCAGATTTGCATTCCGGTCGTCCGGTAGCAGAGTATTTTACCCCCGAAGAAAGGGTTGAATTAACCGAGGCTTTAGTCGATTCGCGTAGAGATTTAAATACCTATGTTTGTCATCAAGCGGGGAGCTTGGAAAAGGATAAGTTTTTACAAAGAGTCGAAGAATTAAATAAAAAATTGACAGATATTAAGGAACACCTCAACACTCTAAAGAAAATGGCTGAGGGAGAAAGTGAGCACGAAAATTTAGCTAATGAAATACGTTCCAAGGTCAGAGGATTCGAATTCGGACTGTGTTGGCTGGGTCCGGATATCGACCATGAAGAAGTAGAACAGGCGATTGAATTTTTTCGCGGACGCCGGGTTGATTTGAATAGGATGAAGGGAATTCATGTCCCAATTGAAGTGGATTTTTATAGTGAATAATAAAAGTTTGATATTCAGTTTTTTAGTGTCATTCCTGCGAAAGCAGGAATCTTTGTTTATTAAAAAAAGGATCCGGGGCTTTTACCGGGATGACAATTTTGTTAGGCTTTTATGATAGTTGTTTTGGTTTTACAGAAGAATATTTTTTACGCATTTTTTGGATTCCCGCCTGATCCAACAAGCCGATTTGGGCACCATGATTGCCGATAATAGCGCAACTGTTGGCGATGCCCCAAGCCAGTGCCTCATGTATATCATGCCCAAGAGATCGAGCCGAAATATATCCTGAAGAAAAAGCATCACCTGCGCCGGTTTTCGCAACTACCTCAACCGGGAATGATTCCATGTGCCAAACTTCTTCTTCATCACCAGCCCAAGCGCCACGCGCTGCGTCGGTGATGACTACTTCTTTTGTACCTTTCAACAGTAGTTTGTGTATTATGGCTTCAATTGTTTTTTCTTTTTTGAGAGTTGTTCCTAAAAGTTCTTCGGCTTCTTCTAAATTTACAATCAAAATATTGCTCATGGCAATAGCCTCCATTACTTTTTCGGGGGAATGCTTCATTTGAAAAGATCCGGGATTCATAGCCATTATTACAGATGGGTGTTTGGAAAGATGTTTTAATAATTTGTCATGCAATGATTCAAAACCCTCACTTAATCCTGTGTAATATATATATTCTGTTTCGGGAAAATTTTCCGGCCAAACGTAATTCATTTTTTGGTGGAAAGATAAAATTGTACGTTCGCCTTTGTAATTTAAAACAATAGAATAACGGGATTTTGCTTTGTTGTCGAATGAAATATAGTCTGTATTAATTTTGTTTTTCTGTAATTCAGCGAGAATTAAATCACCGTTGGCGTCCTTTCCTAGAGAGGCTAATATAGCAGTTTTCAGTCCGAGTTTTGTCGTTCCGGTGGCCACGTTGGCACCGTTGCCGCCGATAGCCTGGAAACTGTCTGTGATAGGAATTTTTTTAGCAAAATCCATACATAATTTGCAATTTTTTCCGTCAATATTGCATTCTAATGAGGCGTCATCGATTTGCACATGAGTATCTACGAGCGCGTCACCGATGGTGATAAATTTATACATAAAAAAATAGATTAATTAATTTTTTATTCTCTCCATCGGTTTACATACTCAATTGCCGCTAAGGATGAAATAATTCCTTGACCTGCAGCGATACCAATTTGTTTGAATGGCACGTTTGTAACATCGCCGGCTGCATAGATCCCCGGTATAGAAGTTTGGCATTTTTCATTCACGATAATTTGTCCCAATTTATCTTTTTCACAATCGATTAGTAGTGAATTTGGTACCATACCCACGTGTACCATGACCCCATCCACAGTTATTGTCTGTTTTTTACCATCATTATCTTTATATTTTAATCCAGTGACCCTCTTGTCTCCGACTATTTCTGTAGTGATAGCTCCATAGATTATTTCCAAATTTTTTCTAGCCTTTACTTTATCTGCAATGATGTTTTCTCCTTTCGGAAAGCCGCCTTTATTTTCTATGGTGTCGGTATATTTAGTCAGTAAATACGCTTTTTTTGCTATTCCGGACATCATTAGAGCTGATTCTAAAGCGCTGTTGCCGGCACCGATAGTCACGGTGACTTTATTTTTATATAATGGACCATCGCACACGGAACAATAGGTAACACCCTTACGATCAAATTCTTTTTCACCGGGTACATCTAATTTGCGCGGATGAATACCTGTAGCAATGATAACAGTTTTAGTTTCCCATTTTTTTTCTTCCCCAGCTCCATTTTTGGCAACTACCGTGTGATGTCTTTTTTCTTGTATTATTTTTTCAACCCACCAACCCTCATCAATTTTTACATCATAGGATCTGACGTGATTGGCAAATTTTTGCGACAAGGCGAAGCCGTTAATTGCCAGCTCTCCCAACCAATTTTGTACAACTCCGGACATAGCAACTTCACCACCGACATCGCTCGTAATCATTTCAAAATTAAGTTTTCGACGAGCTGCATATATCGCAGCATTACAACCTGCGGCCGATCCGCCAATAATTAATAAATCGAGCATATTAAATTGAATTGTTATATTGTCAAATTGTTAAATTGTCAGTTTCATTACAAACTCATTATATGCTTTTTCCGGATTCGATGCCATAGTTAAAGCACTGCCAATATTAAATATTTCCACTCCAGCATTTTTTAACATTATAATATTGTTTTTATTTACTGCACCGTCTACAGCGACTAGTGGTTTTTTGTCTAAATTGGCTAATTTATAGGTAAGTTTTGTAATTTTTTCAACAACAGACGGCACAAAAGATGATCCTTGTTTGCCGGGAATCACGGATAAAAATAATACTAGATCTACTGCAGACAAATAGTGTTCAATCATGGAGAGAGGAGAATTCGGATTGAGTGCGATCCCGGCTTGCCAATTATTTTCGTGAATTTTTTGGATAACTGTACCTATGTCATCTGCTGATTCGACGTGGAAGATTACACGAAATATATTTTTTACTTTAATCCATTTTTCTATTTCAACGAGAGGGTGTTCTACCATCAAATGCAGTTCAAATTTTGCCGGGGATTTTAAATCGTTTATTTCATCAATTTCACTAAAAGATCTGGTGGGTACGAAAACACCATCCATAACATCGATCTGCACATATTCCGCAAAAGATTCTACTTGATGTAGATCTTTTTTAAAATTTTCAAAATTATTTCTTAATAAAGCCGGTACTATTTTGATCATAGACGGATAGGATTCCTGCTGAGTTTACCCCGTTGAAAAACGGGGCAGGAATGACAGTTAATTATTTTTCAATTGCAGTTATTTTTTTCAAACGGCGTAAAAATCTTTCATCATTATTCACGGGAGTCTCTATAAAAATCTTTACCATTTTTTTGGCGATTCTTTTTGAGATATATTCAGCGGGTAAACAAAGAATATTGACATGGTCGTCATTTCTAGCCCACTTAGTCGCTTCAATATCAAAACCCACGATGGCACGAGCTCCGGCAATCTTGTTGGCGGTCACACACATGCCCTGACCGTTGCGACATATTAAAATCCCTAAATTATTTGTATCCTTTACCACCGCGCGCGCGAGCTTGATAGCGAAATCAGGATAGTCATCGGTGGGGTTTATTTCAAAAGCTCCTAAATCTTCTACTGCCAATTTGAGTTTGTCTCGCAGATAGCTCAAAATAAGTTTTTTTAGTTCAAATCCTCCATGGTCTGCGGCTATATATAGCATAGATTTTGAGTTTATTTAACGCCTGTATTATATCTTTTTGTTATTTTTTTTGCAATCGCTAAGCTTGACAAAATCGTTTTTTATTGCTATTATTTACGGTTAGATTAGTTCTTTTTCAATGGTTCCCAGCCTTCTTTTTGCCTTAAATAAGGGTAGAAAGAAGGCCGGGAATTGTTCCAGGCCCACAATGGTAAGCCTCACACTATTGTGTTGAGGTAAGCCGGGAGAGTGGGATGGCCAAGGCCAAGAAGAGTGGAAGGTACGACACGAAACCGCCGCAACAAGAGGAGGAGAAGGGGGTCGCGACCCCCAAGCAGTCGCCACTCGAGTCCGCGACCCTCGCCACCGATCTCATCCCTAAGGGATGGGAGGTGGTGGAGGATGTCGCCCCGACCGACTTCCAGGTTGGCGACCTGGAGTTCATCTCGTTCCTGGAGGGGAACGAGACCTCGGTCGGTAGCGAGACCATGCGATCGCGGGCCGTCGTTCTCAAGGCCAACCTCGGCTTGGCCGACGGCAAGAGGATTCTTGCCGAGCAGGAAAAGATACCCGTCGAGTTGCGGGGCTGCATTATCGTCCTGCCCGGGACGGTACTGCGTAGCCCCGACGGCTGCCTCCGTGTGGCCGACCTCTATTGGAACGGGAACCGCTGGTGTCTGTTCCACCACTGGATCGTCAGTGATTGGGGCGGCCGCGACCGCCTCGCTCGCAACAAGTAGGCGTTCGCTGGTGCCTTGGGTTCTTGGTTCTCGGAAGAGTTTCTTGGACCCTTGGTCGCCAACACATCCCACGTTCCTACTCACCCCCCCCAACAACCTGTAGTCCAGCGTTTCCGATTCCTTCGGATCGTCTGGCTTCCGGTTGTTTGCTACCGGCGCACTCTGTGCGCCCCCGCCTTGAGTATTTTTACCAACGTGAGTAAAAATATTGAAAGTGAGTTTGATAAAAAATAGGTGTCAGTATTGGCATCTATTTTTTATTTTGTATGTCCATTTGACGCATATTAAAAGAGCAAGGTATGATAACATTGTCATTCCGACCCGCTTCGCCAGAGCTACAGCGAGGCGAGCCGAGCCGAGTGTCGTAGTGAGTGGAGGAATCCCTTAAATTAACAACGAAAAGAGATTTCTCGGCTCAACACACTATGATCTTTGCGGATAATTTTAGCTAACTCTCGCAGACTTTATTGGTGGTGCATTGAGTATAGAATGTATCCCAAATAGCGATATCATTGACAAAATCTAATAAATATGATATAAAGAACAGTCTAAAATACTGTTCTTTTTCAATGGTTCCTGGCTTTCTTTATTTGTCATTGTGAGAAGGAGTGCAGGCGACGATGAAGCAATCCTGTGGTTTAATAGAGTCAACATGGTTCTATAGACAAGGGGATTGCTTCGTCGCTTCGCTCCTCGCAATGATAATAGAAAGAAGGCCGGGAATTGTTCCGGGCCCACAATGGTAAGCCTCACATTATTATGTTGAGGTAAGCCGGGAGAATGTAGTGGCCAAGAAGAATATGAATCTCGACCAGTTCGCCGATTTTGTGGCGGCGGTGGTGCGCGGTGTCCCACGCAACATCGCCCC
>Ga0209541_10009279_pt1 | contig 15964 bp, 23 predicted proteins | sample RifCSPlowO2_01_FD_184027 | JGI IMG/M metagenome (GOLD analysis project Ga0209541, IMG submission 184027) | Groundwater microbial communities from Rifle, Colorado - Rifle CSP2_plank lowO2_0.1 (SPAdes) (version 2) | ecosystem: Environmental > Aquatic > Deep subsurface > Groundwater | place...
AGCCACTTGTTTCTTTTGAACCCAAGGGCCTTTTCTTTACAAAGAAAAGGGGCTTACTGAGCTACCTCGGCTTATTTTTTATTTTTATCAGTAATATTAAATATTTGTTCTTTAGGACATACAAAGACCTTTCTTACAAGAAAGGGATTTGTTTTTATTCTTTCTTTACGCCTATCAGCGCTATCTGGGCAAGCAATGCCTCTAATTGTATTCTTGTATTGCTGCCGCTGCTTATCCTGTGCTCGTATTCGCCTATTCGTTCAAGCATCTGCAGCTTTTTTATGTCATCTGTCTGCAAAGTAAAAATCTGGTTGTGCATCTCTTTTATGATATCCTCGCCTGACAAGCCGTTGGCAAGCATCATGTCAAGCAGCTTCTCTCTGGCAGAACGAAAGTTACCATTCACAGCAAATAAAAGCATATCTTTTACTGCCATAGGCTCTGCTGTGCTCATCACATTGTAAACAACATCGGCTGTTATTGCTTTTTCTGTTATCGCCGCCATCTGAAGTATGTTTATTGCCTTTCTCATATCGCCTTCGGAAAGATAAAAAATAGATTTGAATGCATCGTCATCAACAGTCAAATTCTCATTTTTTGCTATCCCTTTCAAAAATACTATTACTTCACTTTCCTTTAGTTGCGTGAAGCGGAAAACAGCTGTCCTGCTCTGGATAGGAATTATTATTTTTGACGAATAGTTGCAGCTGAGAATAAAGCGTGCTATATTGCTGTACCTTTCCATTGTCCTGCGGAGCGCGTGCTGGGCGTCTTTTGTCAGCGAATCCGCCTCGTCAAGGTAGATTATCTTGAATGATTTATCCAAAGGTATTGTCCTGGCAAAGTCTTTCACCTTGATTCTTATCGTGTCAATACCTCTTTCATCGCTGGCATTAAGCTCCAGAAAATTGGCTTTGACTGCATTACCATACAATTCATTGGCAATGCACAAAGCGGCTGTTGTTTTTCCGCAGCCAGCCGGACCTGAAAAAAGGCAATGCGGCAGGTTTTTGCTTTTCACAAATGCGGATAATCTCTCAATTATAAATTTCTGTCCGGCAATTTCGCTGAGCATCTTTGGCCTGTATTTTTCAATCCAGATTTCGCTGATATCCATAACAATTACAATCGGATTAATCTATAAAAAAGCATTTTAACAATTATATGCATGAACTTGAAAAAAATTTTTGTCATAGTTTTGTTTCTGTCTGGCGCAGCTCTTGCCAGTTCGGACTTTAATGCAAAATCCATAGAAAGCATAACAGCAAAAATAACGCAAAGCGGCTCCCTCATAATAACAGGCAGCATGGAAAGCGCAAACCTTTCCATATTCATTCCGCAGGAAGGCGTGCAAAGCATAGATGTCACGGGCGCCGACAGGTGGGGCTATTTTTACGATGAGTTCAATAATAAGAAAATACTTTTGGAATGGAGCAGGCCAACAGGCACCGTAAACTACAAGATAGAAACAAATGTGAAAAATAATGCAAAGCATCTGCCAGCAGGAAATTATAAAATTGGCAATAATCAGCAATACCTGAAAGAAACCGATACCATTGTTATAACAGACAAAATAAGAGAGATTGCATACCCATATGAAAAAACTCTTGAGGGCATTGCTGAGATGGCAAAGTTTGTTTATGACTATGTCGATTACGATATTTCTTTTGCCGGCCAGAGAAAATCCAGCGACTGGGTGCTGCAAAATAGAAAAGGCGTCTGTGTGGAGCATGCAAACCTGTTCACAGCAATGCTGCGTGCCAAAGGAATACCTACACGCTATGTTGTCGGCTATGCATATTCGCAGAACGACAAGGCAATGATAGGGCATACATGGGTTGAGGTGCTTGTTTTGGATGATAAAAATAATGAAATATGGGTATCGTTTGACCCCACATGGCTTCAGGGCGGCTACATAGACGCAACACATATCAAGACAGCTGTGCTTCTGGATGACAGCCAGTCAGAACTGTTGGCATATCGCGGCGCGCCCGGCAGTAATATAGAATGGAAAAGAGAAGGCATTAATGAATTGCAGTTTGACAAGACAGAAATTTTAAGTTATGAGTCAAAAAATATAACAGAGATTTCTGTCAATGGCAGCAGCGAAATAGCGGCAAATAATTTTGGTTTTATCAAAGCCACCATAAAAGCAAAAGGCGAATGCACCATAACATCGCTGAGAGCAAGCTCGTGCGTTGACAGCAGCAGCAACAAGGTGATTGAAGTCTTTGATGAGGAAAGGAATGTATGGCTCTGCAATGAAAAAGACATCTACTGGATTTACAGACCTCTTGGAGAAAAAAATAATTATGTATGCCCGCTTATTGTATATGACCAGATAGGCACAAAAATGCAGTTTGAAACAGAAGTTTCCGGGACAAAGGAAGTGAGCGATGTTTTTATTTCCGGACCTTCGTCTGCTGCTATAAATGAGGAATTTGAGATTGTCGCAACAGCAGAAAATGAATTTGCATTTTTCTCCCCGAATTTTGGCGAAAGCAAAGAAAAAACATGGAAACTATCAATAAGCAGGCCGGGCAAATATACATTCTATCTTTACTCAGGCAACTCAATGTCAACGAAGGAAGTGAGCATCGTTGAAAAAAAGGAATTTTTAGTGAATGCAGAAATACCGAAAAACATAACGCTTGGCAGCTCGTTCATTATAAAAGCGGGCGTGCAGAATATATTTGGGCAAAGAAAAAATGCCATGGTATCTGTTTTTATGGATGAAACAAATATTGAAAAAGAAGTAACTCTCGATAAGGAAGAAATAAAATATGTTGAGTTCAACATAACAACAACAAAGACAGGCAACAGGAAAATAACGGTTTCCGCGGCAGGCGATGCCTTATATTCCTATTCAGGAAGCATCTATGTATACGAGGAAAAAAAGAAATCCGATTTTATCGGCGATTTATTTGGCGGCATAGCGAAATTCTTTTCTGACTTGTTCGGCGGAATAGGAAAATTGCTCGGTGGCAAATAATTTCAATATCTTATTTCATTGCCATTGTTGCAGACATAGCAACTGATTTTACCTTTTATTGAGCCATTGTCTTTATTTGTGTCTTTGATTTCGCTCTCTGAGATTTTAATTATAACACTTGCAAAATGCGCAAGTATATTCAATCAATTTTCTTCCGCCAGCGCCAAATTTCTCTATTACCTCAACATTTTTTGCCCATTCACTCACTATTTTTTTATCGGATGCCATATTAATCCCTTTAAAAGGGATGTGAAACCTTAAAAACGTCTATATGAAGTGAAATTCATGATTATATCAATTTCCGGAACGCCAGGAACAGGCAAAAGCAAAACAGCAAGAGAGTTGGCAAAACTACTTGATGCATATCTCGTGAGCGTTAATTCTCTTATAAAAAAGAAAAAAATAAGATGCGGTTATGATAGGAAGCTAAAATGCAGGGTCATTGACACAAAGAGCCTTCAGAAAGCCGTAGACAGAGAAAAAAAACAAAAAACAAATATTATTGAAAGCCATCTTGCCCACTTCCTGAAGGCTGATTTTGTTGTTATATTGCGCACAAATCCAAAAACCCTGAAGAAACGGCTGGAAAAAAGGAAATGGAGCGCAAAAAAAATAAAGGAGAATGTGCATGCGGAAATCCTCGACGAGATAACCATAGAAGCACTGGAAAGGCATGTAAAAAGCAAGATAGTTGAAATAGACACCAGCATCAGAAGCCCAAAACAAACGGCCTCGCTCATAAAAAAGCTCTTAAATAATTTTCGTATGCAAAAGAATTATCGTCCGGGAAAAATCGACTGGACAAAGAAATATATTAGATATTTGATTAAGTGATTGATATGTACTCAGGATTAAGAATTGTTTTGCTGCTTGGCTTGCTGACAGCCATATTTCTGGGCATTGGCTTCTTTTTCGCAGGCATGATTGGCATGACCATAGGGCTTGTGCTGTCGTTTGCCATGAGCTTTGTTTCTTACTGGTTTTCTGACAAATTCGTTATAAAGCTCTATGGCGCAAAAAAATCCGACTCAAAGGACTACAAAGAACTTGATAAAATCCTTCAAAGGCTGTCAGAAAAGACAGGGATCAAAAAGCCTTCTTTTTACATAATGAAAACAGATATACCAAATGCATTTGCTACTGGACGAAGCCCGAAGCACTCTGCTGTGGCTGTCACGACAGGATTGATGGATAAGCTAAGCAATGATGAGATAGAAGGTGTGCTTGCCCATGAGATTTCTCATATAGCACATAGGGATACGCTGCTCAACTCAATGGCCGCAACCATAGGCGGCGCAATCACATGGCTTGGGTATATGTTCTACTTTGGCAACGAAGAGAACAGGAGCGCATTGAGCTTTGTCCTGCTTTTTATTTTAGCGCCGCTTGCGGCAATGTTGGTAAGAATGGCTATCAGCAGGAATCGCGAATATTTTGCCGACCATGCGGGCGCACTTCTTTCGAAACCGACCTATCTGGCGAACGCTTTGGAGAAAATACATGATGCTGTGAAGCACAATCCCGCAAAAGGCAACCCCGCTGCTGCGCATGTATTCATTGTAAACCCATTCTCGGCAGGCAGCGTTGCTGGACTTTTCTCAACGCACCCGCCCATGGCTGAGCGCGTGAAAAGGCTGAGGGAAATGAGATAAAGCATAAGAAGATTAATGGCATCAGAATTGTTATGACAGAGGATGTTATAGGAATTAATTATTCTGTATGCGATGCATGCAAGGAAAAATCGGTAAAGGTGGGAAGGGAATCCCTTGGCAAGGATTTTTTTGGAAGGCCGTATGACAGGCTCACTGCTTTCAGGTCTCCATCCAAAGATATATATTTATGCGACATCTGCAGCAGCGAAAAAGATCTTCAGAAGGATTACAGGGACATAAAGAAGGAGTTTGAAAAGATGAAAAATGTTTGTATGGAAAAAGGCTTCGGGATATCCGAAATAAAAGATGAGACATACTACGCTTTCTGCCTGCAGAGACTTGAGGAAATAATAGACGATATGGGCAAAAAGGAATACAAACAGCGGCTTTTAAATATTGAAGATGCAAAGAAACTGAGAGACGATATGTCTATCTGGGCTTATGATAAAATTTTCAGCGAAGGTGCATTTTAATGGCTAAAAAATTCCCCCCGTATATTGCGAACAGGCTGTTTACTGACGTGTACGTATGCATGCGCTGCAACGCCAAGATAAGGTCGCAGCTGAAAAAGATAAAGAAAGGATATGTGAAATGCAGGAAATGCGGCTCGAAGAATCTCAGGTTAAAGGCAAAGGAACGCAGGGGAGTCAAGGCATAAACTTTTAAGCAAAGAAGATAAATAATTTCTATGAATCCTTACATATCGATTCTAAGGCCGCTAAATGGCATCATGTCCATAATCGCCGTTTATGTCGGTGCACTGGTTGCTGGGGCGCTGGTTGTTCCTTCTTTCAATTTGCTTCTAGGCATGCTCGTGGTTTTCCTTGTCTCGGGCGCAGGCATGATAATCAACGACATCTTTGACATAGAAATTGACAGGGTCAACAAGCCAGAAAGGCCTCTGCCCTCAGGCAGGATAACAAAGAAGAAAGCATGGGCTTATTCGATTCTTTTGTTCATAATCGGCAATGTAATTGCTTATAATATAGGCATGAATGCCCTGATTGTCTCTGTTTTCGCATCGTTGCTACTTATAGCTTATGCCGCGAAGCTGAAAAAAGTCCTGCTTGTCGGGCATCTTGGCGTAAGCCTGCTCGTGGCATTTACATTCATATTCGGCGGAGTGATTACTGGCAATGTAATGCCTTCTTTATCTTTAGCAATACTTGCCTTCCTTGCGAATATCGGCAGGGAGGTTTACAAGTCAATAGAAGATGTATTGGGCGACAGCAAGAAGGATGTGAAGAGCCTGGCAGTGAAATATGGCGTTATCAGGGCGAGAAAAATCGCATCGGCTTTCATAATCGCTGCTGTTGCAATGAGTTTTTTTCCGTATGCCGCAGGCATAATGAATGCCGTTTATTTGTTATTTGTGCTGATTGCTGATGTTGTTTTTATTGCTGCCGTGGCAATGCCCAAGAAAGCGTCGAAAATAATAAAATTGGCGATGCTGATTGCGCTGGCTGCTTTTCTGATTGGGGCGATGAGCTGATTATTTTTTCGAAATATTCCATATCAGCCTGAAATAATCAAGATAGCCTCTCGATATTTCCTTGTCCCGAATGACGAAAAGGATTGCGCTGTAGCCCTTTATATGGCCTATTATCACAAAGTCCTTAAAAATCTCTATCCATACGGGAGAAATTATATTTTTTGGCAGGTATCTGACTTTTGTCAGCTTCATTTCTTCCCTTATTTTTCCGTAATCCCTAGCATTGCTGTCATAGATGTATCTGCATTCTATACCTTTTTTTATCCTTCTTTTATGCCAGCTCAAAAGGAATCCTTCTATGAGTTCGTTACCTATCCTTGGCGCGCCTATGATATATTGCGTCTCGTCTTTCCCGAGCTCTGCAAGAATCTTTTCATAGACAGATTTTATACCTCTCAGCCCTTCGTAAATCTGGGCATTGATAAATTCATTTCCGGCTTTTTTTATGGATTTTAGTTGCGGGATTATAATGTCTATTTTCTTTTTCTGCTCTTCTATCATCTTTTGTTTTTCTCTCAAAAATTCCTTTATGTATTCAGGCTCAGAAGCAGTGAAGTATTTTTTATTTGCCTTGACAACATAGGAGACCAGGCCTTTTTGTACAAGCCTGTCGAGGAATTCATAAACCTTCGAGGCATGTATTCCTGCCTCTCTTACAATGTTTGTGGTTGTTGACTGCCCCAATTTTAACAATGCCAGGTATATCTTTATTTCTGTCTTCGTCAGTCCTATTTCTTCCAGTATCTTTGTGTCCATGATAAATCATTGGCGCAAACATATAAATATTTATGTTTTCTTCACCCTCTTAGTAGGTGAAGTAACTTGAAATTCTAGAAAAGCAATTATTTAGTATGGTTAGAGGAGAAAATAGAAAAATCCTGAAGGCATCGGCTTATTATCTGGAGGATGTTATAGACCTTGACTTAGATGAAAGGGCTGGTAATGGATACCTGTCTTTTTTATTGCTTAATCAGCCGCCGGTATGCGATTATCGATGCAGGCGATGCTTCATGCCTGATTACAGAAGAAAAAAATACAGCAAAAAAGATGCGCTGAATATTGATGATTACAAAAAAATAATAAATGACGCAAAGGAAAATGGGGTTATGTGCTTGGAGATTTCCGGTGAGGGGGAGCCGTTGCTTTCGGAAAATCTTCTGCATGTGATTGAATATGCGAGCAAATCCGGGCTTATGACTACGCTAATAACAAACGGAAATACCCTGGAAGACGGGCAAGCCAGATTTTTAAAAGACAAAAATGTCACGCTTATATTCAGCCTGCATACTTTGGACAAAGAAAAATATGAAACGGACAACGAATGCAAGGGCAGTTTTGAAAGAAAAATGAAAAACATGAAAAAGGCAGTAAGAACTTACGGCGACACAAAAAGGTATGAAAATGGTTTTGAGGTTTATAGAATTGCCATGCACGCCACGCTTCAAAAGGATAATGTTCATGAAATAGATGATTTGAGGAAATATTGTCATGACAATGATATTTTTTTCAGCATAGCACCTTTGGCATTAATAGGCTCAGCAATTAAACACAAAGAGATACATCCAGAAAACGGCGAAAAATCCATGGATGAAATTATATGGAAAGGCGATAATTCAATTATTCATTCCCATAGCTCAAAAAAGGCTTTTGGAAGGGAAGTCTGCGGTACGGCCTATTACGGCATGAATATCGGCTGGGACGGCTCCATTCTTCTTGATGCTCATTATGGCTATGAAATAGGGGAGAGAAACATTCTTGGAAATATAAGGGATATCCCATTCAAAGAAGCAGTAAAAAAACAAAGAATATACGCAAAAAAACTGTTTGAAAATATAGACAACTCTTGTCCGGTTAGAGACAAAAAAGGAAAGGAATTTTTGTCAAAAGTTTTGAATAATGAAATAAACCTGTCTGGTTCTGAATAAAAATAGCTTATATACTTTCTTGTCCAGAAAAATGAGCATGTCAAAGATTGATGATTACGTTGCAAAGAACAAAATCAGGCCGTCGGACTGCCATTATCACACGAACAGGACGGTCAGGAACACAAAGAACCAGATGACCGGCACTATAAGGGTGCTTGCGGCCAAGGCAGACAATATCGCCCGCGTGGAGTACAAATGCCCCGAATGCCTGCATGAGGCATACGCCGAGCAGGAATGGAAAAGGCCTTTCTATATCAAGTGCGAAAAATGTTCACACAAAATAACCGTGCCTAAGATGAGGGAACAGGCGAAGAAAGAAGCCAAGGCTGATGCGAAAAGCAACTAATTCTTTTTGTTGTTCGCGGTTTTTCTGTTATACATCGTTTCAAGCTTGTGGGAAATATATACAGGCATTACCTGTCCCGCAACATCTTTCCAGTAAGTATTTTTAGAATCATCAATTACTCTTGTGTATTTTTTTCTCTCATAAATTATTTCATTGCTTTTCAGCCGCATTGCTATCGTTTTATTGGTGTCTGAAAACCTTAAACATCTTTTTAAGCTTTTCAAATTATAACAATCGTGATATTGATGCCGACATTCAAATTCGTGATAGGACATAAAGGCAAAAGCTATCAGGTAGAGAAGGACCAGAAAGATGCGCTTGTCGCAGGCAAGAAAATAGGCGACATAATTAGTGGCGAGTTTCTCGGCCTGTCTGGATATGAATTGCAGATAACAGGCGGCTCGGATAAAGACGGCTTTCCGATGAGAAAGGATATTGAAGGGATGTCAAGAAAAAAAATACTGATTGGCAAAGGAATCGGCTTAAAATCAAAAATCAGGGGCTTGAAAAGAAGAAGAAGCCTTAGGGGCAATCTGATAGCCGATGACATTGTCCAGATAAACTGCAAAGTAAATAAGGAAGGGGAAAGGGCAATGGATGAAATTTTGAATACACAGCCAAAGCAGGAATAAATGCTTTTTAATTCTTAACCATAAAATACATGAAGGAAAAGGTGATTAATTTCATACCAGAAGTAAATATCGGCATGGTCGGGCATGTGGACCACGGAAAGACTTCTCTGACTCAGGCCCTGACAGGAAAATGGACAGCCTCGCATAGCGAAGAATTGAAAAGAGGTATAACAATCCGCCTTGGCTACGCTGACGCCACTTTCTATTTCTGCGATAAATGCAGCATTTATTCTGTGACAAAGAAATGCCAGAAATGCTTTTCTGACTGCGAGCCAAAGAGAACAGTGAGTTTCATCGACGCGCCCGGGCATGAGACGCTCATGGCCACGGTACTTAGTGGCGCATCGCTCATGGACGGCGCAATCCTTGTGATAGCGGCCAATGAGAAGTGCCCGCAGCCGCAGACCGCAGAGCATTTGAAAGCGCTGGACATAGTCGGCATAAAAAATATCATAATTGTTCAGAGCAAAATAGATCTTGTTTCCGAGGAACGGGCGCTGCAAAGCTACAAAGAGATAAAGGAATTTGTCAAAGGCACTGTAGCCGAAGGTTCGGAAATAATACCCATTTCATCAATACATAATGTTAATATTGATGTCCTTGTTGAAGCGATAGAAAGAAATATTCCCACGCCAAAAAGAGACCTTGAAAAAGAGCCGAAATTCTATATGGCGCGTTCCTTTGACATAAACAAGCCAGGTGCAGTTATAAGTGAATTGAAAGGCGGCGTTATCGGCGGCTCGCTGACGCAGGGTGTTTTGAAAGTTAATGATGAAATAGAAATAAGGCCTGGAGTGAAAATAGGTGAAAAATGGGTTCCGTTGAAAACAAAGGCTGTCGAAATAATTCAATCAGAAAAAATGGGTGAGGCAAAGCCTGGCGGGCTTGTGGCATTGCAGACAGAGCTTGATCCGTCTATCACGAAATCGGACAGCCTCTCCGGAAATATAGCAGGGCTTGAAAGCAAACTTCCGCCTGTTCATGAGGAATTAAAAATAAAAATAGAACTCTTTGATCATATTATAGGAGTATCAGGACACCAGAAAGTTGAGGGAATAAAGCAGAATGATGTGCTTATGCTAACAGTGGCTATAGCAAAGACAGTTGGTGTTATTTTATCAGTAAGCAAAGGCGTAGCACAGATGAAGCTGAAGCTTCCTGTCTGCGCCAGCAAAGGCGACAAGGTTGCCATATCAAAGCAGATTTCAGGCCGGTGGCACCTTGTGGGGTGGGGAAATATTGTTTAATTCATTTATGTTGAAAAAAACTTCCTTGTTTTCTATTTCAATAAATGCTGATTTTGACTTTCTTATCATGCTTTGCAGACTGTCGTTTTCTTTTGCATTGAAAAAAATATTTTTTTTATAAACAGAGAAAAAGGGCTCGATGCCGCGGCTAAAAGCCGCTATGCAGTCAATTTCATAATTAATCATTGATGTCATGTCCAGAATAATTTTTTCATCAATGTGCGGCATGTCGCATGCAAGAAGGAAAAAAAAATCGTTTTTTATATGCCTGATGCCTTCTTTTATGCCTGCTATGGGAGAAAAAATTTTGTTGTTGTCTATGGCTATTTTATTTTTTATCAGTTTGCTCATTTTTTCTTTTTGTTCTTCACTCTTGACAACAATAACAATATCATCAAAAACCCTTTCCGCTTTTTCTATGACATGAAGAATGAGCGGCTTTCCTGAAAATAAAAAAAACGGTTTGTCTGGCAATCTCTTGGCTTCCCCACCTGCCAGAATAATGCATGAACAATTCATAATCTATTTATTCAGACAAATCAATTAAAAATCATGCTTATCAAATCAATATGCCCTTATTGTGGTGTTGGCTGCGGGATGCTGCTCGAAGCAAAAAAAGGTAAAGTTGTGAAAGTTCATCCGCAAAAATATCATCCCGTGACAAAAGGAGAGCTATGCATAAAGGGTGTCACAATAGATAAAGTCATAAACCATAAAGACAGGCTGAAAAAACCGCTAATAAAAAAGAATGGTTTACTGAAAGAAGTCAGCTGGACTGAGGCACTAAATTTCGCGGCAGGAAGATTGAAAGAAATAAAAAGCGCTTACGGCAGCGATTCCATAGGAATATTCGCCTCTTCGAAATGCACCAGCGAAGAAAATTATATAACGCAGAAATTTGCCCGGGTTGTCATTGGAACAAACAATATAGACAACTGCACGCGGCTCTGCCATGCGCCTTCTGTATTTGGCATGCACGAAACGCTCGGCAAATCCGCAATGACAAATACCTATGAAGATCTGCCACAGAGCAAATGCATTCTCATATTTGGCTCAGACCCAGCGTCAAACCAGCCAGTAGGATTTAACAGATTGATAGAAATAAAAAAAAGTGGTGGAAAAATAATAACAATTGATGTCAGGAGGACACCAACAGCGGAAAAATCTGATTTATTTCTGCAAATAAATCACGGCAGCGATGCGATGCTTGCCGCAGGCATTGCAAAATTTATCATAGATGAAGGGCTCGAAAACAAAAAATTCATAAAAAATTCGCTCGGATATGAGGAATTTTTTTCATCATTGACAAAAATATCAATGTCTGAAATAGAAGAAACGACAGGAATAAGCGAGAAAAAAATAAAAGAATTATCATTGCTCTACGCAAATAACAACTCGGCAATAATTATGGGCATGGGCCTGACGCAGCAAAGGCATGGCGTCGAGACTGTCCTTGCTTTGACAAACCTTGCGCTGCTGACAGGCAATATCGGCAGGCCTGGCACAGGACTGAATCCGCTGCGCGGCTGCAACAATGTGCAGGGCTCCTGCGACATGGGATGCCTGCCTGATTTCTATCCGGGCCATGCGGCAATGACAGAAGAAAATATAGCAAGATTTGAGAAACTGTGGAAATGCAAAATACCTGCGGAAAAGGGGCTGACGGAATGTGAAATGGTTTCATCATCATCGGAAAAGATACGGGCAATGTACATCATAGGCGAAAACCCGATGGTTTCGCATCCTGATTTGAATGAAACAGAAAGCAATCTCAAAAACCTTCAATTGCTCATCGTGCAGGATGTTTTCCTTACAGAAACAGCTGCCTTGGCAGATGTTGTATTTCCTGCTGCCTGCTTTGCGGAAAAAACAGGCACATACACAAACACAGAACGAAGGGTGCAATTATCAAAAAAGGCGGCAAAGCCTCCCGGAAAAGCAAAAAACGATTTGGCAATAATTTCACTGATGGCGAAAAAAATGGGCCATAAATTGGAAAGTAAGCCTGAAAGGGTTTTTGATGAGATAAGAAAAGCTGTTCCGCATTATTCAGGCATGACATACAAAAAGCTGCAAAAACAAGGCATCTGCTGGCCGTGCGACTCAAAAAACAGGAAGGGAACAAAAATACTCTACCAAAAACCGGAAAAGAAATTTGTTTTCTATCCAATCGCAAAAAAATATATAGAAAAAAGCGACTATCCTTTTGTCCTTGTTTCTCATAGGGAATTAGAGCAATACAACACAAGGACATTCACAAACAGGGTTGAAGCATTAAAAAAAAGGCAGAACTGTTTGGAAATAAACAAAAACGATGCGGATGAATTAGGAATAAGAAACGGGAATGTGGTAAAAATAATTTCTGAAAACGGCGAATTAATTATTCAGGCAAAAATAAGCGACAAGATAAAGAGCGGCTTGCTCTCTATAGACAATGACATTGATATAAACCGCCTTACTTCTTCTCGGCTGGACCCAATATCAAAGATACCGGAATTCAAGAACTGCAGGGTGAAGTTGGAGAAAATCAAGTAACCTTCGGCAAAATCCCGATTCTCTCCAATAAAAACCATAAAGAAAATACAAATAAAACAATGCCAAAGACAAGCATGTCGTTTCTTGACAGCTCGCTGCCAAGTCCTGCTGCAAGCAGACGAAAACCTACATACAAAGCAATGATGTCGCGGATGAAAGCGCGGATGCCCATAATTAATTTTTGCTGTTCAGTATAAAAGACTTTCTGATTATATAAATTTGATTATTATGGTGGCGAAAAAAGCAGTTGTGAGTCAAAAAATCACGAAAAGCATGACCATAGGCGATGTAGCGACAAAGCATCCCGAAGCCGTGGAAATAATGATAAAATACGGACTTCACTGCGTAGGCTGCCATGTGGCTTTCTGGGAAACCATTGAACAGGGCGCAAAGGGGCATGGCATGTCTGATAAACAGCTCAAAGCCATGCTCAGCGACATGAATAAAGCGTTAAATAATGGCAAGAACAAATAATATAATGCCTTTAGCGTCACCGCCTGTTTTGACAACAATTGTCACGATATTAGCTGTATTTATCACTATTTCTGTTTTTTACCTTATTATTTCAGCGCTGAAAGGCAGAAGATTCAATACAAAATTGGCAGTAATCACAATTATTATAAATATTGTTACGCTTCTGCTTTTTGAGATAAACAGGACAAAACCTGTTACATCAATACCTGCTGTCACATTCTTCGGCGCCGTGCATGGCATTTTCGGGGTCGCGGCCATAGCAGCATTCATCATTTTAATCAAGCTGGCGCATAATTACAATAAAGCAGAAATGAACTATATCCAGAGCCATCACAGGTTTCCGTATTTTATCCTTTTTTTATGGCTGACGAGCTTTCTGACAGGGGAAACACTTTATTTTCTGATGTATGTTGTCTGATGAGCTTTGCATCTAAAGTGATATATTCACCATCTTTTGATGTGAATATATCAATAAGCAAGGCAGCATCAAGTGATGCTGCCGACTTTAGATGCAAAGCCTGTCTGATGCAAAGGAATTTAAACAGCCATGCCATATTATTCTGAAAGTGATTTTCATGGGTAAGATTAAGATACAATTCGACAAGGAAGCCTGCATAGGCTGCGGCGCATGCACGTCCGTGTGCCCAGAAAACTGGGACTTGCGGGACGGCAAGGCAAAGCCAAAAAAGACAGAGCTAAGCGAAGTCGGCTGCAACCAGGAAGCAGCTGACATCTGCCCTGTGCAGTGCATAAAAGTTGTGAAAAAGTGATTCTGGGTGGTTTTTTGCTATCAGTAGTATACTGCGACCTATGGTGTTACAGATGCGGACAGCAGAAGGATTGCAAAAAAGCGAAAATCTTTGAAAAGGAATTCAAAAGCGTCTTGAAAAAGCAGGAAATGCCGAAGAAGGAGAAAGGCTAAATACAGAAAGAACAAATATATTATAATGGTAATAGGAACCGCGCCTCTGGCAAGCACTATTCTCAATATAACAAATACTTTAGCCCTTGCTGTTTTTCTCTATTTAATAATTCCGGCATTTCGCGGCAAGAAATTCAGGACAGTAATTGCCGTTCCGCTTCTTGTATTTGTGATAGCTCAGATTATAACATTCTACATCTACAGGATAAAAGATATAGTAGCTTCAGTCATAGAAATGCAAAAGATCTTGGGTATTTTCATCGGCATCTCTGGCGTGATAACAATAACCCTTTTCATTATTCTGATAAAACTGTGTCACAATTACAACAAGGCAGAGATGAATTACATACCGGAGCACAAAAGATTGCCAATCATAGTAACAATTTTATGGTTTGTGACTTATTTCACTGGTATTTTTCTTTACCTGATTCTGTATGTGCTTTAGCATTTATGAAAATCATAGTCAGAAATCGCTGAATATATGTCTTCTTTTAGCTGAGATATCTTGATTTCAGAAATAAAATTTTTTTGTTGTTTGCTCAATCTGTAAAAAGGCTCTTCTGCATTCATGTCTTCCATCAGTTGTAATCTCATTTCACTTCACATTCTTTTCTATCTCTTTGATGATTATGGGCACCATTGTTTCAGGAGCACCGATGAAATCTATTTTTTTCACGAGCTTTTTTTCCTTGTAATATTTCAGAAGCGGCTCTGACTGCTTCTTGTAGACATTTATCCTGTCTTTTATCGTTTTTTCGTTATCGTCTTTTCTTTGAATCAGGCGCCCGCCGCATTTATCGCAGATGCCTTTATTTTTTGGCAGCAGCGGCGGCAGATGAATCTTCCCGACCCTGATATCTGCTATATTATAAACCTGACCGCATTTTTCGCAGATGCGCCTTGCCAATGCCTTTTCAATAAGCATCTTCTCAGGCAGGTAAAACTCTATAACGAGGTCAATCTTCATTATTTTTTCCAGTGCCTTCATCTGCTCAATCGTGCGGGGAAAGCCATCCAGAATAACGCCATTTTTTGCGTCTGGCTTTGCTATCCGCTCTTTGAGCATTTTTATCGTGACTTCGTTAGGCACCAATTCTCCTTTCTTCATGTAACTGTCAGCAAGATTGCCTAATTTGCTGCCTGCGGCTACTTCGGCTCGGAACATATCGCCAGTAGCTATCTGCACAATTCCTAATTTCACAGAAACACGCGATGCATATGTGCCTTTTCCGCATCCCGGCGGCCCGAAGAATACGAGATTCATGGTGGTATTTTATGACATGGGGATTTAAATATGTTGATAAGCCTTTCTTTCCAAATAATTATTGTGATCAAATGATAGGCAACATAACCAAAGAAGAGGGAAAAGTCCTTATACAGAAAGTTGTTCATGGCTTGCTTAATGACACACGCCCGAACACATGGGAAAAAGAATTCCTATCTAACATAAATGACCAGTTGCCTGTAAGGGATTTATCAGAGAAGCAATTAAGCGTGCTTAACAAAATAAAACAAAAATATTTAATTTCCGCCCGATAGAACTGATTCTATGTAGCTTGCCGCATAGCAGGAATTTTCAAACTCCTTGTTCTCTCCATTATTTTCATAAACAAAGACACTGCACTTGGGGCAAAAATCAACAGGATAATTTGGGTATAGCAAGTGACAGAAACATTTATGCAAAATTCTGTCCTTGCTATAAGGAGCTGACATAAATGACATCCTTTGTTGTTACCACCACATAAAT
>Ga0209541_10009280_pt1 | contig 15963 bp, 21 predicted proteins | sample RifCSPlowO2_01_FD_184027 | JGI IMG/M metagenome (GOLD analysis project Ga0209541, IMG submission 184027) | Groundwater microbial communities from Rifle, Colorado - Rifle CSP2_plank lowO2_0.1 (SPAdes) (version 2) | ecosystem: Environmental > Aquatic > Deep subsurface > Groundwater | place...
TTAAATCTTCAATATCAAAGCCTCTTTCTTTTATCTTATCCCTTATTTTATCAGCTTCTTCAAAATCCATATTCTTACGAGCCTTCTGTCTAGCGTCTAATAGTTCTAGAACATCTTTAGGAATAACAATTTTCTTTTCTTTCATATCTTTAATACCAATTCCCAAAACTCTGTCAAAATCTTCTAATGTTTGTAGCCGAGTCTTTGTATTCATATTGACCTCTTCCATTACTGCCCAAAAAACCTCAAGAGCACGAGGCATATTCAAATCATCATTGATAGCTTCTAAAAAGTCTTTTTTGTATTGAATGACATCAGTATTTCCAGGATTCTTTTCTTTTCTTAATCGAATAATCTTGCGCTTAATCTTTTCATACGCGTTTTTAGAAGCTTCAAGAGACTCAAAAGAAAACTCAAGAGGTTTGCGATAATGAGTTTGTAAACACAAGTAACGATAATGTAAAGCACTAAAACCTTCTTTATCTAAATCAGTTAATGTGTAAATATTCCCAAGAGATTTAGACATCTTACCTTCCTTTAAGTTAAGCATTCCCCCATGAACCCAATAATTGACAAACTTTTTCCCAGTAGCTGCTTCCGATTGAGCAATTTCATTAGTATGGTGTGGAAAAATTAAATCGGCTCCCCCAGTATGCAAATCAATTGTACTACCGAGTTCTTTCATACTCATCGCAGAACACTCTATATGCCAACCAGGTCTTCCATTCCCAAATGGAGCTTCCCAAAAAACATCTCCATCATCTTCAGTATAAAACTTCCATAAAGCAAAATCGCGAGCATTAGATTTATCATACTCGTCAGATAAAACTCTCTCTTTAGTTATGGCGGTTTTGTCAAGACATGCAATCTCGCCATAAGATTTAGACTTATTTATAGAAAAATAAACACCGTCAGTTGTTGTATAAGCAAAGTTATTTTTCAAAAGTTTAGTTATAAGAGAAATCATCTCCTCAATATTCTCAGTTGCCCTAAAGAAGTGATCTGGTTTAATTATATTCAAAGAAGATATATCTTCTAAGTAAATCTTTTCATATTTGCGAGTGAGCTCTTTTAGGAAAATACCTTCTTTAACACTTGCCTTAATTGTCTTATCATCAACATCTGTAGAGTTCATCACGTGTATGACTTTAAAATTATCATACAAAAGAACCCTCTTCAAAAAATCAGTCATTAACGCAGTTCTAAAGTTCCCAATATGCTGATACCAATAAACTGTAGGCCCGCATGAATACATTCCAACATGCCCTTTCTTTATAGGATGAAAAGCCTCTTTCTTGCGCGTAAGAGTATTATACAGTTGAATGTCCATATAAACAATAGAATAATAGAGATTTTAAGGGTTTCTTTCCATTGAAACAATAAAAGAATTAGCCTATTTTTTTGCAAGTATTATCTGCCCATTCACAATATTATGTTTTTCAAATGTAATATATCTAGAACTCCTGGAAATGCTGTTTATAAATGAAATCATGTAAACCATCCTGCTTGCCATTCCGCGCTGCGACGGAGATCTTGAATTAAGCAAGAAATCATTGCATAAGTTAAGTATTGTTTTTCTTTTTGCAGAAGCCTTGTCAGCTTTATCTACATCATTTTTATAAAAAGAGAAAATTGTGTCAAGATAGAAATTGTTGACTTGTGAGAATATTGACTTAATCTTGTCTTCAGATTTACCGGACAACCCACAATCAGGAATCAGCCTTGCGAAACGTTTTAACTCATCACCTATCTTCTCAAAATGTCCATTTAATTCCCAAATATGCGGGGATAAAGATACTTCAACTCCATGAATCTTTGCCTCTTGAGGATATTCATTTATATGGTTTATACATAAATAAACAAGAAAAGTAAGTCTATTCACCTCAACATCCCTTTGTATTATTGATTCGACAAGCTTTTTGTCTTTTGTCTTTAAAGATTCAAGAATATCAAGAAACATTGAGCGAAGAATGATGTCTGACCTTCTAAGAATGTCGGGTATAATGAATTCATCCACATTAATAAAATTCTTTATTGTTATTGAGTTTCCTGTCTCTTCAATTACCTCGAGACCAGGATAGCTGTTTAGAGCTCTCTTATAAGTCTCTATGTTATTTTTTAGCGTATTTCCTTCAAGCACAATGGTCTTAATATTTGTCAAATAAGCAGAAGTAATATCTCTTATTATAGAATTTGTAGAGAATTTATCAACGTCAAGAATGCACTCTGAATTGCTCTTAATAGGATTCTTATCTGCTTTCCCAGGCGTTATTATCAAACCATCGCCATACTCGCTGATATAAACATCGCTTCCTTTGTTAATCTTATATCTTAAGAGCCATTCCTTTGGAAGCGAGACAGTATAAGAAAAGAGTCCAGACTGTACAATCTTTCTCTTCTCCATAACAAATTAATAAGGATGACATTTATATAGTTTTCTAAAAGAATGTTTTAGTATATACTAATATGTAAGTAAAGAGGAAGAGTATATATTATAACTTCATCTTTACAGTATATGAGACATCAAACAGAGAAAAAAAGCGTAAAAAACATCTGCATAGATATCGATGGAGTTCTTGCGGACACAAGAAAAGGACTTGCCGATTATTGTTATGAAAAACTTGGAGTATTAATAAACCCAAGTCTACTCGAGAAATTTAAGCTTAGAGAGATATTAGAAATCTCTAAAGATAAATCGAATGATTTGGTATCTGATTTTTATAATAATGGGTATGGAAGATTTAGTCCTCTTCCTGATTCTGTCGAAGTAGTGAGAAAATTGTCTAGTTTTTATACCCCTTATGCTGTTTCAGGAAGACCTGAATATTTAGAAGATGGTACAAAAGAGTGGGTACATAAAATATATCATAACTCCATAAAAGGTATTTTGTTCGCTAAAGCACATGATATCAAAACTCCAAAAAACAGACCAACCAAAGGAGAAATCTGTGAGAAGCTTGGAGCGCATTTCATGGTCGACGATGATTCTGTTTACTCTCTAGATTGTCTTAATAGAGGAATCCACGTTTTATATCTTCATGGAGATCATCCCCTTACCAATCCTAGAGCAATCGAAGTAGCATCGTGGCAAGATATCCTAAGATATGCAACTGGAGGCTTGCAACAAAAAGTAGCATGACTGAATTATTAAGACTACCCAATATAATAGAAGTAACTGATGAAGAAGGTTACACTAAAAGGGAATTAAGAAATGCAAAACAAGAGAGTTGTCAAGAACTATTCAAAGAGCAATATGCCAATATTTACAGAATATTTAGAAGCGGTTTCACATATTATGATGGGAGCCGTTCATCTATATTAGAACTCCTTGCAGAGTTTGATAATGTATCTGGGGAATTAACAAAATTCAATGGATGGTTAGAAGCTGTTTCAAAAGATGATGATGGAGACAGAACTTCGGAATATGCTTCAATCTCGTTAACACCAGTTAAAACAACAAGCGGCTTAATCTATCATTTTAGAGGTACTCTTGAGTTCCCAAAAAAAGAAATAATTCCTTTAAGTATTGTTCCAGTTTATGGTATTCCTTCTGGAAGAATTATTGAATTAAAACCTGTGAAAATTGGAGAAAGTAGAATCTTCGAAGAAGCAAAATTAGAATATCGCTCGTTGGAATTGAGGTTAACTGAATAAAATGGCTCAAATTAAATTGACAGACATCTTGCAGAAAAAAGTTATATTTATTACAGGAAAGGGAGGAGTTGGAAAATCCACAGTATCAGCAGGTATTGCAGAATATCTTTCCAGAAATGGAGAAAGAGTGATGGCAATCGATGCAGATCCAGCACATTCATTGCCAGATGTTTTTGGTATTACTAATAGAGTTTATGATGGTAAAAGAGGCTTCAGCGGAAACGGCAAACTGTTAAGAGTCTATGATGATGCAAAGGCAGATCTGCTCTTACTCAATCCTGTATGTCAAAGAACAAATTACACTGGTCCGCATCAAATTATGTGGCTTGCTGAACTGGGTAAAGAACTTGGATTCTACTCAAATTTAGGAAGAATGTCTGAATTCTTTACTATGGCTGATGCATTATGCAAATCTTTTCACAACTATTCTCATTTTGTCATAGATAATGAACCTTCAGCAGGAACATTAGATATGATAGAGAACATAGATGGCTGGTTAAAAGGAATAGATAGTGTGAGAAAATACAAAACAATTTTACAAATGGTATTAGGTACTACAATTGCAGATAAAGAACTTGTCAGAGAAGTAAAAGACCTTTTATTCAGCCAGAATGGAGCAAGAATAGATAACTATAAAGGACTGCTCTCTTCTGTAAAACAACTCTTTAAAGATGAAATGCATTTTGAGCCAATTATTGTAGCAAATCCAGAAGATGCAGTTATAAGAGAGACCCATAGATTAAAGCAAGAATTAGAAGAAAGACTGAATATCCAAAACAGATATATAATATTTAACAAAGTATCATCCGATGAATCGGTTAATAAGTTACAATTAGACAAAATAAAGAGATTTAAAGACGAGACTGGCACGACTTGTTTTACCATTCCCTCTCTTGATTCAAGACTTATAGATTTGTCAAATGGCAACAATGCAAGAAAATCATTAAGAAGGATAATTAACGAGGAGGTCAAGTCAGCATGACTAAAGATAGAGAATACTATGAAATCCTTGAAGTAAGTCCTAAAGCAAGACCAGAAGTAATTCATGCAGCATATAGGGCATTAATGCAAATACATCATCCTGACAGAGGCTCAAATGGCCGTTTGGCAGTCATATTAAATGAAGCGAAAGAAGTTCTGTTTGATGAAAAGAGCAGAAGAGAATATGATTCTGGCAGAGATAAAAAAGAAACAAAATTAATTGATAAAATAGGCAATTATGAAATAGTAAATCAGCTTGCAGAAGGCGGGTTTGGTAAGACTTACCTAGGAAAACATCTTGTATTAAATGAGCCAGTATGTATAAAGATCCCTCATGAAAATGACAGCTTATTTGTGGAAATACTTCTTGAAGAAGCAAAAAGCATTTGGGATTTAAGGCATTATTCTTTACCTGTTATGAGAGATATAATCAAAGAACCAGATAGAATTGGACTTGTAATGAGTTATATACCAGGTAAAACCCTCGAGAAAATAGTAGAAAAAGTTGGACCTCTTGAACCAGAGCACGTAGCTTGGATTGTGGACAGGTCTCTAAATGTAATGCAATATTTACATTATAATGAAGTAATTCATGGAGATGTAAAACCACAGAACATAATAATCCAACCAAATACACATCAGATTGTACTTGTAGATTTTGGATTATCTGCAATAAAACCAAAAAAGACAGATTCTAATAAAGGATTCACGCCATATTTTGCATCTCCAGAACAGGAAAAGGGTTCTGTCCTATTACCTGCAAGCGACTACTATAGCTTGGGAATGACAATGATTTATGCATTAGGAGGAGATGTAGAATCAAAAAAGATACCAAGAAGCACTCCAGAACCATTAAGAGATTTTATATCAGATCTTATTGTGCGAGATGTCGAACAACGCCAAAAATTATACGAATCAAATATCTATGAAAAGTTCTCGAAAGTAAGAAAAGACTCATTTGGAAGAACATCATCGGGATTCAAAAAGATTCCGGGAGTTGACAATGAATAAAGGAATGAGCAAAAGTATGCACCTTGGGATTGAATTAGTAGAACAAGCTTTTGAAAGAATGAGGCCTAAAGAAATATCTCAACTTAGGTCAAACCCAAAAGAAAGAATAGTAGTAATAAAGGGTAATTATGATCAAGTAGAAAAGATTTTAGCAAATGCAAGACTGCCTTATAAACTACTAAATAGATTTCCAGACAAAAAGGATCTTAATCAGGGTGGAAAATATAGAGATTGTAAAATAATATTTGCAAACTGTGATTCTAGTTATCATGAAGATTTAGATGAAAAGAATGTAACAAGGGAGAACAAGAGAAGTATAATTGATTTTGTCGAGAATGGAGGAAGGCTCATAACAACAGATTGGGCTGTAAATATTGCAAAATATTTGTTTGGTAAACCTAGAGTAAAACAAGATATAACGGATGATGAAGTAGTCAGGGTAAAATTTTCATCAGATCGTGCAAGAGAAATGGCTGGGATAACTTATGGAAACGCAAGTCCTAAATGGTGGTTAGAATCATCTTCTGATATTATTCATATACCTAAAAATTCAGGAATAGTAAGTCTAATAGAAAGCGATGACTTAAATGAAAAATATGGTTCACCTCATATTGCAACTGGGTTTAACCATGGAACTGGTGAAGTTTTCAATTTTATAAGTCATCTAATAGCCCAAAGGCTAAAAAATTATGATAAAAGAGACAGAGAATGCATAGAAGCATTTCTTAATGCAACAAATACAACTCTTAGAAGTACAAATAAATCTAAGCTTACTTTTGGAGATATTGAAACAACTTATACTTTAATGCATACCGTTATTGAATTATGTAGAGATGAAAAAATACTGAATAAAAGTTATCAATTGAAAGGAGGTAATATTGAAAATGTCTGAAAGTGGAGATTTTACGCCAGCATCATGGGCACCAGCTCCAAGCTTTAGCAGTGCACGAGCAGCTTATGATAGCCATGCAGGAAGAAGCTATTCTGATGCCGTTGCAAAAGGAAAGAGCAGACATGCCGTCTTGGAATCGAAGTTAGATACAGATTCTGCGTCTCCTTTAGTAATTGTATCAGATGTTACTGGTTCAATGGGTGATGCTCCAGCAATTATGTTTGAGAAATTGCCTTATCTTTCAAATGAATGTAAAGAATATTTAGGCAAGGAAGCACAGATATGCTTTGCAGCAGTTGGAGATGCAAACGGAGATACATATCCTTTGCAAGTAAGAAAGTTTACTAAGGAAAGTGGTCTTGTAAAGACACTAAAAGAGCTCGTTATAGAAGGAGGTGGCGGAGGAACCAAGCAGGAAAGCTATGAACTTGCAGCAACATATTTTGCACATAACGTAGACATGCCTAAGGCAATACATCCAGTTCTAATCTTTATAGGGGACGAATCCCCATATGATACGGTCAGTAAAGCACAGGCAAAAGATGTCGCAGGAGTGACTCTTGAAAAAGATGTAAGTACAAGAAACATGTTTGATTCTCTGCAAAGAAAGTTTTCTGTCTATTTTATACAAAGACCTTATAGCCAACAAGGAGGAGAAACTATGAGCGGAGACACAAGACAGATTAGAACAAATTGGGAAAAATATATTCCTAGCGATAGAATTGTATATCTTCCAGATCCAAGAAGAGTTGTAGATGTTATTTTTGGACTGCTTGCAAACGAAACTGGCAAAAAAGATTATTTCGAAGGAGAATTGAAATCCAGACAAAATGCAAATCAGATAAAAGAAGTTCTGACAAGTTTAAGAGGAACAAGAATGATGCGTTCAGAAACTGTCCCAAAACTTACAGGTGCATCAATAACCAGAAAGAAATAATGAAAACCAACGATATGGAATTATTTGTTACATTGTGGCCATCATTTCCGCATTTCGCTCGGTTCGCATATGATGAAAGAATAGAAGGCATACGCCTTAATAGTGCTATGCTTGCTGTATCTGATCTAGATAGTGAACTTGAGCGAGTGCGGTCGTTGGGAGATATGCCTGTAAAATTATACTATGATGTAAAGGGAAGGCAATTAAGAGTTACAAAAGTTAACCCCTCAAATAGAAATTTGGAGTTAAGATTAAACCATCCTATTTCTGTAAATACTCCTACTCCTGTTTTATTTAAAGCTGGAGAAGATAGTGCTCTCTTAGTTGATATAAAAAATGGAGGATATGAATTAGTTTTTGCAGACGGTTCAAAATATGGCCCAAGATGTAATGTAAATGAAGGTGAATCATTACATATTAGAAGTCCAGATTTAGTTGTTGGAGGAGATTTATTCACAGACCTAGAACTTGAAAAGATAGAAAAAGTAAGAAAGGCGGGATTTACAAGATATTTTCTTTCTTATGTAGAATCTGGTGAGGATATTAATAAACTCAGAGATTTAGTTGGCAAGGATGCAGAGATAATTGCAAAAATAGAAAATAAAAAAGGCCTTGAATTTATTGCAAATAGTTATAGTCCAGATCCAAATACAAGCGCCTTGGCTGCAAGAGGAGATTTATATGTAGAACTAGAGAGACCACATGAAATAGCAAGAGCACTAAAAGAAATTATAAAAAAAGAACCTAAAGCAATGGTAGGTTCAAGATTTCTTTTATCTTTATTTAAGAATAATGTTCCAAGTTGTGCAGACATTGGAGATCTAGCTCATGTGTATGAGATAGGATATAAAAAAGTGTTGCTGTGTGATGAATTGTGTCTAAAGGAAGTACCATTGGCAAAGGCAATAAACGTTTTTGATGAATTTAGAAAAGATTATTGCACAATAAATTAAGTATTTCTAAAAACGTTCTCAATCCTTTTCAATTTAAACTGCGCAATCGCAACCAAAGAACTATCCTGTCTAGTAAGCTCATTGCGTAAAGAATCTGCAAGATTAAATGGATGTTTGCCATCACCCTTACGAAAAGTAACATATCCATTATCTCTAAGTTCTGCTCCTGGCAAAGGCAAACTATCCAGCCTTCCAGGCACAATGTCTCCAAACATAATGCCATTAAGTAAATTTGAAGAAGAACCATATCGAATTACTATCAAATCAGATCTCCTCATAAAATAAGGCAAATCGTCTTCATTTTCAGCAATCTTCAATTTAATCTGAGCTAAATCTACATTGCTTACATTAGAATTTTGAGAAATGTAATTTTGTGCACCTGTTAAAACATCTCTACGATGAACATAAGGCTTGAAACCATTAGACTCAAAATCACCATACAACTTATCAGACGCATCATCTTCAGACTTTCTACCAAACAAAAACTCTCTTTCAGACCCTACAAACTTAGCCAAAAATACATAACCCTTTATATTTTTCATAAATTCCACTTTCAGACAAGTTATTTAAGAATTATTGCATTCAAAACTTCAATTTAGAAAAGATTTTTAAACTTTAAACCAGTATTAAAAGCATGAAATTCCTTAGAGCAATAGGAATAGGAGCATTATTTTGGATTCTAATATTCATAGAGATAAGCATAACTATGATAGGACTCAAACTTTCAGACAGCATAGTTTACATAATACATTATATCTTTATGATTCCACTGATAATATTCTGCACTTGGTTATACTATAAATCAAAAGACAAAACAAATGGATTTTTATTAGGTTTATTCATAGTTGTAGTAGGAATAATTCTTGACATGATAATCACAGTTCCATTATTTATAGTTCCAGCAGGCGGAAGTTATGCAAGTTATCTATCAAACACTTACTTAATAACAGGATTCATAGAAGGAATACTTGTAACTGGAATATACGGTTTAGCCAAACGCAGATAAAAAATTATTATTCTTTCCAAACATCTCTGTATTTCTTAGCAAATTCAAAAAATATGTAAAACCCAGTCAGTATAGATATTTGAAAACTTACAAAATATAAAAATCCCACAACAAAAACAAGCAATGCAAAAGTAAAGTAAACTTTAACTCTTGCAGGCCATTCACGGATGTATCTAAATGTATTTAAACGAATTCCTCTTTCAGCCATTGTCTTAACGGACAGAGAGGTAGTGTCTGTCGAAAGTATCTACCTCTCTTTATTATGAATATCCTTAATCACCTCTTTACAAAATTTACCTAAAGCGCTTCAAGCGCTTCAAAATATTATTTTTGGATTACTTAATAAAAAAAGCCGTATTTAAACATTACTAGAAAAATAATTTTATTGGACGATAAAATTTAATAAATCACAAAACTCTGATTGGTTTTGTTTATAGTTTTGTGATTGCAAGCAATTTCGAAGAAATTGTTGAACAGAAAATTGTAATCTCAAACAATTTTCTTGTGCCGTTGATAATCTCCAGTATCATAACTCCAATCTAAAAACTGGAGATTTCAACTAGCATTAAGTTTTAAAACAAGTTTGATATTAATTAATATGGCAAAAGAAATAAATCCAATAGCAAATGCATTCAAAACAGAGTGGAAACACTTGGGAAAAGGAAGAAAGACTTTCATCTTTTACACAATTCTTTTTCTTATAGCTGGAGTCATAGATTTAATGCACCCGCTCATAATTGGAATCATATTTAATAAAGTGCAAGACCAAATAACTTCGCAAGCAGAACTAACAAATTTGATATATTTAATTTTTCTATTATTAATCATTAATGGGATATTTTGGCCAATTCATGGATTTGCCAGAGTGTTAGAACAAAAAACAGGTTTCTTTGTGCATAGAAACTATGTTAATTCAAAAATAGAAAAAGTTTTAGAGTTGCCTATAAAATGGCACAAAGACCATCATTCTGGCAGTACAATAGATAAAATTGGCAGAGGTGGCTCAGCAGTTAGCTCATTCTCACGAGGCACAACATTTGAAATTTTTTATGCAATAGTAAACATGTTAGGTTCAGTAATAATTTTATTATTTTTTGATATTCGCGCAGCAATATTAGCATTATTCTTTTCAGCAGTCACTTTATATTTTATATATAAAATGGACTTAAAACTTAACAAACAATACAAAGAAATCAATAATTATGGGAACAAAGCCGCAGCAAAAATATATGACTATGTGAGCAATATAATAACAATAATAACTCTTCGCCTTAAACCTACAGTAAAGAAAGAAATTGATTCGAGTATAATGGCTAGTTATAAAGTAGAAAAAAAGAATGTTGTGCTAAATGAAGTTAAATGGGCTACTGCAAGCATGTCCATTTCATTGATGACTGTAATTGTTCTAAGCCTTAAAGCATACACGGATTATAATACGACAGGTGTAATAAAAATAGGAACATTATATATTTTATATAGTTATCTTAATCAAGTAGGCCAAACATTCTATAGATTTGCAGGGCTATATGGAAATATTGTAAGATTTAGTTCCCAAATAGAAAACGCCAAATCGATAGATCAAGAATTTGATAAAGTTAAAACTGAAAGTTTTGATGAACTTCCACAAAACTGGCAAAATATTGAGGTAAAAAACATCTCATTCAATCACAACAAAAAACAAGCGAAACTTCATGTAGACAATGTGAACGTTAAATTTCAAAAAGACCAGAGAATCGCATTTGTAGGAAAATCTGGTTCAGGTAAAAGTACAATGCTTGCCTTGCTGCGTGGACTGGTAAAACCAGAGTCTGGAAAAGTTATAGTCAATGGAGAATACATAAATAATGGATTTGATAAAATTAGAAATACAATAACTCTAATACCTCAAGACCCTGAAATATTCAATAACACAATAGAATATAATATCACAATGGGAAGTCGCACTGAAAAGAGTGATTTGAACAAAGCAATATCAATGGCTCAATTTAAAGAAGTCATAAGCCGTCTTCCAAAAGGTCTCCAAACAAACGTCCTAGAAAAAGGAGTCTCATTAAGTGGTGGAGAAAAACAACGCTTAGCCTTAGCAAGAGGATTATTAGCAGCAAAAAACAGCGAGATAGTTTTAATGGACGAACCAACAAGCAGTGTAGACACTATAAATGAAATAAAAATTTATGACCAAATAATGGAAGAATTTAAAGACAAAACAATTATTTCAGCAATTCATAAACTACATCTTCTAAAGAAGTTTGATTACATATACATATTTGACAAAGGTAAAATCATAGCTGAAGGAACGCTAACAGAATTAAAAAATAATCCAATATTTGCAAGAGTCTGGAATAAATACCATAGTAAATAATTTTTAAATCTCAATAACTTATTACTTCAATTCCATCAATTCTAGAATAATCTTTTATATTTCTCGTAATAATCTTGGGACATTCATTTTTGAGAAGTATTGCACCAACAAACATATCATGAGAATCTATTATATTCCCCTCTTTCGATAAATTACCTAACTGTTGGGCTGCAATTTTAGCACATCCTTCATCAAAAGGTAAAACAGTTATATTTGAAAATAGTTTATCAGCAAGAATTTTTTCTTCTTCACACATATCCTTTCTTTTATAAATCCCAAATAGAACTTCAAATTTATTTATCTCTGTAGTTATAATTAATCCTTTATTAGCACTTATAATATCGATAGCATTTTGTTTAGCCCTAAGAAAATCAATAATGCAATCAGAATCAAGACCAATCATGCATCCTCTTCACCTTTTCAAGAAGATTTTTTGTAGTTCTCTTTTTTAATTCTTTGATATCATTTTTCATTTCTTCTATCTCTTTATCTGGGATATTTTTCCAAGCACCAGCAAACTGCATAATATCTCTTTTTTCTTTAACCGTTCTGCGAATAACATCAGAAAAGCTCTCGCTAGCTTTTTTCCTTGCTAACAGTAACCTATATACATCTTCCATAATTGAGATATTCTTAACTGCCATGTGTACACATATGTGTATGTGTATATAAACTTTTGCAATTACAAACTATCAACAAATTCATTCATCTCATCTTTAGTCTTAACAGCCATCAAAGTCGAACGAGCCTTGAAAGCGCCATCAAAACCCTTTAAAAAATTTGAGCCAATATATTTAATTCGAGACATATCAAAAACCCCAAACCTCTCGGAAAGTTTAACATACTCAGAAAACCCGTTAACTCTCTCATTCTTAGTAACTTCTTTTTCTTTCCCAGTCTTCATATAATTTAAAATCGAACGGAAAATAAATGGATTTCCAATCGCAGCCGAGGCAACCATAGCACCATCGGCAATGTCAAGCATTTCAACAGCAGCCTTTCCAGAAACAACTCCCCCATTCCCAACAATCGGAATGCCGATCTCGCGTTTCACTTTAGAAATCCAAGACCAATCAGGCAAAGAACTAGAACGTTGTTCAGCAGTCCTAGCATGAATAGTAATTAAATCAGCGCCAGCTTTCTCAACAACTTTAGAAACTTCCAAGACATTATTATTTTTATAACCTAATCTAATCTTGGCCGTAACAACATGTCCAGCATCCTTAAGAACGCAAATCATACTTCCAATCTTTTCAGGAGTTTTAAGCAAATAACTCCCTGCCTCATTTCCAACAATCCTAGAAGAAGGACAACCGCAGTTAATATCTATCAAATCATAATCTTCAAGAAGCTTAAGTTTAGAAAATTTAGTAAACTCAATCAAGTTGTTTCCAGTAACTTGCAAACCAACTGGCCTATCTCCAGCAGAAGCAATAGTCATAAGTTTCTTAGTTCGATCATTCTCATGTAATATTGCATCAACATAAATCATCTCTGTGTAAGCCATTGCAGCCCCATACTTCCTGCATAAAACACGATAAGCACAATCAGTAACCTCCACCATAGGCGCAAGAAAAAGCCTATTTTTCAGTTTGATGTTTCCAATTCGCAAAATATTCATATAACAATACAACAAGATACCTTTAAATATATAAATGATTTACATAAAATATGGGCGATAATATTAAAGATAAGTTACTTGCCTCATTTATTGTCTGTATAGGTTTCTGGCTTATGAATATTTCATATATTAATTTCTCAAATACGACTCTAATTATTTCAGGATTAGCGGGTGTCTTTTTGCTTGTATTTAGCATTAAAGCAATAAATAAGAAAGAAAAAGTGTTAGGATGGGCAGGGCTTGTAACGAGTGCAACAGCCATCATCTTATTTATCATACCATTTATAAAAGGATTTCTCAGAATTTAATAAATATTTTTTAATTGCTAACTAATGCCTTTCCATTCATAGATTTAACAAAAATACCAATCAAGAGCAATATTATACCTATGATAAAAAAAGAAATAGAATCTGAAAAACCAAATAATTCCTTGAGCAAATAAAAAGCGCCTAATGAAAAGAAAACAGTAGCCATGCCAAAAAACAATAATGACGTAATTTTCTTAATTAATCTATCATGAAAAGCCATAAATCTCAATTCAGCGTTATCTGCCATTCTATTAATTTTATCTCCAGCAAATTTGCCTACACCCTCGGAAACTGCTTCCAAGCCATCAGAAACATATTTACCAAAGCCCTTTTTCTTTTCAAAAACCATTAATATCTATAGCAATAAGTTTATTTAAAGATGTAGTGTATTAAATAAGACAACATCAAAAAACCCTGAAAACTATCTTGTAATTAAATTTACTGCGGGAGTTAACGTAACAGCTAAATAAATAGTGTGAGATGCCAAAAGCGCCGCCCCATAAGCCAAGTTCCTTGCCTGCGGACTATCAACAAGCCTATCTTTTGCATAAGAATACACTCCATAAACAGGAATCAAATCCTTCCACCTAACAGCAAGTTGCGATGATAAACTCTCAAGTTCAGATTCTGATTTCCTCTCTGCCATTCCAGACAATAGTTTAAAGCATTAATAAAACTTTCTGCAACCCAAATCCTTAAATACACAAAACATATAAAAAATAACATGGAAAAAGATATAGACAGAATACCTAAAAATCAAGAAACAGATATAGTAATAAGAATAGACGACTTCGGTGGAAAAGCAGGTTTAACAATCCGCGAGTTTGTGCGTTCAGAAAGATACACAGGATTCACAAAAGCAGGAACAAGAATTGCGGCAGAGCACTTTAAGTCATTCAAAGAAGCAATAAACTCAATCAAGGAAGAAGATTTTGTGGTTTCAGCAGAAGCTTTAGAAGAAGCAAAGAAGTATCAAGAGAGAATGCAACAAAAAGCGCAATCACAACAGACTCAACAACAACCAAAACAACAAACACAAACTACTCAAGAACAACAACCACAACAAACTCAACAAACACCTCAAAAAACACAAGCGCAACCAAACAAAGAAGAAAAAACAATTGCAAAGAAAAAAGCAAAATCTGAGAATTATGAAGAATTAGAAATGTAACCAAAAGCCACATTACTTTAAAAAAATATAATACTAAATACTCTTAAAAAATAAATAAGATAAACAAGCAGATACTATAAGTCCAATCCAACTTGCCCATATAGGTATTGATACACTTCCAAAAATAACTGAAAAGCCAATTAAAATCCTAAAGAGATGTAAAATAGCAACCACTGCAAAAATCAACCCAGCCAAAACATGGATATTCTTATGCCCACTTTTCATCAATAAACAAATAATTCATAGTTTAAATATTTAGCTCATTTCTCATTCTATCTTTTCCCCTCAATCATATTCCTTTCTTCTCTCATATTTTTTATTCCAGCGCCAATAGTATTTTCCAAAGTAGAAAACAACGCAATGCCACATAATGCTCCAAGCCCTAATCCTTTGATTACAGAATAAAGAGAAGGATGTTCCGAATATTCAAGCACACTGCAAGTAACTGCCCCGGCAATACCAGTTCCAATTAATCCAACAGCATACCAAACATCATAAAACTTATCTATATGATTAATGTCAGTCACAAACAAACAAAGCATAACTTATATTTAAGGAATATTGCACTTAAAAGTCATAATTAAAAAATCACGCAGAAATCTTTTTAGCCAAAACTTTCAAAGCAATCTTATTTTTTATTGCTCTTTCCAAAGTAAGTAAAAAATCATACTTGTCTGCCTGATTTAAATCAAGGTACTCTTTACCACAACTATCACACTTTAATTTTATAATATGAAAACTTATAGAACCTTCTAAAAAATCCCTATTTTCCACTATTTTAACCAGCTCCCCACCACATTCACAAGAGCCACCATTCACTCCACTGGTTTCTCCATCAAAATCAATTCTTGCTTCTTCTAATTGATTAAGTTCATCAAATGATAAATCTTCTCCTTCTTCCATAATAAATCACTACCTCTTAGATTTATATAACTTTCTCTGAGTATCTGAAGAGGGATATGCTGTAATAATAAAAGCCATAAAATCTCTAACTTCAAATACTATTGTCAGAAATTTACCATTCTTGCCTATAGCCATATAACGACCATCTCCGACTTTTAGCACAT
>Ga0209541_10009285_pt1 | contig 15959 bp, 19 predicted proteins | sample RifCSPlowO2_01_FD_184027 | JGI IMG/M metagenome (GOLD analysis project Ga0209541, IMG submission 184027) | Groundwater microbial communities from Rifle, Colorado - Rifle CSP2_plank lowO2_0.1 (SPAdes) (version 2) | ecosystem: Environmental > Aquatic > Deep subsurface > Groundwater | place...
GAGGCTCGCCCATTTCAATGGGCGGCTAGACCGAGGTACACAGTCAATGCTACGTTTTATAAAACACACAGGCATAGTCGTAGGAGCTCTTTCTGTATTAGTCTTCTTTTGCATCTATATAGGAGCACGATATCCGGCATCTAGGCCGCTTACGGAAGCGGAGAAGGAACTGGCGCATTCAATATACGGAGACCAAATACGCCTTGATTCCGTGAGGATAGCGCCTGATAGCATCTATTCGATTGACGTATCTAAAACAATCGGGGACACCATCCATATCCGCACCGCAGACTACAACTCGGATCTCAGCTACAAAACCCTTTTGATTCATGAGCTCGGCCATGTGTGGCAATACCAGAACGGGGGATGGGGATACATCCCAAAGAGCCTCGTTGTCCAATTCGTCGCATTCAGTCAGACCGGCTCAACGTCCGCTGCGTACAACTGGGAAGAAGATTTTCTCAAGGGGACGCCCTGGGAAAAGCTTAACCCTGAACAGCAGGCAGAATCAATCGCCGAATACTTTTACTACAGGGAAATCGGCGGGGGACAAGAACTAAAGAGGCAGCTGGAATGTTTCATTCCATTTCTCCGTAATAATTCTTGCGAATAGACTGACATGCTCAATCAAAATTTCGTAGGATAAAACTTAATCTCGTTAAGTTACTCACACTATACCGAGGTACACAGCACTTGCTTTACTTTCTTATAAGAAGTATCATAAAACCATGACTTATAAATCTACTGCAATCATCAGAAAAGAGGGCAAATGGTTTGTCGTACGTTCCTTAGAATTGGGGGTAACGAGTCAGGGTAGAACCATTGATGAGGCAAAAAAGAATCTGCGAGAAGCGGTTGAACTTTATTTAGAAGGCATGCCAACGAGAAGGAAAGCACTTACCCATGACATTCCCTTCGTTACTTCTATTGAAGTTGGACGTGGCTAAAACATTTTCAGGCAAAGAGGTGATGAAAATTTTGATCCGAGAATTCGGATTTTCTTTTGTTTCACAGAAAGGCAGCCATGTTAAGTTGAGGAAAAAGGCAGGTGGAAGGAATGTCATAACAATTATTCCTATGCACAGAGAATTGGCTCAAGGCACACTTCTTGGTATTTTGGAGCTCGCCGAGATAGAAGAAGGAGATTTTATGAAAATTGCGTTAGATTAGCATATGTTTCAATACTTGGTTTTTGTTGGAGCGTTTGTGCAGCTTCTCGGAGGCGCTTTCTATATTAAAGATACTGTCTGGGGCCAGACAAAACCAAATAGGGTAACTTGGTTTTTATGGATGCTTGCTCCATATATCGGAACCGCGGCCGCCATTGCAGACGGCGTGAGTTGGGCAATCCTTCCCGTGTTCATGGCTGGCTTTATTCCAATGTGTACACTTCTGGCGTCTTTCGTTAATAAAAAAGCATACTGGAAGCTCGGAGCATTTGATTATGTGTGCGGCGCATTCGCTTTTCTTGCTTTGGTTTTATGGTTTATCACGGAACAGCCAGTTGTTGGGGTCATCTTTGCCATCATAGCCGACGGGTTAGCCGCCCTGCCTACCATTGTAAAGGCATGGAAATATCCTAAGACAGAAACGGGAGCGGCATATGCCACAGCTCTATTCGGAGCCGCCACCACCTTCTTTGCCGTTCAAACCTGGGCTTTTTCAGAGTATGCCTTTTCTCTGTATCTGGTGTGTATCACCAGCGTCATTCTCTTTGCCATTTATCGAAAGAGACTTATGCCAAAAGCAAACCCTGCATGAATTGGTTTTTGCTTTCAATAATTAGTGTCATCACTCTCGCTGTTTCAAATCTTCTTCAGCGAGTGCTGATGAAAGACGAAAAAAGCAATGTATTCGCATACTCGCTGGCATTTCAGCTGACTTGTGCTTTTCTGGTTGGATCGTTTGCGTTTGCGCGAGGGTTTGTAATGCCGCTCATTCAAGAGTTGTGGTTTAATTTTGTACTTATCACGGTGCTCTATGCGGCCGGAACACTTTTTCTTTTCAGGGCATTGCAAAATATAGGGGCTTCTGAAGCGGCAATCCTTACATCATCCCGAGCACTATGGACCATTGTTGTGGCGCTCATCTTTCTTGGAGAATCATTTGACCTTTTCAAAACTCTCGGCGTTGTTTTGATTCTCGGCAGCATAGCATTGGTTTCACTGAAGAAAGAGGCTGTTCGATTCAACAAGGGGACTCTCTATGCGCTGGGCTCTGCTTTTTGTTATGGAGTCGCATTTGCAAATGATACTTTTATCTTGCGGCAATCGGACGCGCTTTCTTATCTCACGCTTGCATTTCTTTTTCCCGGATTGATTATCCTGGCAATGAACCCAAGGGTTATTAAAGAATTGAAAATGCTTTTGCACCCGTTGGTGCTGTCCAAGATGGTGCTTCTGAGTTTATTCTATTCAACTTCAGCAATTGCAATTTATCTTGCATACCAGCAGGGCGGAACCGCTTCCCAATTAGCACCGATAAATCAGTCGGTGATAATCTTGACTGTTTTACTTGCGGTGATCTTTCTCGGCGAGCGGAGTCAGTTGATGAAAAAATCTGTGGGTGCTGTAATGGCACTGGCTGGAATTTTGTTTCTTAGGTAAGTCTGCCGCCAAAGTAGGATGTTAGACATTGAATGTCTAACAGGGTATAATGACTTATGATGAAAAGGAAGAAAGAAGTGGATCTCAGCATCATACAAACATCCCTTGCGGCGTTTCTGAAATCGTATAACAAGAACATTCCCGTAAGTTTTCCGCGCGCCTCAATTTCTATACTAAAAAAGTTTCAGAGCATATATCCGGCGCTTTTTAAGCACGGAAATATATGGTCGCTCGCTCAGCACAGGAAAAAGGTGATTGACTGGCTCTCTTCGTATCGTGCCTGATATGGACAGGCTTGTTTGTCTGTAGTACACTCTTTGTATTGTTTGCATAAAATTAAATAACCAATATTTTTCATTATGGGAACGATAAAAACATGCGAGTTTGTTTCTCCGAAACATCCGGACAAAACCTGCGACATTATTGCCGACTCTCTGCTTGACGCCTTCATCGCGAAAGACCCAAAAAGCAGGGTCGCGCTGGAAATCATGGGGGGACACGGACACGTAACAGTATCGGGAGAGGTTACGAGCCATGCTGTTGTAGATATTGCCTCTATTATTGGGAATATCGTCGGCAAGACATATAAGATTGCCATAAACGTTTCCCAACAGAGTCCGTTCATCAAGCAAGGAGTGGATACCGGGGGAGCCGGAGACCAGGGCATCATGGTGGGATACGCCACCAGAGAAACAGAAAACCGCATGCCCTTGGAATACGAACTGAGCCGAAGGCTTTGCCAGGCCTTGTACCAGAAATATCTCACGGACGGCAAGGTACAGGTTACACTGGACGGAAACAAAGTTCTTGCCGTGGTGGCAAGTTTTCAGAACGCAAAAACAGAAGAAGCTCTTGGTATATTACAAGGACTGGTAAAGGCGGACGAGTATCTGGTGAATCCAGCAGGGGAATGGGAGATGGGAGGATTTGATGCCGATTCAGGGCTTTCCGGAAGAAAGATCGTTGTTGACGCGTATGGTCCCGAGATACCCGTAGGAGGAGGATCCTTCTCAGGAAAAGACCCCTCAAAGGTAGACCGGAGCGGCGCCTACATGGCCAGGAAGATAGCGGTGGGATTGCTGGAAAGCTTGAAGTCAGACACCGTGCTCGTGAAGATAGCTTACGCCATCGGAAAAGCAGAACCCCTGATGGCAAAGGCCCTTATAAACGGCACAGAAGAGATACAAATCCCCAAAGAATACGACCTCACTCCCAAGGGAATCATCGAACGCCTTGGCCTGAGACAGCCCATCTATACCAAGACCGCTTCTTGGGGTCACTTTGGCAGGGGATTCGCCTGGGATCTTCTCTAGTCCTGATTTGATCAGGTCTCGCAGCAAAATTTGATTAAAAAATGCCCAGCAAAGATCTGCTGGGCGATAGCCACATCACGCACCTGTGGCGTTTTATGAGGAAATCAGGGCCAGGTCGTCGTGCGGGACGAAGAACGTCGGGTGATCATCTCCGATCGCATTCAGGACACGACGGGTCTGCTCGATCCACCGGGGATCGCACGGCTTCAGATCCGGTTCGTTGAAGCACTGCATGGCAGCAGCCTCGTTGTCGAAGAGCGCAACGACAGCTGAGGTCTGATCTCCCCACCACTGGGTGCTCACGCGGCTGATGTCGCGCTCAACCCCCACCAAAGGTGAAGTCATGCCATACCTTTCTGGTATGTAACTGATGAGATGACTGCCGACTGAAATCATCCCAGAGTGTTCCAGTCTGTGGTCGACGGCGAATTTGCTGTTTCCCCGCAGCGCCACTTTCACGGCAAGCGGATACCCGTTGTCTCCCATTGCCCTGATGTGATACACAGAGGTTCGCGTTATCGCAAAGAACTCCTCGAGCATTATGTCCCCCTTTTGTAGCGTTTTTGCTATTTTCTTCCTACTCTTTTCATAATAATTGTCAAGATCAGGCAACAAGCGGGACGAACGCAAAACCCTCGAACTTTTGGATCTCGGTTTTACCTTGAGATAATTTTTTGACGCGCCAGACGGCGTTTTGCACGGGAATGACCAGAAGACCTCCCTCTTTCAGCTGAGAGAGAAGTGTTTCCGGAAAACTTTGAGCTGCGGCAGAAACAAGAATCTTGTCAAAGGGAACTTCTTTGGCTAAGCCAAGTTCTGTTCCGGCCTGTGCGATTGTCGCCTGAGGAAAATCGTATTGCCCGAGGTTTTTCGCGCCGAATGCCACGAGCTCCGGGATGCGCTCCACCCCGAATACTCGGCCCTTTTCCCCCACAAGAAACGCAAGGAGCGCGGTTGTCCAGCCGGAACCCGACCCGACATCCAGGATTTTCTCTCCTTGCTGGGGCTGGAGCAATTCCAGCATAAATGCCACGGTGGTCGGCTGGGAAATGGTCTGTTCTCCGGCAATCGGCAGGGGATAGTCGCCGTATGCGTATTCTTGAAAATCCTGGGGGACGAAATCTTTCCGATCAACGCGTGAAAACGCCTCAATGATCGCCCGAGTTTTCAAGACGCCTTTTTGCGTTAACAGATCAGCCAGAATATTCATACCCTTCTTACGTATTCTCCCTTGTCCGTATTGATCTCTATCTCGTCTCCGGTCTCAACAAACAGGGGGGCTTGCATGATGGTCCCTGTTTCTAAGGTGACGGTTTTCGTTCCTCCCTGGGCCCGATCTCCCTTTACTCCGGGAGGGGCTTCCTTAACCTTGAGCGTTATCTTAATCGGCAGAATCACGTTGATGATTTTTCCGTTAAAGCGCACGGCGATCACCTCCTGATTTTGTTTCAAGAAACGAGCCGAATTCCCAAGATTTGATTCCTGAAGCTCAAATCGGTTCCCCCGGTTGTTCTTCTCGCAAAACACATACTTTCTTAGGTTACAATAAAGAAATATGGACTCTGTTTTTACGAGTTCCGCTTCATCGAACGTATCTCCCTGATGGAACGTGCGCTCCAGCATATTGCCCGAAACGAGATTTCTCAGGCGCGTCTGAATAACAACTCTGCGCTGAGCCTTCTTCATGGGAGCCGATTCCAATATTTCGTATGGGGCTCCTTCCAGCACGATCTGGACCCCTTTTTTCAATTCCGTATAATCAATCATTAAAATTTAGCGCTAAGAATATCTTGATGGCCAAGAAGGAATTCTTTGGAAGACATGGGTTTCTTCCCTTCAAGCTGCAGTTCTTCGATGACGAGCGCATCCTTTCCCGCATACACCGCAAGCTTCCCGTCTTTTGTTTGAAAAGTTTTTCCCGCTTCTCCCTGCATATTTTCTGCTATCTGTGCTTTGAGTATTTTTAGAATTTGGGATTTAAGGTATGTGTATGCTCCCGGCCACGGCTGCAGGGCTCTGACCTGTCTTTCTATATACACAGCGGGCTTTGACCAGTCAATCCTTCCGTCTTCCTTGATAAACCGCCTGGTATACGTTGCCTTGGAGTCATCCTGAAGAATGGGCTTGATGGTTCCGGCGGCCCATTGAGGAATGATCTCCGCAAGCAGGCTGCCCCCCAATTCAGCTAATGCGTTGTGAAGTTCCTGGTGCGTCGGTTTTGAAACTGAAAATTCTCGCTGCGCGAGAATCATTCCGTGATCCATTCTCTCATCCATGAGGATGACGGTAACTCCTGTTTTTTCGTCTCCTGAGAGCAGCGCGTTCTGCACCGGAGCTGAACCCCGATACAAAGGAAGCAAGGAAGGATGCACGTTCAAAGATCCCTGTTTTGGAATATCCAGCAGTTCTGGCGGCAGTATCTTGCCGTAGGCCGCGACCAGAAACAAGTCTGGTTCCATGGACCGCAATTCTGAAAGAACTTTTTCTTGCAGCGCTTCCGGCTGAAGCAGGGGAATATGTAGTTCTTGCGCTGCCCGTTTCACCGGCGAAGCATGGAGTATGAGTTTTCTCCCCGCGGGTTTGTCCTTGGCGGTAACAACAAGAACGGGAACCATGCCCGCCTTCATGATTGTCCGAAGCACAATGGCTCCGAACTCCGAGGTGCCGAAGAATATTATTTTCATTGCTCCTGTCTCCATTCAATGTCCTTCCCGTCTCCCGCGAACTCCAGCCAGTCTCCGGGGCCCCGCACCACGAACCATTTTTTCTTGGATTCCACCCACACCATGGGAGTTCCCCGGTAGAACGGCTTCTTGATCACCTTTTTGGGCTTTAGTCGGTCCAATTCCGGCCAGCGCTTGAATACCGTATCAATGGAATAGTCCAGTTTGTTCGATTTTGCCCAGACAGCCACAATCGAAAGGGCGCGCTTTGCTTTTTCGGCGGATCCCGCAAGCTCAAGAAGCTGCTTTGCCGCTCTTGTGAATCTCGCATACACGATTTTCTGCTTCCTCGCGTTTCTTTTAAGCTCTTCCAGGGAAACCCCCTTTGTTTCAAAGTAGTGGGTCACGATATCCCTGAGGACGGTTTTTTCTTTCAGTTCTTCATACTGCGCAATTTTCTTCTTCTTCAAGTATTCCTCAATCTTGCCGGCAATGCTTTCTCCGATACCGGCAATCTTTCTCAACCCGGAACGCCCGTTCTCCTTGTAGATCAAGGCAACGTCTTTCTCCAAATCATTCAAAGACCGGGCCGCTTTTAGGTACGCTTTTGGCTTGTAGGGAACGCTGTTTATGTCCAGAAGATTGGCCATCTCAGACAAAATCTCGGCTATTGCTTTGTTGCTTTTTTTTGCTTGCTTCATGATATTCTTCAGCTTCTACTCTATCCCTTTTTATGCTAAACTTCAAACCATGAAACGACTTTTTATCGCTGTCAACCTGCCCGAAAAAACAAGGAATACATTGGCTGAGTATCAAGAAAAATACAAAGAACTGCCCGGCACATGGACGAAAAAAGAGAATCTCCATGTCACGCTTGCCTTCCTCGGCAATAAGTCAGAACAAGAAGAACAAAAAATACAAAACATCCTCAAAGAAACGGCAAAGAAGCACGCTCCCTTCGCCATGCATTTTTCCCGCATCGTATACGGACCTCCCAAGACAACGCCGCGCATGATCTGGGCGATCGGCCCGCCTGCCAGCGAGGCAGGGGATGTTCAGCGAGAATTCCTCAGCCTGAGCCATGATATAGAGAAGGAGCTGGCTGCTTCTTCTGTTCTTCGTTTTGAACAGAAGCAACAAGACAAAATGGCGCATTTGACCCTTCTGCGGCTTGATCAATGGCAGTTCGCAAAAATGGAGCCCGAGGAACGGCCTTTGGTAAACGAAGATATTGATATTTCTTTTCCCGTACATTCAATTGAACTTATGGAAAGCAAGCTCAAACGAGGAGGAGCCGAATATTCAGTAATTGAAACCATTCCATTGAAAACTTAATCTCGTTAAGGATGAAAGTGCAGATTCATTTTATAGGTATAGGAGGAGTAGGAGTTTCAGCGCTTGCTCAATACTACCTTGCAAAAGGATACAAAGTATCGGGCTGCGATTTGGTTTCTTCTGAAATAACCGAACAGCTCAAGAAAATGGGGGTGAGAATCCGGATCGGGAAACCCAATGCAAGCTGCGTACCCGCCAACACCGGCAAAATTATTTATAGCCCTGCCGTGCAAAAAAGTAGTTTGGAAATTGAAAATTGGAAATTGAAAATTCCCGCGCTCAGTTATCCCCAAGCTCTGGGAGAGATGACCAAGAAGTATTTCACCATAGCCGTGGCGGGTACTCATGGGAAAAGCACCACGACCGCAATGATCGGGCTTTTGCTTGCTAAAGCCGGGCTCGATCCAACGGTTATCGTTGGCACCAAGCTCAAAGAGTTTGGCCCTTCGACAAGCTCAGGATCTAACTGCAGGGTGGGAAAGAGCAAGTATTTGGTTATAGAAGCAGACGAGCACTTCGCTTCTTTTCTTAACTACCGGCCAACCATCGCAGTGCTCACAAGCATTGAAGCAGACCATCTGGATTACTACAAGAATCTGAAAAATCTCTTGAGGGCTTTTTGCAGTTTTGTTTCTCGTGTTCCAAAAAGGGGAGCCGTAGTGGCAAACAAAGATGACAAAAACATCGGCAAAATCCTCCATATTTTAAATTCTACGACCGTTAAAAACAGAGTATATTTTTCTATGCGGCAAAAAGAAGCAGCTGTTCTTCGAAGGATATTGAAGATTCCGGGAGAACACAACGTTTCCAATGCGCTTGCCGCACTCGCGGTGGCCCGCATGTTAAAAATACCGGACAACATAAGTTTTAAATCTCTTTCTCAATATAAAGGATCGTGGCGCCGCTTTGAAATTTTTAATCTAAAAACTAAAAACTATAAACCATATACTCTCGTAAGCGACTATGGGCATCATCCGACCGAAATTAAAGCAACCCTGCAGGCGGCTCGAACGAAATGGCCAAAGAAGAAAATCTGGCTTGTGTTTCAGCCCCACCAGTACCAGCGAACGTTCTATCTCTGGAAAGGATTTGTCGGAACGCTTTCCGGTGTTCCGGCAGACAGGGTGATCCTGGCCGACATCTACGATGTTGCGGGACGGGAAAACCTTACCATCAAAAAGAAAGTATCTTCGCAAAAGCTTGTAAAGGCCATGAAACAGATTTCTTCTAAGAAACGCAGAGAATTATTCCTGTTCTTGGGACATCCTCGTGCGGTTGAGAAGTATCTTAAGAAAAATCTTGAAGGCGGAGAAGTTGTTATCATCATGGGGGCAGGGGATATCTATGAGAACCTTACGATCCATTTGACACGCAACATGGAAAAAGAGAAAATGAATTCATGACCCTTCTTCTTCTCTTCTTCATGTTCGGAGCAGCGATAGGGTTTGGATGGTTCCTCGGAAGACAGAGTACGCTGCGGCCCCCTCCGGGCATATTGCCCATGCCGCCCACGAAAGTGAGCGAGCCTGCTCCTCCGGTAGCGCAAGCTCCAAAGCCAGCGCCATATCCTGCGCCTGCCCGCATTGCTACGCAAAGCGTTGCAGGCGGGCCAAAACCAGTGCCCCCGCCTCCGCCGCCACCACCTCCTCCACCTCCTCCACCTCCTGCCCGCCAGCGACCTGAGCCGCAGGCGATGGCAGGCGGGCCGCCGGCTCCCAAACCCGTGGCCGAACCTCCAAAACCTCCTGTTCCTGCTCCGAAGCCAACCGTTACGTTACTTTCAGACCTTCCTGAAATAGAAGCTCCTCATCCGATGCAGGATAAAGAGCATCCTGCCTCGCCGGCAGGCGGGCCTCTTCCTCCTGGATGAGATGAAAGTAGGATTTATCTCCTCCTCTTCGTTTCAGAACCCGGGAGGAATCAAAAGCCATATTCTCAACCTCCACCACGAGTTTGAGAAAAGAAACATCTCCTCCAAGATCATCGTACCCAAACGATCGCATTCTGAGTCGGGCGCAAAATACAGCAAGAACGTCCTTCTCGTCGGCACGGCTTTCCCCATTTCCTTCAACGCAAGCCAGGCGGACCTGTCGTTGTATTTCAACCTGCTTTCACTCGGAAAAATCTTGAGGCGCGAGCGTTTTGATATTCTTCATTTCCATAACTTGCCGTTTCCCTCCATTCTGGAAATTCTCTCGTTTTCAAACGCAACGCATATTCTCACCCTGCATTTCAACCCGGACGGAAGCGATCTCCTAAAGAATCTTCCCTGGTTTCCGGCAATGGTAACAAAAATTCTCAACTGGAAAATCCAGGGGGTCATTGCCGTTTCACAAATAGCCATGGAAATAGCCAAGGGGTACCGGGGACCCAAACGCATCATCCCAAACGGTGTGAATACGGATCTGTTCGGGCCCGGCCCTTTCAAACAGGAACCCGACACCATACTATTCGTTGGGCGACTTGAAGAACGGAAGGGGCTGCTCTTTCTGCTCCGTGCGTTTCTTGTGCTGCAAAAGAAACATCCTAAAATCCGTCTTCTTGTGCTTGGAGAAGGGAAAGAGAGAGAAACATGCGAACGATTTATAAGAAGATATGCCGTGAAAAACGTACAGTTCCTTGGAAAAAAGACGGATGAAGAACTCGCAAGGATCTACCGGCAGGCTGATATTTTCTGCAGCCCCGCTCTCTACGGAGAAAGTTTCGGCATCGTATTGCTGGAAGCCATGGCTTCGGGGGTACCCGTGGTTGCCTTTGCAAATCGCGGATATAGGCACTTCCTGCAGGGCACGAAAGGGGAGAGGGGTCTGGTTCCCGTGGGAAATGTTCCGATGCTTGCGGACACCATAGAGACCATGCTTACAAACCATCTCTTGAGAAAAGAACTGAGCGAATGGGGAATCAAGGAGGCGAAGCAATATTCCTGGCAGACGATCGCAGACCGGACGCTCAACTTCTATGAAGAAGTGCTCCGGAAAAAATCCTCTTGAATATTTTGGATAATGCGATACGATATCCGCATGGAAAGAATACTCTCAAATCAGGCACCGTCTCATGAAGGGCAGCGCATCAAGATAGCGGGATGGGTTGCGGCTCGACGCGACCACGGCAAGCTTGTGTTTTTGGACGTGAGAGACAGAACAGGGATCGTGCAGGTGGTATGTACGCCAAAACATGAAGAAGCTTACAAGGCGGCAGAACGAGTGCGACCAGAATGGGTGCTGGAAATTGAAGGAACGTGTCAAAAAAGGCCAGAGGGCATGACAACCGATCATCCAACAGGATCCGTTGAAATTGCCGTGGAAAAAATGACTGTTTTGGCAGAAGCATTGACGCCTCCGTTTCCGCTCGACACCCCAGGATATGAAATCGAAGAAGAGAAGCGCCTGCGCCACAGGTATCTTGATCTGAGGAGAGAGCGCATGAAACGCAACCTCACAATGCGCCACCGCGTCGTTCGGTTCATGCGGGAATTCCTGAATAAGAAAGATTTCATTGAAATTGAGACGCCCATCCTCACCAAGTCAACTCCGGAGGGAGCGCGCGACTATGTTGTGCCTTCCCGCCTGTATCAGGGAACCTTCTACGCTCTCCCGCAAAGTCCCCAGCAGTACAAGCAGCTCTTGCAGGTTGCCGGGTTTGAACGATACTTCCAGATCGCCCGGTGCTTCCGCGATGAAGATCCCAGGGCAGACAGGCAGCCCGAATTCACCCAGCTGGATATTGAGATGTCGTTTACTTCCCAGGAAGATATCCTGAATCTCACGGAACAGCTCTACACAGAAATGATACAAACGCTGTTCCCTGAAAAAAAGATCCAGCAGAATCCCTTCCCGCGCATTTCCTACAAGACGGCCATAGCAGAATGGAATACCGACAAGCCGGATATCAGAAAAGACCCCAAGGATCCCAATGAGCTCGCCTTCGTTTTCATTGTTGATTTTCCCATGTTTGAGTGGAAAGAGCGCGAAGGTCGGTGGGATGCGACGCACCATCCGTTCACGCGCCCCCAGACTGAAGACATCGCGGCCATGAAAAAGGATCCGGGTTCCGTGCTCGCGCATCAATACGACTTCGTGCTGAACGGCTCTGAAATCGGAGGGGGAAGCCTGAGAACTTCGAATATAGACGTTCTGGAAGCCGTGTTTGAAATCATGGGGCACTCCAAGAAAGGGATGCAAAAGCAGTTTTCGCATCTCCTGGAAGCTTTCAGCTACGGAGTCCCGCCCCATGGCGGGATCGCGCCCGGTATTGACCGTTTCCTTGCCATTATGCTCTCAGAACCCTCCATACGGGAAGTCATGGCATTCCCCAAAACAGGGGATGCGAAAGATCCCATGATGGGAGCTCCGTGTGAAATCTCCCCAGAACAGCTCAAAGAGCTTCATCTCAAGACGGTGAAATGACGCGCAATACGAAGATATTCCTCGGAGCGTGCATCGCAAGTTTTGCCTTGTGGCTCTTTCTTAACAGTGGAATGACCGCCCTGCGCCAGCAATTCTCTTCAAGGGCAGCCGCCGTGGAGCAACCCGAAGAAACGGGACCCGAGCTAAAGCCAGGAATTCTTTCTCCTGACATACAGACCAAATCTGCCTTTGTCATGTACGTTGCTTCTGACAATGCCCGGTACATGCTTTTTGTAAAGGAAGCCGAGCAAAAACTTCCGATCGCTTCTCTTACAAAACTCATGACGGCGCTTGTCGCAATGCAATTCTACGGCCCCGAAGAAAACATCGTGGTAAGCTTGCGGGCCATACAGGAAGAAGGCGACCAGGGAGAACTATTTGAAGGGCAGAATATTACCGCGCACGATATCCTGTATCCTCTCCTCCTGGAATCCAGCAATGACGCGGCAGCAGCTTTGGCAGAACACAAGGAGACGCAAACGTTTATGAACCGCATGAATCAAAAGGCGGTGGAGCTCGGACTTGTCCAAACTTCGTTCGTGAATCCGACCGGCCTTGATCCAGTCGGGTCATCCGACGGGGCAGAACCCGCTTTGAACATGTCGAGCGCTCAAGACCTAGCGTTGCTCGTCATTGCCATCAAAAATGAATATCCTGAAATCCTGGATATTTCGGCCCTTCCGAAATTCGGCCCATATACCAATACCGACGAACTCGCGCGGTCCAACGGCTGGCAGACAAAGGTTCTGGGAGGGAAAACCGGCTGGACGGATCTCGCAAAAGGAAGTCTCATTCTTGTTTTGCAAAGTCCTGAGTCCATCGAAGGGCAAAGTCCCGAGAATAAAGGGTATGTCGTATATGTCATCTTGGGAGCTGAAAACAGATTCCAAGAAATGAAAAAATTGGTTGACTGGACGCACGAGGCTTACGCCTGGTGATATGCTACGTAGTAAAAAATGGAATCCGTACTTTCATTCAGTGTCATAAAAATTGCGCTTGCCGGAACATCGGGATTTTTGGTTGCGTTTCTTTTTGCTCCATCTCTGCTTTCGTTCCTAGTACGCCACAAACTCTGGCGCAAAGAAGTAAGAACAAAAGCCCTGGGCGGGGGAGCCCTACCGGTGTTCCAAAAATTCCACACAGAAGGGGAGACGTCGGTTCCGCGCCTGGGAGGGTTGCTCGTGTGGCTCGTGCCTCCGTTTATCGCATTCCTGTTCTTCTTGTTTGAGAAAGTCGATATCTGGCCCACAGGATCGTTTAATTTCTTGAGCCGTTCTCAGACCTGGCTCCCGGTGGCAACGCTCCTTGCCGCCTCCTTCGTCGGATTCATAGACGACATCCTTCAGGTGATCGTCACTCCTTCCCACAAAATCTTAAAGCGCCTGTGGCCCCTCATGGAAAAATACGGGGCAGGCTCGCCTGCGCAGGCAGGGGGATTGAGCTTGCGGTACCGACTTTCCCTCATAGGACTCATCGCTATGACTGGAGCATGGTGGTTTTACGAGAAGCTCGGATGGAGCACTCTCCACATTCCGGGAGGAGGGGATATCCAGCTCGGCTGGCTCTACATTCCGATCTTCTTCATCGTCATGATCGCAACCTACTCGGGCGGCATCATAGACGGCCTGGACGGTCTTGCGGGAGGAACTTTTGCCTCTATGTTCGCAGCATACGCCGTCATCGCCTTTGCGCAGCACCAGATTGACCTTGCCGCTTTCTGCATTACGCTCGTGGGAACAATTTTGGCCTTTCTTTGGTTTAATATTCCTCCTGCGCGATTCTACATGGGAGAGGCGGGCATGATGGGTCTTACCGCAACCCTCACCGTCGTAGCCTTTCTCACGGACTCGGTGCTCGTGCTCCCGATCATCGCATTTCCCCTGGTGCTGGAATCGGGTTCCACGATCATCCAGTTCTTTTCAAAGAAATTCTTCAAACGCAAGGTATTCCTCGCAACCCCCATTCATCATCATTTTGAAGCCCTGGGCTGGCCGCACTACCAGATCACCATGCGCTTCTGGGTTATTGGCATCGTCATGGCAATTGCGGGCGTTGCGATCCGCCTATTGGGATAAATGAAACTCGCGCGGCTCAGAAAACAATATCCTGTGTTTCTCTACAAGGGATATTCATACAAGCTTCGGGGAAAGGATCTCGCCATCTCTTTTGATTTTAGAATTCTCCCCGATATCCGATTCGCCCCCAAGGTTGTCATTAAAAACGTAGGGAAAGAAAATCTTAAAAGGGTAGGGGAGAGCAATCTCAGCAATCTTATATTTCATCTGGGCTTAATGGAAATCCCGAGCTACTGGAAAGCGACCTGCAGCCCCAAGATTATCGTTCAAGCAGGCGGGCTCAACTCAACGCAGGTTGCATGGTGGAAGAATCTTTTCATGCAGGGCCTCGGAGAATTTTTCTACAAGAACAAAATTGACTTCACCGCTCCCAACTTTCTCACCATCATATCCTCGCCTCAATTTCTGCCTAGACCGAGTCTAGGAATTCCTAGACTCGGTCTAGGAAACAGGGTGCTGGTGCCGGTGGGAGGAGGAAAGGATTCTGCGGTTACGCTTGAACTTTTAAAGAAGAGCGGCATGGAGCAACGCCCCTTTCTATTGAACCCTACAAACCCTCAGTTTACTCTTATTAAGAAAGCAGGCCTGCCTGCGCAGGCAGGAGCAAAGAATCCAATTACGGTGTTCCGCGTTATTGACCCAAGGCTTTTGGAACTCAATAGGCAAGGGTTTCTCAACGGGCACACTCCATTTTCCGCATACCTTGCGTTTTTGGGTATTCTGACTGCCTCCCTTTTTGATTTTAAGTTTATAGCCTTTTCCAACGAGCGGAGTTCAAACGAGGGAAACGTAAAATACAAAGGGAAGATTATCAATCATCAGTATTCAAAAAGTTTTGAGTTTGAGAAAAAATTCAGAGAATATACAAAAAAATATCTTGCGAAAGATATGGAGTATTTCAGCTTTTTGCGCCCGCTTTATGAACTTCAAATTGCAAAAATATTTGCAAAATACCCAAAATATTTTGGCGTGTTTTTAAGCTGTAACGAAGCGAGGAAAACAAGATCGGGAAAGCAAAAACCAACGGGGAAGTGGTGCGGGAAATGCTCCAAATGCCTGTTCGTATATGTAATTCTTTCTCCATTCATTAAGCCAAAAACCCTGGAAAAAATCTTCAGAAAAAACCTTCTCAAAGATCAATCTCTCGCGCCCCTCATGGACCGGCTCACGGGCAAGAGGGGATTCAAGCCGTTTGAATGCGTCGGCACCCCGCGAGAAGTTGCAGCCGCCCTTTCCGGGAAGACGGATAGGATATTGCGCTCCTGGGACAGCTACAACTTCATTCCCCAAAAACTTTCCCGTATCCTAAAACAAAAGGTCTTGATGTGATATTCTGTATGTAGAATGCTGCTTTCTGAGTTAAAAAACAAACGCATCCTTATCCTCGGTTTTGGAAGAGAAGGGAGAGACACCCTTTTGTTTTTGAAAAAGAAGTTCCCAGGACAACGCTTCGGAGTTGCAGATGAGCAATTAGACAAAAATTACCTCAAGGCAATCCCAAGGTATGACGTTGTGGTGCGGTCTCCGGGCATTCCGCTCTCAAAGATAAAACCGTATCTGC
>Ga0209541_10009286_pt1 | contig 15959 bp, 17 predicted proteins | sample RifCSPlowO2_01_FD_184027 | JGI IMG/M metagenome (GOLD analysis project Ga0209541, IMG submission 184027) | Groundwater microbial communities from Rifle, Colorado - Rifle CSP2_plank lowO2_0.1 (SPAdes) (version 2) | ecosystem: Environmental > Aquatic > Deep subsurface > Groundwater | place...
AAATCCGTCATATTTATACTGAACATCTACTTCTTTCATTTTTTCAATTACTTTCTGGGGATTTGGAAGTCTTTCGCAAAGTTCTGATCTGATTGGTGAGCCAACACGGACTTCGAGCCGTTCGACTCCGCTCAAACCTTTTTCCCATAAAGTTTTAGCAATTAAACCCAAATCTGAAGTCCTGTTATATGCTCCTTCAAGTTTTTTTCTATTACTTTTATCTCCTAATTTTGCGGTAGCTAGCGCATCAAGAATAGTTGGGTCTCCTATTCCCAAACGAGTATTTCCAAGAGGGATTCTAACCAGATGTTTTGCAGAAGCAGAATCAAGCTTTTTAAGTAAGTCTGAAAGCAGATTTTGCTTTTTCTCAACGCTTCCTGCGCCTTGTGTACTTGCAATTTGCGTCAATGTTTCAAAAACTTGCGAAACGTCCAATTTCGAATTTCGAGTTTCGAGTTTCGAGTTTCTGGCCAGCTCGAAAGCGGCCAGTCCCATATCACCCAGCTTGTTGTATAAAGAAATAACCTTTTCCTTAGCAGATTTATAGGCAATCGCCAATGCCGAAGCTACACTTTTTTCAGCCATTCCAATTTCAACTGGGGCAAAAAATGGTGCAATCCTGCCCTGAATTAAATAAACTATTTTTTCAATCTCACTTGCAGGAGTTTTTTTAAATAATTCCGATAGGATTTCGATTAAAGACAAACGGGAAGAAGTCGCTTCTAGTTTATCCAAATACTTCGCGAATTCACTAAATTTCATATTTATCCCATTATATATTTTGCTGCCTTGGTGATGCCGACTTTCCTAAGTATTTTACTCTTTTGCAGGCCTTTTAACTCGTTTAAAATTGTGTCTTCTGAGACCATGGGAAATAAACTATCAAAGGCTTTATTTTGCAGATATCCCGTTTTTTGGATGTATTCTATAATTTTAAGCTGACGATCTGTTAATAAAATCGGTTTTCCTCCAAGTTTTTTCTTCAAATGAATATCTACTGAGATGTTTTCAATTTTGTCTTTTATTTTCGAAAGCTCGATTGCCAAGCCTTGGGTGAAGTATTCAAGCCAATTTGTTAAATCTCCATTCTGTTTGGAAACTGATTGAAGCGCTCCATAATAACTAGAACTATCCGAGTCAAAATATTCTTCCAAAGAAAAAAAACGACGGATGTCATAACCCTCCTGAAAGAGAACAAGAGTTGAAAGAGCGCGTCCAACACGTCCATTTCCGTCGACAAAGGGATGAATTCTGACAAATTCAAAATGTACAATTCCTGCTCTCAAAACTGGGTGAATCTCCAATGCTGTCGGACTATTTATGAATTGCAGTAAGTCCGAAATTTTGTTGAAAATTTCGTTTACTGGCGGTGGTCGGAAAGAAACTTCTCCGGTTTTTGAATTTTTAACAACTACTTGAGTTTTTCTGTATTGTCCCGATCTTTCTTTTGACAAAATTTTATCTACTGTAATTTTATGAAGAGTAAGAATTAAGTTTTCATTAATTTCTTTTTTTGTCTCTCCTATCATTTCGACCACTTTTCGATAATTTATAACCTCCTGAATGTCCCGATCCCGGGCCGCAATCTCCTCCCCCGCCAGCACTTTTTCAGCTTGATTTAAATTAAGCTCGTTTCCTTCGATATGGGTTCCGTAGTGAACAGAACGAACCATTGCATCTTTTCTAAACTCTTTTTCATAGTATGGAAGGAGTGGCGCATGATCTATTATCTCTTTTGACGCTTCGATCGAGCCTATGTTTTTGAGGATTTGGTTTGTGATAGAGTATTTTGGAACAAACATAATACTATTACCGCATAATTCCCGAATAAAGTCAACTCTAGCTTCCCTTTTATGCTATAATTAGCTTGTGCCAAAGAAAATCTAAGTAAATCAAAAAAGTTTAGAATAGAGCTCATTTCGCAAATGCTAACATTGGCTACAGCAGGCTTCGGCCTAGTAGCAGCGCTCGCTTGGAACAACTTCATTCAGGAATTAGTTAAAACCTATATAAATAAATGGTTTCCGGGGAATGGAGGAATAATTTCACTTCTAATATATGCAGTAATTGTGACTTTGCTCGCAGTAACCGTAACCTACCAACTCTCAAAACTTAAGGAAAAAATCGAAAACTAGAAACTAACCGGTCTTTTGAGAGGTCTCCCTTCGTATTCCCTCTCTGTTCGGACTATGTCTCTTGCTGATCTCGAGCTTTTGGTTCTACCCCTTTCAGGTAGCCAGCCATAAGTCGGATCAACGTCTTCAACAGCATTGGAGTCAATAAACTCCTTCTCTGCTGCATCGAACAGCTGTTCTGGACCTTGTCCCATATACTTTCGGTATAGCACTATGGGATTGGCTTGTCAAATCTGTATAATTTTCAAGCCGCGTTTAAGTTTTTGAGGGATAAATTCTTCGTGAGTAGTTGTAATTATCGTTTGCTGGCTCTGAACAAGTGACAAAACGTGCAGAATATGCCCTTCATCAAGTTCGGAAAATATATCATCAAGAAGAAGAGTCGTACGCGCTCCTAGGTTTTTTTCCAAAAAATCAAGCTGGAGAAGCTTTAATTGAAGAACTGAAAGCCTTTGCTGGCCTCGAGATCCGTAATTTTTTACTGACATTCCTTGTCCGTCCGAAGCTTTAGCGAAGGAGGATTTAATTTCAAGCCTAAAATCATCTCTATGCGGACCAACAAGCGTCAAGCCCGATGCCTCCTCTGCTTCTTTATATTGTGCTAATCTTTCAACACTAATCGTGCTCTCATCATAAATCATTTTAAATTCAAAAAGTTTTTTCTTCTGATCATTTACAAAGTCAATAAACTCCTGTCTTTTATTGGTAAGAATATTGCCATTACTAATTAGAAGGTTATCCCAATAAGAAAATTCTGAAAAATTTTTGAAACCTGTATTTTTTACTTTTTCGAGAAGTGAATTTCTCTGCCTTAGAGCTTTTGAATAATTAATGCTTGCGAACCTATAATCTCTGTCTGTTTGTTCTAAAACCTCATCTAAAAAGTTTCTGCGCAGTCCTGGTGAACCTGTTATCAAATCTAAATCCTGAGGTGAAAAAAGCACTGAAGGCAGATTGCCTATAAAATCTATTTTTCTTTTTGAAACTCCATTTATCAAAAGCTTCTTGCCGAATTTCCCAGGGATCGTTGATAAAACAACTTCTAAAGTGTCACTTTCTGTTTCCGAGGCTATCTTTGCCACATTTACGCCATTTCTTATGGCTTCTGTGTCTTTATCTGTTCGAAAACTCTTACCATGAGAAATAAAATAAATAGCCTCAATTAGATTGCTTTTTCCTGCGGTATTTTTACCGATAATAAGTGTAACTTCTGGGGAGAATTCAAAATTTTCTTTTTTGTAGCTTCTGAAGTTATGCAAGTTTATTGAGTTAAGCACTGCCCGATTGTAGCACTACATCGAGGCTAAAACAACACAATTATCAAGCATTTAGGGGGACGTTATATGTGGTTCCTTCAATCTCAGTAGTTGCGGCCCCTTCTGGGGAAATATTTATTCCGATTCCGGCACCATAATCCACTGGTAAGTAACCTTTTCTTTCCGGCACAACATACTGTTTTATGTAGGGACTGATGGTGTCATAATGAGAGTCTGCCCATATTACCAGCCTTCTATCAGGGTTATTTATATGATATCTTCTAGCAAATCTTGATAAAAGGTTTAATGAATGATTTAGTCTGTCACCTAATTCAATGGGTCCCTCAGCGCCCATTTTTTTGCGGATCTCAGAGTATCTATCGTCTTCGAATGCTATCCAGAAATCATCCGGATTGTGCTCTAAAAGAAATTTTTCAAACTCCGGAGCCTGAGTAAACATATTGGGTTCTCGAAGTTGGGGCGTTGGCCTTGGACCAGGATTACCACGTATTCTTGAACTTTCGTTTAATAAATAGTTTCCAGATAAATTCTCTTCACCTAGAACCTGCTCAATTCCTTCAAGTACTGCCTGAGCCGTCTCCATACTTCGCTGACCTTTTATAAAATAGGTATCACTTGCAACCACTAGAAAATCGACTTTATTTCTTTCTTCTGGGGGTAGAGCTAATAATGTGTCTTTAACGACTGCAGCGCTTTGGGCTTTAGCCTCCATAAACGCTTCAGAATCTAAACTTCCGACACGTTCACTTTCTTTATCTCTTATATATTTACCATGTCGCTGGATAATTATTGCCGTCCCGTTTGTGGTTGGAGGCTTAATTCTTATGTCTTCTTTTCGAATCGTCTCTGGCGTATTTGTGGCTTCCATAGCTTAATATTACCAGGTTTTAGATTCTACGCGAAATTCAATAAGATCTCAGATTCAAAGATATTAAGGATTTAAAAAACTAAATAAATATCCTCGCTAATTAACTAAGCTCTGCATTTACGATAGATCCTCCCCCAAGCAATCCAGCTTCTAATCTAAAGTTGATGCCTGCTACGATAGTTCTAACTCTTAGTCTGAAACCACCATCGTATGTATCGGCGATATGAAATGCGGGATAATGATGACTTTGTGCTTCAGCCTCAGCGGCTTCTGCGATTTGGCTGTGAGTCATATCAAGCAAATTTTGTCTTTCTCCTAAGGCTACCCGAATTAAGGATACATCAAAATCCTCAGGATCCAATTGCTCGATAATTGGTTCATCAAAATTCGGCTTACCTTCGGTCATGCTCGAACCTAAAAAGTATTTAACTTTGGTGCTACGGAGTTCCAATGCCTCATTATTTATTTTGGCAAATTTCGCTAGTTTTTCTTCGGCGCTCAATTCCGTATTGCGAACCGGTGCTTTATTGTCAGGCTCAACCATGCCATCAATAACCTCCATTATTATCCCTATAGCGTCTTCTGAGTCGCCCGCTTCCCTTATTGCTTCTGAAAGTCGTGTCTTAAGCTTCTCTTTAACTCTCTGTAAATCAGAAGGTTGAATATCTAAGCCTACGCCCTCTGATAAGGGAATGACTCGTTCTCCTGGTCTTTTTTCTGTTCTGCCTTGTGTTTCCATAATGTTTAGCAATTTTTATTGCTTCGGGAATGCTATCCTATTAAAATAATAGGTCAAGAGTTATTTTCGAGGCTAAAAGTTAGATAAATGAGGCTAAAATTAGCAAAAATTAACCTTCAAATTCACGCACAAAATACTTATTTTCAACTGCCCAAAGTAACAAAATATTGCCTTTTTTAAGCCATTCATAGGTGTCTTGCCTGCTAAACTTTTCGGGGAGAAGATAATAGCGACCTAGATAAAATTCGAGCTCAACGGCCTCATCAGTTACTATTTCTGAACTTTTAAGGTTAGTTTCCTCAAATATCATCCATGGCTCGGCAAGAGAAACTTTTACGCCCACTTCCTTCACCCTATCTTCTATTAAAATTCTTGGTATCCTTCTCTTGCTTGGAGCTTTCCATAACCTCGAGGCATGAAGGATTTTCCCCTCTTTCCATTTATATTTGGCTCCAATTGCAGACATATTAAATATTAAGAAGAATTGTAATCTTTTTCTAAGTACGCGGTAGCTTCTTGTACAGACTCAAATTTTGGCACACCCTTTTCTACCCACCTCAATATCCATTCTCTATGATTAAGTACTTGTTGAAGGTGTTCTGAGGTTGCACCCCCATCGTAGTTTCCTTTTTCTCGAGCATTTATGTATGATTTGTGAGTTTCCCAATCAGGAATTACTATCGCGTCAGGCGGTAACCAGTTGTTTGATGCCCCTATAATCCAAAAGCCTAATTTTTTCGCTTGAACTGTAATTACGTCGCTTCTCTGATCAATTTCATCAATAACCGGTATGGGCTCTGTCCACCAAGGACCTGCAGGATGAGCAAAAGCAGATTCCCATAAAACATCTCCGTCCATCCAATGTTTTTCTTTTTGGCGTTCGACGAAATAAGTCTTACCAGTCCCAGACGGAGCCATTATGAAATATCCCTTTTTATGAGTTTTATATTCCTTTGCAAGTTCGTCGAAAACTTTTGTTCCATCGGAAAAAATGAGAGGAGTGTTGAGAGGAAGTAGACCTAAACGATCTCTCTGCATACAAAACTATTCTATCACAGTTCCCAGAAATTTCTCCCCGCGGAAATACTTTTCGATATTCTCAAAATTATTGCCGTTCAAAACTACCACTTTTACTCCTAATTGTTGGGCTTTTTCGGCTGCCACGGGATCAAAAGGAGCATTTAAGCCTGGGGTCCATTTATCGCCCACAAGTTTTCTAAAATTTTTCCAACTAATTTTACTAATTGGTTTGGCATTTTTAAATTTTGCCGGATCTCTCTCGTAGACTTGATCTATATTTGAAAGGTTAACTACTTCAGAAACGCCATAATCCTCACAAAGTAAAACGGCGTCATAATCCGTGGACCAACCCGGCTTCCAACCGGATGCTACGACGATCGGCTCTTTAACTTTTCTTATGATGTCGTAATGTTTAATTATAAATGGGTGTGCGATGTCTCTAAAAATAGTTCTAAGGAGATGAGCGTTTAGCCTTGTTGCATGAATTCCGAGCCAATCAACATCCTCATCAGTTAGTTCGTGTCCTATCACTTCCATCGCGGCTTTTTGATAATGCCTGGTAGTGGCTCCGCCCCCTGTAACCAAAAAAAACTGGCGGTTTTTGTTTTTCGCCAGTTGACGCCTCACGAAGTCATTAAGGTTCTTAAGAAAAGTAATTCCTAAGCCTCCGTTGGGGACAATTAAAGATCCCCCTACGGAAATTATAATCTTATCTGTATAGTTGGTACCCATGTTTTAATTTAGGCCAAAAAAAATCCGTGAGCTACCCGGTTGGAGTTAATCTTAGGGCAAACTGTGTCAAAGGTCAAGTGTTATTTCTGGTGTTTTGGGCAAAAGAAGGTCCCTCGTCCACCCAAAAAGATTTTCTCAATTTTTCCGCCGCAAATTGAGCATTTCTCGCCTTTCCGTCCATAAGCTAAAGCATGCTCCTGATACTCTCCTTCATGTCCTAAAACGTTAACGAAGGAAAGCTCACTCGCTCCGCCATACTTAAAGCTTTTTTCCATTACTTCAATTATTGCGTTAAACAAATTCTTTGCTTCTTCTTTTGAAATCTGCTTTGCAGATCTTTTTGGACTAATTCCTGCTAAAAATAGGGCATCATTGGCATAAATATTACCTATTCCGCCTATTCTAGTTTGATCCATTAAGAGTGGTTTTATTACAGTTTTTTTACCTCCAACTATCTTTTTAAAAAGTTCCAAAGTAAGCTTTACTTGTCCTGAGCCTGCCGAAGGAAACGGCTCCGGTCCCATACTCTTGAAAAACGGCATTTCTCCAACTTTTGAGGTTTCAACAACTCGTATCCAGCCAAATCTACGACGATCGTTGTAATAAAGATAAGCATCTTTGTCGAGTTTAAAGATTACATGCGTTGATTTGTTGGGTAGCTCGTCCCCTACTTTTTCGCGGGATACTTTTACTCCTTTTGTTTCAGCTCCTCTATAAATTAATTGTCCAGTGAGCTTTATATGAATCGCCAAAGAATATTTGTTTGATAAATCAATAACTAGTCCCTTGCCGAAACGGCGGATTGTTACAACTTTTGCGCCAATTATATTTTTCGCATCACCTTCAAAAAGCTTAGCAACGCGGACCTCAACGCCCTGTATCTTATGTCCTACAAGATATCTCTCAAGTCCTCTCCTAATTGTTTCAACTTCTGGAAGCTCCGGCATATTTTTCTACAAATTCCTTTATTTCTTTTTTGAATCGCTCTTTTCCAAACTTCTGAGCGTGTTTTATGATTTCATCTTTGTCAAATTTGGTTTCTTCAAACTTTTTTATTGCGGATATTAAACCTTGCACCGAATAATCATCAAATAAAACTCCAGTTCTGCCTTGCAGAACTGTTTCTTTATATCCTCCCCCGTTAAATGCAATAACCGGAGTCCCTGAAAGCATAGACTCAACTGGCGTTATTCCAAAATCTTCGTCCCTAGCTAATGCTAAAAATCCTTTTGCTTGAGAATATAACTTTGCTAATTCTTGATCTGAAACTTGGCCAAGAAATTCCACGCGACCCCTTGACTGTTCTAAAAGTTTTTTGTATTCAAAATAGTAACCGGCCGGAGCTCCTGCAATTTTAAGTTTAATATTTAGCTTTATTGCTGCTTCGACTGCTAAACCCAGGCCTTTTGCTCCGACAATTCGGGAAACTATAAAATAATAATCATTTGATGATTTATGATTTATGATTGATGATTTATGAATTGGCAAACTTACCGGAGGGTAGATTACTTTGGAGTCTCTTCTGTAGAATTTTTTAATTCTATTCTGCACTTCTTTGGAATTTGCTATGAAATAATCAACTTTTTGGGCTTTTTTAAAGTCATGAAGGCGAAGAAAGTGTCCGACAACTGCGGCATAAAAGCGGACAATTGCGTATTTTTGGAAATTAACTGAGGTCGTATAGCCATAAAGCCAGCGAGGAGGCGTATGACAGTAACAGATTTCAATCGGTTTATCTTCTTTTTTACTAAACCCTTTGGTCACATACCAAGACGCTGATGAAATAACTAAATCGTACTTTGATAAATCTAGTGTTCCCCAAATCCAGGGAATTAGGAAACGAAGCGGACTGGCTAGTTTTGGAAAGAAAGGAATTACTGCTGCCCACGATTCAATAATTTTTTTATCTTTAAAATGTGCGTAAGCAGATGAACTTTTATCAACAAAAACAGTGTAAATTGGCGCATCCGGATAGATCTCGCAAAGCGCCTCCAAAACTCTCTCGGCTCCTCCAAATTCTTTTATGTAATCGTGAACTATAGCAACTTTCATATTAAATTCATTTGATCAGCGTCTTTTTTTTCTTCTTTTCTTCCCGGTTCTTCCGAAATTTCTGTAATTTCCGGTGCTTTATCTAAATTAAAACGATTAATCAGGCTATTAAAACCTAATTTTTTAAAGTTCTTAAGTAGGCTTTTTTCATCGATATCGTCTGTTTTCGCTTGGTCCAAAACAAATTTTATCGGAGCATCAACATCAATTGTCGCAAGCTTTTTAGCAAGAGCCGATTGTTCCGCGTCTATTGCAAGTTTCTCGGCAATTTTCGGAACAACTTCGGATAATCTTTGGTATAAATTTTCCAAAGAGTCGAATTTTTTGATCAAATCCGAGGCTGTTTTCGGTCCAATTCCCGCTACTCCCGGATAATTGTCAGATGGATCTCCAACGAGCGCTTTGTAATCCGGAATTTGTTCGGGATCTAACCCGTATTTTTCCACGACTTTATCTTTGTTAAATAAAATCATTTTTGTAACACCCACTATGGGTGCAATCATCATCACATGTCCATTAACGAGTTGGAGTAAGTCTCTGTCGCCTGAGAGGATAATTACGTCTAAATTTTTTGCTTGATTTGAAATCGTCCCAATCATGTCATCTGCTTCGTATCCGTCCACCTCAAAAATCTTAAATTTCGCATTTTCTAAAATCTCGTGCAAAAGCTTAAACTGTGTAGATAATTCGTCTTTCATCTTTGGTCTTTGAGCCTGATATCCGACAAACATTTGCTGTCTAAAAGTCGGCGCTGCCCGATCAAAAGTAACTACCAAATATTTCGGCCGAAGGTCGTTGATTACTTTTAAAACCATCGCAAAAAAACCATAAACTGCATTTGTCGGCATTCCTTTATGGGCGTGGAGTGGGGGGAGGGCGTGAAACGCCCGGTGAACTATGGCATTTCCATCAATTAGGACCAATTTTTCCATTTCTAAATGGGATTATAGCAGTTAAGCCGGCTTGGCAGAAGAGGTCCCTCGAACAACTGGAATAATTCTAATGTCCACAATAGGAGCACTATACTCGTGCTCAGATGATTTATAGCTTGAAGAGTCTGCGGCGAATTCCTCATCAGAAAGAGTTCCATCATCAGTAAAAAAGGTCTTTTGGGGCGGGCCATTTACTCTTATTCCCTGGCCTATTGTCACCCGACCGACTGAAAGAACTCCATATCTTAATGCTCCTGTGATCCTGGCATTTCCTTCCTCGTATTCGAGTTTTCCGTCTTTATCATATCTTCTTACAACTCCCTGCACATTTTTTCCGTGATGTAGATAATAGGTTTTAGCTCCGCTCTCATCTCTCAAAACTAATACATCCCCTTCTCTAAGTTCATCTATATTTTCTACTTCTACGACAGCAGCTTGAAACTTTTGTTCGCCGGATTCTGCTCTCCTTATTGCCTCATCTATTACCAGTGCGGGATCTCCTGTATTTGTTGCTCTAGTAGGAGCTTGGAGAAGGCGAAGCCAGTTATTAGAACCTTCGACTTTAGCGAAATTAGGCTCAACACCTTCTGGAGTACCTTCTTCGGCCATAAAACTATTATAGCATCCCCATGCATCGGGACAAGTTTAGGCTTCAACTGGAAGAATTGCAGGCTTAGCGCCAGGGAGAAGTTTTTTGGGGCCCATCAATTTTTCAAATTCCTCTGATTCCAAAGTTTCTTTTTTTAAAAGTTCTTCTGCTAGGGCATCTAGTTTTCCTCTAAGTTTTTTTAGAATTTTGGCTGCATTTTCATAGGCAGTATCTATTATTTTTTTAACCTCGTTATCTACTTTTGCGGCCATATCGGGAGAAAGATCATTTGATTCATAAAATGCCTGTTTACCGCTGTCCAAAGTCATCGGCCCGAGCTCACTCATTCCAAATTTCATTACCATGGCTCTGGCAACTTCTGTAGCCTTCTCCAAATCATTTGAGGCGCCTGTTGTTATATCGTTAAAAACCAGAACTTCTGCCGCTTGACCTCCTAGCATCATAGAAATCTCTTCTAAGAGATGACTTTTTGTCTCGTGCACGCGTTCAATCGGTTCTGTCATCGTATGTCCAAGACTCATACCCCTTGAGACTATTGAAATTCGATGAATCGGGTCAATGTGGGGCATTTCCCAAGCCACCAAAGCGTGTCCTGCCTCGTGATATGCCGTCATCTTGCGATCTTCCGCAGATTGCAGTCTCTTTTTTTCAGGTCCTAATTTTACTTTTGTAGCAGCTTCTTCTAAATCTTCCATAATTATTTTCTTCCTATTTACACGCGCCGCTAAAATTGCTGCCTCATTTAACATATTCTCTAAATCTGCGCCCGAAAAACCAACTGTTCTTTTAGCAACCCTTTCCCAATTTACGCTTGTTTCAAAAGGCTTGCCTTTAGCATGGATTTTAAGAATAGCTTTTCTTCCTTCTACGTCCGGGAGCTCCAAGGCTACGCGTCTGTCGAATCGCCCGGGCCTTACAAGAGCAGGGTCCAAAACATCTGGCCTATTTGTGGCTGCCATAACAACAAGCTGCTCGGAAGGACTAAACCCATCCATTTCAACTAAAATTTGATTTAGCGTCTGTTCCCGCTCGTCATGTCCTCCCATTATTCCGATTCCTCGCTGTCTTCCTATTGCATCAACTTCATCAATAAAAATTATTGCCGGCTGATTCTTTTTGGCGGTATTAAAAAGATCCCGAACGCGTGAGGCCCCGACTCCGACTAACATTTCCATAAATTCTGATCCTGCCATTGAGAAAAATGGCACGTTTGCTTCCCCGGCTGTCGCTCGGGCAAGAAGTGTTTTTCCGGTTCCCGATGGACCTACCATCAAAACTCCTTTTGGAGTTCTTGCGCCGACTGCCCTATATTTGGCAGGGTGCTTTAGAAAGTCAACAATCTCGGTAAGCTCTTGTTTTGCCTCATCTACTCCGGCCACATCATCAAATCCAATTCTTGGAGTATCTTTTGAAAAAAGCTTTGCAGACGATTTTCCAAAGGAAAAAATCGATTCCTGGGCTCCCCTAGCTTGCCTAAAAATAAAATAGAAAAAGCCAACCATAAGCACAATTGGCAGAACAGAAACGAGAATATTTATCCAATTATTAAGACCTGTATTGTCCGTAACCTCCACTTTTACGCTTGCTAAATCTACGTTTGCATCCTTAAAAAGAGAATAGATATTTTGATCCTGCTCTTTAAAGGACGTAATTTGAACTCCATCTTTTCTTTGGGCCAAAATTTTGGTTTCTTCTACTTTAATACTTGAAATTTTCTGGTCTTTGACTTCGCTTACAATTTGAGATAGCGGAACCGTATTGTTTTTTTCAACGGGCTGATTAATTCCTATAAAAATAAATGCCAAGAAAAGAAAGAGGACGCCGTAGATAAGAATATTTTTCCAAGATATCTTAGTTTTAAAGTTTAAGAAGCTTGCTTTTTTTACTCTTCTGCCATTTGCCATTGGTGAGGAAGATTATAACACAGGTGAGGCTAACTTTCTAGATGAGGCCGACTTTTTCGCGGACTTCTTGGACCTTTTTACCAGATATTCCCATCGCATACTCTAATCCTTTGGATAAAACATCATTAATATAGCCTTCGTCTTTTCGAATTTCTTCATATTTTTCTCGTACTGGAGAAAGCTCTGCGACAATAGCTTCTGCCAGATCGGTTTTAAATTCAGAGTAGCTTTTTCCGCCGTTTAATTTTAGGGCTTCCTCAAAAGTTAAATTCTTAATTCCTGCATAGATTGTTAAAAGATTTGTAATTGCTGCGCTTCCCTGTTCTCCAATTTTGCTTCCCGAATCTGTTACTGCTTTTTTAATTTTCTCGCGAATTTCAGCCTCCGAATCCAAAATATTTATTGTTCCAAGAGGATCATTATCCGATTTACTCATTTTTCGATCAGGATTTTGAAGGCTCATAATCCGAGCTGTATCTTTTGAAATTCTAGGGCTTGGAAGCTTGAAAGTATCTCCGTAAAGTTTGTTGAACCGCTCGGCGATATCTCGGGTAATTTCGATATGTTGTTTTTGGTCTTCGCCCACCGGCACTTCATCAGCATCGTAAAGCAAAATATCCGCTGCCATAAGGGTTGGGTATGTTAAAAGTCCGACACTTGCGCTTTCACTACCTTGTTTTTGAGCCTTGTCTTTATATTGAGTCATTCGCTCAAGTTGCCCGACAGTTGTAATTGTTTGAAAAATCCAGGCTAAATAGGCATGGTCTGCGTTTTGCGACTGAATAAAAATATGTGATTTTTCAGGGTCAATTCCTGCTGCAAGAAACACGGCAACTGTTTCTTTAATCTTTTCAGGCAAAGGTTTTGGATCTTGCGGAAGAGTTAGAGCATGCAAATCCGCAATCATTGTCAAACAATCGTAGTTATCCTGCATTCCGACCCACTGCGATAAGGCCCCAATGTAGTTGCCAATATGAAGATTTCCGCTTGGCTGAATCCCCGATAAAACAACTTTTTTCATACAATTATCTTATCACAACCAATTTCTCTTAAGTTTTTCAAAGTTTTTGCTTAGAATTGAGTCACGGATTTGGAAGACAAGGTTGTTTAGGAAATATACGTTATGATAGCTCGCGAGGTTATAAGCCAAAAGTTCTTTTGATCTAAACAAATGGTTTATGTATGCGCGGCTGAAGTTTTGGCAAACGTAGCATTTGCATTTTGAATCGAGTGGTTTCTTGTCCTTTTCAAACTTAGCTTTTGTAATGTCATAGCGGAAACGATTGCGAACGTTTCCTGTTGGCGGAGAGATAAAAACATGTCCCATTCGTCCCAAACGGGTTGGAATTACGCAGTCAAAGGTATCAATTCCCAGCGATATAGCCTCAAAAATATCGTCCACTTCCCCGATTCCCAGAAGATGTCTTGGTTTATTTGGATCAATATTTGAAACTGTCCAGTCAATAACTTCGTAAAGATTTTTTTTTGAAGAATGCGCTCCACCAAGAGCAATTGCATCGAAATTTTTATCAACAAGTCTTGCCGATTCGATTCGAAGGTTTTGGAACTTCCCCCCATGAGTCACGCCGTAAAGAAGTTGATCGTGTCTTTTGTGAGATTTCAAACTGCGAAGTTCCCAACGATTGGTTAATTCTAAACTCTTTTTAGTTTGTTCCAAACTGTAGACTGGCGACTCCAAATCATCAAAAGCCACTATCAAATCCGCTCCCAATTTTTCCTGAATTTCGATAGAAGATTCCGGAGTTAATTTATGCTTTGAACCATCAACATGAGACTGGAATTCTACCCCCTCTTCCGTGATTCGATTAAGTCTCGGCCTATCTTCAATCACAGGTATACTGGTATACTGGCGGTTTGACTTAAGAGAATTTAGAAATTTAACGCCTGGCTTCTCAAGTCCTATACCTAAAGAAAAAACTTGAAATCCACCGCTATCTGTCATAGTCGGTCCATCCCAATTCATCCATTTTGCCAAACCTCCAAGCTTTGAAATATTATTCTCACCGGGTCTTAGATGAAGGTGGTAAGTGTTCCCCAGCAAACCCTGAACGCCAATCTCTTTTAACTCTCTTGGCGAGATTGCTTTAACAGATCCCTGTGTCCCGACCGGAAAAAAGGCGGGCGTCTTAATTACTCCATGCGACGCCTTTATCTCCCCCGCCCTGGCAGATTTATCTTTTTGGAGAAGTTTAAACGAGGGAATCATTGTTGCAATCTGGAAACTTCTTCTTTAAATTGTTCGCCTCGGTCTTTGTAGTTTTTGAACATATCAAAAGATGCACAGGCAGGGGAAAGAAGTACTACGTCCCCGGAAACTGCGATTTTTGAGGCTGCGAGAACTATTGTATGCATATCTTTTGCGCCTTCGATTAGAATGATATTTTTACTTTTTATAAAAGGCTTAATTCTCACCCACTCCACTCCAATCCCGATAATTGCTTTTATATTACCTTTTTTAGAAATAACTTCTCCGAGCTCTTGAAAATTACTATTTTTACTCGATCCGCCCAAAATTAAAATTTCAGGCTCCTTAAATGCCTCAATCGCCGCAATTGCGGTTTCAGGAGTAGTCGAAAAAGAATCGTTAAAATATTCCGCACCATTTACTACTCCTACCAGCTCTAAGCGATGCGGAAGTCCAGCAAAGTCTGCCAAAACCTCTTGAATATTTTTTATTGAAACGCCAGCCAAGTAGGCTGCCATAACTGCCGCACAAACGTTTTCATAGTTATGTTTACCCCGAAGTAATAAGTCTTTAGTCTCAAAAACCGGAATTTCTCTGTCTTTTGTTCGAATTACAATTTTTCCGTCCCTTGCAAAACATCCATTATCAACTTCTCTTTCCCGCGAAACATAAAAAACTTTTCCCAATGCATCTACGTCTGATTCGTTGCTTGCGGGATAGTCGCGATTTATAATTGCAAAGTCCGTTGCTTTTTGAAATTTAATAATATTTCTTTTAGCGGAAATATATTCCAAAACGTTTGGATGATAATCTAAATGTTCGGAAGTTATCATCAGTATTACTGCAATATGAGGACTTTTATGAAGGTCTAAGAGCTGGAAACTTGAAAGCTCCAGGACGACAACCGATGAGGACTTTAAGTGTTCAAAAAAATCAAATGGGGTATTTCCGATATTGCCTCCTAAATACGCATCTTTTCCGTCTTTTTTAAGCATTTCGTAAATAAGCGTCGAGGTTGTTCCCTTCCCCTTAGTTCCGGTAACTCCAATTATCGGACAGGGACAAATATCAAAAAAGGTTTTTGTTTGGGATGTTATTTTGTCGCGGGAAACATACTTTTCAAGCATTTCGATTTTTATCCCGGGGGAACGAACAACCAAATCGTAATCTTCCAAATTATCTAGATAATTGCTCCCCTGTTTTTGGTCTAAGATCGTTACTTTCGCTCCTTTGCTTTTAAGGTATTTTGCGGATGATATACCTTCTATCCCCTCTCCAATTACTGCTATCTTTTTGTTTTTGAAATGATTTATGGAGATCATTGAGGCTAATTATACTTCTATTGTGGAATTTGGGCAAGAAACTTTTGTTGCGGGGCTAGGAGTTGCGCCTAGCCTATGAGATTATGAGCCTCATGTGCACTGTACACTACCCCGCGCGTGCGTAAAATTATACCAGTTTGACCTTGCCGTGTCTAGCCTGCT
>Ga0209541_10009290_pt1 | contig 15953 bp, 20 predicted proteins | sample RifCSPlowO2_01_FD_184027 | JGI IMG/M metagenome (GOLD analysis project Ga0209541, IMG submission 184027) | Groundwater microbial communities from Rifle, Colorado - Rifle CSP2_plank lowO2_0.1 (SPAdes) (version 2) | ecosystem: Environmental > Aquatic > Deep subsurface > Groundwater | place...
CGATTGCGGGAATGGAAAACGCAAAAAAGAAAATATACTGCCTGCAGTTTCATCCGGAGGTAAAACACACCGCTGGAGGTAAAAAAATTATTGAAAATTTCCTGAAAATCACCGGCGTCAAAAGAAATTGGTCTATGAAGAATTTTATCAATGATTCAGTAAAGGAAATACGGAAAACTATCGGCAATGACCGCGCAGTCTGCGCGTTATCCGGCGGGGTGGATTCTGCCGTAGTGGCGACTATGGTTCACAGAGCCATCGGTAAAAACTTAACCTGTATTTATGTAGACACGGGTTTAATGCGCGAGGGAGAGACGGAGCAAATTATAAAAACATTCAAACAGTATCAAAAAATAAATCTGAAAGTTATTAATGCTAAATCTGAATTTTTGAGCAAACTCAAAAGCGTGACTGACCCGGAGAAAAAAAGAAAAATTATAGGCGAGTTATTTATTAGAATATTTGAAAAGGAATCCAAGAAATTAGGCAAAATAAAGTGGTTAGTCCAGGGAACTCTTTATCCGGATACTATAGAAAGCTCAAAAGGCGTGGGAAAGCATGCTGCCGTAATTAAATCTCACCACAACGCAGGAGGGCTGCCGGAAAAAATTGGATTTAAGTTGTCCGAGCCTCTCAGGGAACTTTATAAAGATGAAGTAAGGAAGCTGGGTAAATTATTGAAACTACCAGACAGCCTTACTTATCGTCAGCCATTTCCGGGACCGGGCTTGGCTATCAGAATTATTGGTGAGGTTACAGGGGAGAAATTAAATCTAGTGCGCAAAGCTGACAAGATTGTATGTGAAGAAATAGAACGAGTGGGAGCTGACACACAGCAATATCTGGCGGTGCTACTACCAGTACGATCCGTGGGGGTTCAGGGAGATGCAAGGACATACGGACACCCAGTAATTGTACGCGCAGTCACAACGAGCGATCTTATGACGGCAGATTGGGCTCCACTGTCACATTCTCTTTTAGCAAAAATTTCTTCACGAATTACGAATGAAGTGCATGGGATAAACCGAGTTGTTTACGATATCACTTCCAAACCTCCCGGAACCGTAGAGTGGGAGTAAAACAGCTATAATTTTAAGATGATTAAGAAAATTACCAAAAAAATAGTTCTAGCTGGAGGATGTTTCTGGGGTCTAGAAGAGCTGATACGAAAACAACCGGGCGTAGTAGATATTACTGTCGGATATACGGGCAGAAAAGTACCTGCCCGCAATGCTTCCAGCATAGCTGATACAGGCGGGGAGAATCCAACCTATGAAAACCACGAAGGGCACGCGGAAGCAGTGGAGATAGAGTATGACAGCGAGAAGACTTCTTATAAAGAATTATTGGATTTTTTCTTTCAAATACATAACCCTACCACTTTAAACCAGCAGGGGAACGACAGGGGTACTTCTTATCGTTCCGCAATATTTTATGCGAATGATGAAGAGAAAAGAGAAGCAGAAAATTTTATAGACATAGTGAATAAGTCCAAAAGGTGGAAAGATCCGGTGGTTACCAGCCTAGAGCCTTTAGGTAAATTTTATCCTGCGGAAGATTACCATCAGGATTACCTGCAAAAAAATCCAGGAGGCTACACCTGCCATGCCATATATTTTGACAGCTATTTAAAGTAGTAGCCATACCTCATTCTCCAACTTCCAACCTCAACCTCAACCTCTAATCTCTAATTCGTACGAATAGGTAAATAGTGTGTGGTTTAGTTAAAAGAATTTTGATATAATATACGTATGAACGAGAAAGATTTAGAAAAAATTTTAAAAGCGGTAGCCAACCAGCGCAGATTAAAAATTTTAAAATATTTAAAAAGAGTTGGTAGTGCTTCGGTGGGAGACATAACAGAAGAGATAAAGTTGTCTTTTAAATCAACTTCGAAACATCTGGCGATTCTTTTCAGCATCTCCATTGTTGAAAAGGAACAAATAAATCTTAGTATGTTTTATTTTTTATCTAAATCTCCGCACCCTATTGTTAAAAAATTATTATCGATCCTCTAATCTCTAATCTCTAATTCGTACGAATAGGTAAATGAAATAATTTATGTTGGAGTTTACGAAAAAAGAAATAACGCTTATGCAAAAGCTGGATACTCCGGCGAAGGTGCAGGACTTTTTAAATGATTTGAAATTTAATTTTGAGAAGAAAGGAAAAAAAAATGTGGAAACTTGTAAGTCCCCACTTGTGGTACTCCGCACGAAAAGCGCGCATTGTTTAGAGGGTGCGATGCTAGGAGCATACATATTGTCGCTACATGGTTTCAAGCCATACTTACTTCATCTAAGCGCTCTAACTGAGGATTATGATCATGTGATAGCTCCTTTCAAAATCAATGGCCTATGGGGAGCACTTTCAAAGACGAATCATGCGGTCTTGCGTTATAGGGAGCCGGTTTACAAAAATATTCGCGAGCTAGCCATGTCGTATTTCCATGAATATTTTTTGAATGACGGTAGGAAAACTTTGAGAGAGTATTCTGAGCTTCTTAACCTCAATGATTTTGAGGAAGGCTGGGCTATGGAGGACGGCGACCTATGGGGGGTAGATGAGGAACTTGATAAAATAAAGCATTATGAAATTATTCCGAAATCTCATATCAAAAAACTCCGAAAAGCCGACAAGGTAGAAATTAATGCAGGAAAAATAGTAGAATACAAGAAATAAAATTATGAAAAAGAAATTGAAACTCATTCTGCCAAATAAAAAGTACGCCCAATCTTTTTTAAATTTAGAAAAGCAATTAAATAAGGAGAAATACAGGATAGGGAGCCGAGGTATGGAGCTGTTCAAATCTACAAAAGATTTTCCTACCTATAATAAAAAAATTACCGACGACAGAAAGGGAATAAACTTAGAAAAAGGCAGAATACCGGCTACTTTATTTTGGGCGGTGGTCGGCAATAAAGTTGTAGGTCGTCTGGATTTGAGGCATTTTCTAAATAAAAAATTAAGAACACTAGGAGGGCATATCGGCTACGTGGTCAGCCCTGGGGAGCGAGGCAAAGGATACGCGAAAGAGATGCTTCGTATTGGATTGAAGAAAGCTAAAAAGCTGGGCATAAAAAAAGCTCTGCTTACTTGCGATAAAACAAATCTTGCTTCAAAGGCGGTGATTTTGGCTAATGGCGGAATTTTTGAGAATAAATTTAAGCATAAAGAGGGAGTAAAATTGAGGTTTTGGATAGACGTAAGGTAAGTTAACGAAAAGTTAAAAATATGGTATAATTAAGCTATTAAAATTAATTAAAATGAAACTATGATTTACTTATTTGTTTTGGGGAGAATACTGTTGGGGGGTTATTTTATAAAAAACGCGTTTAATCATTTCAAGAATGTGGGGGCTCTTTCAGGCTATGCGCAGTCCAAAGGGGTGCCAATGGCAAAGTGGTCTGTGCTTTTGACAGGGGCAATGCTTTTATTAGGAGGACTAGGGATACTCTTGGGCGTTTACATACAGTATGCGGTAGTACTTCTTGCAATATTTCTGACAGTTACGACATTTATGATGCACAAATATTGGAAGGAATCTGAACCAATGGCGAAGATGGGAGAAGAAATAAATTTCTACAAGAATCTCGCTCTCCTAGGAGCAGTGCTTATCTTGCTTGCTATACCAGAGCCTTGGTTGGCAGCTTTATTCTAAAAAGTTTGTCCGCGTATTCCGCGATGAAATAAATTGTGAAAAATACAGAGGTAAAAATCATGGTTTTTGGCACTTTTGATGGACTGCACAGGGGTCACTTGGATTTTTTCAAACAGGCCCGGGCACTAAAAGCTTTAGTGCCCGGGCAAGCGCAACCTCCGTTTTTGATTGTTTCGGTAGCGCGGGATAAAAATGTTAAAAAAATCAAAGGTAAAAAACCGTTTCTGAATGAAAAAAAAAGAATGGCTCTAATTGGGAAATGCAAACTTGTTGACAAGGTGGTATTGTCCGGCAGTAAGAATCATATTCCACACATTGTCCTAGAAGTTCCCGACATTATCGCCCTAGGCTACGACCAGAAGGCTTATGTGAAAAACCTTAAAAAAGATTTGAAAGATAAGGGGCTTGAAGTAAAAATTGTGCGACTCAAGCCCTTCAGAGAAAAAATCTATAAAAATAATTTACTTCATCCGTAAATTATAGAGTAAAAACTTCAGAAATACGAACTTTTTTTTGGTACGGATTTTTCGAAGCTTCGAAAAATCCTGAAGTTCTCGGCTCGTCAGCCTCGAAATCCCGCAAAAAGTTTATTTCTGAAGTTTTTTTTAAATATCGCTTTTTTTTATTGTAGAAGAAAGATAAATTCCATAAAGCATAAATGCGCCCAGAATGAGATATATAAAATTAAAAGCCGGAGTAAAAGTGAAAATAAAAAAAGCGACTAGCGGGGCGATGATATAGGCGACTGGAGCTGTGTTGCGGTAGATGCCGACAAATTCGTCATTTTCCGGCGTAATGTGTTTGAAAAAATAAACGTCGCTCATGATTTCTATCGTTGATGCTCCTATTCGAGTGGCAAAAAGCAACAGTGCCCATATCCATATTTCGGGTTGTTTGATGAAGAATAGGGACAGAGTTGCGAGCGATGTTATTGCAAAGCCCAATATCAGCATTTTTCTTTCTCCTATCCTATCCGAATATTTGCCCAGAAAAGATGGCAGGATTACAAATGGCATAAGCATAATGGTGAATATTTTACCTATTTCGCCCCAACTAAAACCCAGGTGCGCGTTTAGATATATCGGCGTATAGATAACCATAAAAGCGAAAAAAAATTGTAAAAGAAAATTTATTTTATATGCGCGAATAAGATTTCTGTTTTTGAAAAATATTTTAAGAGATTTTATTATCGGTGTTTTGTCATATTTTGGGTCGGTTAAATCCTTTAAAGAGAAATATGAAAAAATAAATAGGATAATCATTAAAACAAATGAGATAAAATAAATAACTGAGAAAGAAAAATTATTCAATATGGCTCCAGAAATGCTTGGGGCTATCACCCAGGCCAAAGATACGATCATTAGGTAAAATCCGCGTATTTTCCCAATCCCTGAATTTTTGGAAGAGATGGAAAGTAGCTCATCCAGGGAAAAAATAATCATAATATTTAAAGTTAAGTAAGACACAAATATTGGGATTATCAGAAAAATGCTTTTGAATGCGGATATGGAAAGCAATGAAATAGCGTTTAATCCAATTATCCAAAGTAAAAATTTATAACCACCGACCTTCCTCAATATTTTTGGTACCAGAAGAAGCGCAATGATAGAAATTGTAAATCCCAGAGTGTACAAAAAGCCCACATTTTGTTCCTTTAAAAAGGTGGATAGAAAGCTGGAATTAATATAAGATGTTAATGCCAGATGCAGGGAAAATAAAAACCCTATGAAAAAAATATTTTTAAATTTTCTCATACGCTTAAAATTACCGGTATGACCAAGGGCCTCTTTTCGGTTTTTTGATATAGAAATTTAGAGACAGTCTCACCCAGTCCCGCTTTTACGTAGTCAAAATCTATCATACCACCGCTTGAGTAGCCGTCGGAGCTGGCAGAGCCCTTAGCTGTTCGGTCCTCTATAGACTTCTTAATAACAATCCTGACTTGGTGCAAAAGTTCTTGGTTTTCCTTTAGATACACAAATCCGCGGGAGATTAAATCAGGAGACTTCTTTAATTTTCCGGTCTTTTGATCTACTAGAGCTATAATGACAAACATGCCGTCTTGGGCGAGCATCACGCGGTCGCGAATGACTACGTCCTGCGTGTCGCTGATGGAAACGCCGTCCACCATCATGGCACCACTGGGCGCTTTTTCTTTACGCATTAATATTTTTTGTCCGTCAGCGGATATCTCAATTATAGAACCGTTATCCGGGACCATTATGCTTTCCTCGCTCATTCCCAGCTCCATTGCCAATTCCTTATGCCGTACCAGCATGGAATGCCAGCCGTGAATCGGTATGAAAAATTTCGGATGGGTTTTCCGGTGCAACCATTTTATGTCTTCTTGGTTTCCATGGCCAGTGGCGTGGACGAAATCTTCGCCCGAGGTACGGTAGCTGATGATGTGTACCCCCTGTCTGGTCAGTCCGTCTTTCATTTTTTGGACATGAAGTTCATTGCCGGGAACGATGGATGCCGAAAGTATTATCGTATCTCCCTTATGCAAAGAAAATTTTGTGTGGGTTTTATTGGCGGCGCGATTTAGCGCTGAAAATTCTTCACCCTGCGCGCCGGTCATCAGAATTACAACCTTGTTGGGAGGATAATTCCTGGCCTCTTCTATTGATATGATGGTTCCTTTTTTGGGTTCAAATAATTTTGCCTCAATCGCAACTTCTATGTTTGTTTTCATTGAACGTCCCTCCAGCGCTATCTTTTTTCCTAAAGATTCGGCGAATTTTACTATATGAGCCAGCCGGGTGATGTGTGAAGCGAAAGCAGCGATAATCAGCCGGCCATTTATTTTCTTTATCAAGTTCTCAAGTCCTTGATGCACTTTCACTTCCGGCAGAGAAAACCCCTCGTTTTCAATATTGGTGGAGTCGGTCATTAAAAGCAATATCTTGGCTTTGTCAAAGATAGAATATTCTTTTTCTTCCTCTTTTGAAACAATACCATCCACTTGGTCTAGTTTATAGTCGCCTGGGGTTACTATCCAACCATGTTCTGTTTCTATTATTACTCCCATAGAATCCGGAATCGTATGGGTGACTCCAAAAAATCTTATTTTTATTTTGCCACAAGTTATGCTGTCATCCTTTTCTACCACATTTTCCTTCATTGGTTTTAAGTGTGGAAATTCTGCCTGGCGTTTTCTCATTAACAGAATGGAAATATTTCTGGAGTACACCGGGGGATTGCCGATACGCGATAGCACTAAAGGGACACCCCCGATGTGATCCAGATGCCCGTGCGTTATGATGAGCGCGCGGATTTTTTCCTTGCGTTCTTCTAGATAAGTCGTATTTGGGATTACATAGTCCACTCCCGGGGTGGCTTCGTTCGCGAAATGCATGCCAGCATCAATGACAATAATATCTTCTCCTATTTCAATGGCGGTCATATTCTTGCCGATTTCCTCTACCCCTCCGAGAGGTATAATCCGAACTACTCCAGCCTCCGGAGGTGGGATTTTTTCGTTGCTGGAATTTTTGTATTGGCTTTTCAAATGGGTAGAAGGAGGCCTGGAAGATTGCCCGTATCTTTTTTTGGAGTATTGATAGGTTGAACTTTTCATTGACCTTTTTCTATCGGACGTTCCTCGTCCGATTTTCGGACGAGGAACGTCCGATGAGGTAGTACTACCCGACTCGCCCGGGGATTTACTGCCAAGGGGATCCTTGCTGATAGAACTAAAAGATAATCTTGTTTTTTTTATCATAGCTGATTTTTAAGAATTTATTTTGCTCATTATTTTTTGGCAAATATTTTCCAAACGTTTTCGGTTTGAATATACCACGAATGAATATTGGAATAACGGTCTGAAGGAGAAACAATATTTTCCACATCAAAATTTTTCAGATTTTTTGGCACCGTATACACAAAATTCGGGCTATACAAAAAGACCGCTGGCATGTCTTTTTGTATTTCACTTTCAAACTGGCGATACTTTTCTATTCTCAATTGCTCATTGATTGTAATAAATGCATCTTCCAAAATTTTATCAACTCTTGCATTGGTATACATAGCGACGTTTAGCCCCGGGTCGTTTCTCTGCGAAGAGTGCCAGAAAGCAAACAAGTCAGATTCTTGATTTATAATTTCACCAAATAAAAGAGTCTCATACTGGCGCGGACGAATAACGCTTTGATTCAAATTTCCGACTTCAAAAGTTTTTACATCAACTTTCATACCTACCGCCTGTAAGTCCTCTTTTATCAAAAGAGCGGCTTTTGATAATTCTTCGGCATTACCCGTGGAAATGGAGAATTCCAATTTGGTGGTAACCTTTTTTTTGTTTACGATTGTGGTTTTTTCCAAAAATCCATCCGCGCCAACAGCCCAGCCATCTTTCGCCAAATCACTTTTTACTTTTTTTACTATTTCCTCGCGTGAAATGTCGTTATCCGGCTTTGGTTTTCGGTATTCCTTCATATTGGGCGGGATTGGGCTGTCAATAACGACTCCGTAGCCACGGAGCACTTCTCTGACTATTCTTTCTTTATCTATGGCTTCACTGATGGCTTTTACAACGGTTTTATTAATAAAGAGCTGATTTTGGTTTTGATTGAAAAATATTCCGAATACTCTCGGGAGGACAGAAGATTCTATCCGGTAGCCTTTATTTTTTAAAATTTCTGCGTTGAGAGGTGCAATAGAGCTTATCTGGTCTATTTTTTTATCTAAAAAAGCTTTAACTAAATCTTCTTCATTTAGGTAAAAATACAAACTTATATTTTCTATATACGGTTTACCCAATACAAAGTTTTTAAATGGTGTTAGTTCAAAATAATCTATAATTCCGGATGCCTGCCTGCTAGCGCTACTTACCATATAGGGACCGGAGCCGATAGGATTTGTGTTTGCGTTGTTTAATTCCAAGGGTGTTCCGTCCCAGATGTGCGCAGGCATTATACTGAGTGTCGCATTCTCTAAAAATGACGCAAAGGGTTGCCTTAGAGTAAATGTGACAGTTGTTTCATCTACTTTTTCAACATTTACTCCATCCCAATTTATTTTTTGCGGACTTTTAATAATTGGATCCTTTGCATTGTTTACCGTGAACAGTACGTCTTCGGCTGTAACAGGTTTCCCGTCTTGAAAGGTTGCATTATCTTTCAGGGTAAAAGTATATATCAAACCGTTTGGAGACATCTCATATTTCTCTGCTAAATCCAGAGCCAGTGTCCCGTCAGGGTTTTTTCTCATAAGTCCGGAATAAATGAGTGTCACCAGGTCCTCGTCGGCAAGGGAATTTGCAAGTATGGGGTTTATGAAACGGGGAGTGCCGACTATCCCCAGAGAGACAGACCCTCCCTGAAGCGGAACTTTTACCATAAAATACCTGTTTATGCTTCCCAGTATGAGGAGGGTGCTTATAAGGAGCACTATAACGAGTCCGATAAAAATCTTTTTTTCCTTTCTGGAAAAAGAAAAAAAGACCGAATTTATTTCTTTCTTTGAGGGTAATTTGCCAGTAATCTTTAACTGACGTATGCGATTGAGGAAATTTTCCATAAAAAAATTTTTGATGCAATCATTTTGTGCCGGCCGAGAAGATGAATTAATTAGCTTTTATCATAATAGCTAAAAAAGCTGACAAAGCAAAGAGAATTCCACAAGCAATGGACAGAAAAAAAAGAAACTTCTCAAAGCCTCGGCGAGTATGGTGAAAACTTGACCCATCTCCTCCGCCGAGCGCTCCGCCTACTCCCGCTCCGGACTGTTGAAGTAAAATTGCTGTTACCAATACCACTGAAAGGATTATCTGCGCATAGGGCAGAATCTGTGCTACTGCATTCATCCCGCTTAGAAGCAGGTCGCGGTCATTAAACCACAACTATGCTTTATTATGCTATTAAATTTCATACCTTTTATCATTATTAGTTTACCATTAAACTGCGACCGCGGCTTCCAACGGGATTCATTAGACGATTATTACATACCGGGGGAAAAAATGCAAACAAGCTTTTATTTCCAGGCGTGGATTTTTACCCGTAATATTGTTATTATATTTTACAACAATCATGAAAAAGCTTTTGAAAATCCTCATACTTTTTGCCATCCTTTTGGCTCTGGGATATATATTTAGAAGCGAGCTTGGGCCGAGGGTGGTGCCAGCGTGGAATGCTATCAAGACACAATTTTTAGATAGGTATGCCCCCTGCACCGCGCCGATCCGGTACACTCTCGGTACTTTTGATACGCAATTCGGTATTTCAAGGGAGTACTTTTTGAGCGCCATAGAAGAAGCTGAAGCTATCTGGGAAAAACCTCAAGGGAAACCTTTTGGAAAAGAGTTGTTTGCCTATGAAGACAATGCTCGGGAATATGGCGCATTGAAAATTAATCTTGTGTATGACTATCGGCAACAAGCCACCAGCAAGCTTGCAGAGCTCGGCATTACTGTGAAAGACACCCGGGCCTCATATGATTCTCTGAAAGTTAAATTTGAGGAATTGAAAACGAAATTAGAGAAGGCGGAAAGTGAATACAGAATATCCGCGGAAAGTTTTAACCAGAGGCAAGACGCCTATGAGCAAGAGGTGAAATATTGGAATGACCGGGGCGGAGCTCCTAAAAAAGAGTACGGAGAACTTCAGGCAGAGAAATCTGCATTGGATGTTGAACTGACCAAATTGAAAACCAAGCAAGGACAGATTAATGAGATGATAGATGAAATAAACGCATTTGTGGTGGTGTTGAATCGTCTTGCTAATACGCTAAACATTTCTGTTGACCAATACAATACGGTAAATGTTTCTCGCGGAGAATCTTTTACCGAAGGGGTGTATTTTTCTGATGGATTCAAAAGAGAAATAAATATTTATGAGTTCAGTAGTCGGGATAAGCTTGTGCGGGTCTTGGCGCACGAGCTAGGGCACGCTTTAAATTTAGAACATGTGGAAGACCCAAAGGCTATTATGTATGAATTAAACCAGGGCGAAAATATGACCTTAACCGATGCCGACCTGGAAGCACTCAAAGCAAGGTGCGGGGTGGAGTAGATGGGGGAGATACAGGATTCTATTAACCCAAATCGTTCCAAACTAAAATCTTCCATTCGTTCTTTTTAAAAAGGTGAGTAGTGTACGAGCAGATTGCCATGCTGGCATTGTTTATCGGGTTAAAGTAACTCAGACTGTTGTATTTAGAAGCTGTCAGCGCATCTCCATAAAGCATATAAGAAACAATCATTTTCAGAAAAATTCCGTGAGTTATCATAATCATCCTTTCTTCCGGCCTGTTTATAATATAAGAGAGCAAGCTTTTTGCCCTTTCTTTCAAATCCACAAAATTTTCTTCATCTGAATATCGCAAGTTGTCAGTGTGATAGCTTTTATCAATGCGGTCCATGATTTCTCGGACTTTTTTCTCTTGCCCGGAATGACCCACCACCTCGGTGGGATTTTTTCTTTCCACTAAGAGCTCAGAATATTCTACCGGCATTTTCAATTCCTTCGCGATAATCTCCGCTGTTTCTTTTGTACGCTGATATGGGCTCGCGATGATGACCTGCGGACATCCTGTTTCTTTTGGAAATCTCTTGGCTGTGGCTAGAGCCTCACCTCTGCCTTTTTCACTCAAGGATCCTTCCGGTCCCTGTCTTACATGTTGAGCATTGAGTTCTGTTTCTCCGTGCCTTACGAAATATACCAACTTTGTTGCCATGCCTATTATCTTACTACAAATTTGTGATATAATTAAATTATGACTAGATTTGGAATTTTAATATCACTCCTTATAGTAGTCTTTCTCTCCGGTATCGGCTTTTTAATCTATAAATCTCAAAATGAGGCACTTATAGCAGAACCTGTAATCATCAAGGATTCCATTTCTCCTATTACTGAAACTGGTAATGGAGATAGAGTCGCTTCAGGATATGTAGCTGGGCATGTGACTATCGGACCGTTCTGTCCCGTAGAGAGAGAAGGCGAAACGTGCGAGGTTCCTCCCGAGGCCTATTCTTCGCGTGAAGTCATTGTTTATGAAAGCAACGGAGTTACGGTAAAAGAAAAAGGGAAAATTGATGCAGAGGGAAATTATAAAATTACTCTGGGTCCTGGTAATTATTTTATCCAAATAGAGCCAGCGGGCATCGGACCGGGTGAGAAAAAGCCCGTAACAGTAAAATCTTTTGAGACTACAACACTAAATTTTGATATAGATACTGGCATAAGATAATAAGGAACTATCTTATGATTATTAAAATTCTTACGGCTGTTACAGTACTTCTGTTAATTTTTGGCTTTCTTGGTTTAAATATCATTGGAGGGTTTATTCATATTCTGATTATCATCGCCTTAGTCCTATTCTTGATTCGCACTATTCAAAGCAAGAACGAGGTTCCCGCAGAAGACCACCATCAAGATAGCCACCACTAATTTTGTGTGATAATATCTCATAATACCTGTCCCGTACTAAATTTTTGATTACGAGACATAAAGCAAAACATTAACAGATAAAATTTTAGTACCGGGATGTTTCAAAATTTTTTACTTAAAAAAATGCTTCGCACCAAGGGCGTGCCGGAGACACAGATACAAATGTTCGTGACAATGATGGAAAAGAATCCGGAGCTTTTTAAGACTATCGCCAAAGAAGTGGAAGAAAAAGTAAAGGGTGGAATGGACCAAATGCAGGCCGGCATGGAAGTAATGAAAAAATACGAATCCGAACTCAAAAAATTAACGTAATGCAATACATACATGCGAAGGTTACAGCCGGAGCAAGGAAGGAATCATTTAAGGAAAAATCCGAGGATCATTTCGAAATATCTGTTCGTGAAAAAGCCGAGCGAAATGAAGCAAATACCCGAGTACTAGAGCTTGTGGCAGAGCATTTCAAGGTGCCTCTAAATAAGGTGAGAATAATCAATGGTCATAAGCATCCGAGTAAATTAATTGTGGTGGAAGGGGACTAGCTACTATTTCCTTTAACTACTTTACTTAAGTAAATTACTTTAGTTGAGTAAAGTAGAGGGATTGAGTTTAAGGGTGCGTTGAGTTTAGGCACGAAGTTAGGTAAAATATGTGGGTGAATAATAAAAACAATTACGCTTTTATAGATGGGCAAAATCTTTACATGGGTACAGCCAAGCGGGAAGCTGATCCGTGGAAAATTGATCTTGCACGATTTCGTGTCTATCTTGAGAAAAAATACAATGTAGAAAAAGCTTTTTATTTTTTAGGGTTTTTAGATGAATCACAGCAATCATTATATGAGAAAATCCAAAGTTCCGGATTTATCTTAGTCTTTAGAGAGCATACTTCGCTTATGCTTGGCAAAAAGAAAGGCAATGTTGATTCCGATCTTATTTTACATGTAATGAAAAAACTTTACTATAAAGAAGATTTTAATAAAGTTATACTTGTTTCTGGAGATGGTGATTACAAACAACTAGTAGATTTTTTAATTACAGAAGACAGGCTCGGTAAAATTTTGTTTCCAGATAGGCAAAGAGCTTCATCATTGTACAAAAAACTCGGTGCTCCATGTTTCGCAGCCCTTGATGATAGGGATACAAAAAGAAAGATAGAAATGAAAAAGGCTCCTTAGGCAGTTAGCCGTTCGGAACCTTTTTCGTCGTTATGTATAAAGTATATACGAAAGCGAATGCGAAATCAAGTCCGTGTGGATTACTTCTTTAGGCTATTTGGGTGGATTCATCCCGTTAGAAGTAGAGGGTCGTTACGATCCCTCGCGAGTTCTAACGGGATTGAGTTTAAGGGTAGGTTGGAGTAAGATAATACTAGGTTTTATACGTATAGATATACGTATACGAATACGTATGGCAGACAAGAGCTATGATCAAAGGAATATAAGAAAGATAACCAAGGTGGGACAAACCTCGCTTGCTGTCACTTTGCCGAAAGACTTCGTTCGCAAACTCGGCTGGAAGGAGAGGCAGAAGGTGGTGGTCAAAAAAATCCGTGGCGGGGTGCAAATTAAGGATTGGAAGAAATAAAAAGATCTAAAAACTAAACCCTTGAAAACTGGAGTTTTTAAGGGTTTGGGGTTGGAGTGGGAGAGGATTGAGTTTGGGGGTGGGTTGGGGTAGAATGGGGAAGTTGTGAAATTAGAAAAAATAACCAAAAAGTTTTATTTAGGATTGGGAGTTTCTCAAAAAGAAATTAGTATTGTGAATAAAGAATTAGCCTTACCTTTAAATATAAAGTTAAGTCCATTTGCTAGGTCTCGTCGTGTGGAAATGACGACAGAAGCGATAGGGTGGCCAAAAGGTAAAAATCAAGAAAAGAGAAAAATCACTGAAATTTATAAAGCAAATAATTTTATTGTTGCCGTTGGTAAGCCTGGAAAAGAAGCAGCACCAGACTTCAAGAGGAAACACTATATAACAGGTGTTGAAACAAACAATAAGAATGATATGAACCCTTTTATTATGGAAAATGGGAAAAAAGTTGGTAATGATTTAACTTTCGAAGCAATGTTTGAGCAGATTGAACATCTTATGCATGCTGACATGTTTGGGTTAGAGCTTTTAGGTATGCTTATTTTTAGAATGGCTTTTATGTTAGATCATAAGCAGAACGATAAAGGAAATTGGCGATATGTTCCACCAAGTAAATCTATTTTTATACTTAATAAACGTTTACCAAAAGTCGGTGATGTTTCTGTAGAAGTTTTTCTTTATTTTTTAGATGTTTTAGCTCTTAATGAAGATGTTAAAGTTCACACTTTGGGCCACGAGAATGCAAAATATGACTATGGGCGTATTAATACTTTACTTACTTTTGCTCACCTGGTATCAGTATTTTTAAACCGACGATCTCTAGCAAAATTTGCAGGTAACTTTGCTCGACCTCCCTCTGGAATGGCTCCAATGCCTAAGATTAAAGGAGTATTTGAAACTTTCCCTCTCCTATCTCCTGATTTTTAGTGTTGTAACTTTTTACCCCTTAAACCTAGTTTATGTTTCTCATCTATGTAGCCCTTTTGTATGCGATCATTTATGATATCGCAGTATTTTTTATCAATTTCGGCTGATATAAATTGACGATTTAGATTTTTACATACATCGATTTCTGCTCCACTGCCGCCAAAAAGGACTAAAACTATATCCTTTGGCTTAGTCGATGCTTTTACCAACATCTCAGTCAGTTTTTGAGGAATTTGACAGGCGTGATAAGTTTTTTCTTTACTTACATTTTTCACAAGGTTAAAATCAAACCACGAATATGGCATTCTACCCTTTGACCCATTTGCTATATTCTGTTTTACTCTTTTATCGGTTGGATTTTTATATGGCAGCGCTACAGCATCTTTGAAAAATTTATTATCGGGACTTTTTCTGACATGCAAAATGTTTCGATGGGCTGTTGTAAATCTTCTTGGCGTATGCCCCACATTTGTATTATAAACCCAGGCATATTCATTAATGTTGGGAAAATATGAGTCCAAGTATTTTACACGCAGATGCGCATTTTGTTTCGGGTAGTTCATCATAAAAAGATTGCCATCAGGCTTCAATACACGCATGGATTCTTTTGTGAGCTCTATGTACCAATTTATATAGTCCTCAAATTTTTTTGTGTAATTATTTTCATTATATTTTATGCCGACGTTATAATCGGGGTCTCCGAAAATCATGTCTACGCTATTGTCTGGTAAATCTTTTAAGACATGCATTATGTCCCCGTTGTAAACTTTATTCAGATAATCTTTTACATTCCTCTCTACTTTGGTATTTTCTATAATTACAGTCTGCGCATTTTCTATTGCAGGATTAAACACAAGTTCTTGCATTGTTTTTAAGACTCGGATGGAATGCTTTACACCTTTTTGTCTCACTAAATAACCTTTTCTTTCTAGATAGTCCACGTGTTGATGAATTGTGGGAATAGAAACGCCAAAATGATCCGCTATGTTACTTAAAGCAGGGGAGTAGTTTTTTCTTTGTTGGAATTTATCCAAGTAATCAAAAAGCTGGGCTTGTTTTTTAGTAAGTTGTATATTTAAAGTTTTTGGCATATTTATACTGTTAATTATAATACCTAAAGATAACCTAAACAAGTAGAGTTATCCACAATTTAGCAATATACTCAAATTACGATACTCCGGTCAATTAGTATGTTAAGATATTGAAAAATGAAAAAAAAGACGACGAAATTCAAATTCAAAAGTAGGGTGATAGTTTGGAATGCGGGGAATGTGGAGAGAACGGATGACGGTGGTTCGTGGAGGTTTGCGCGGGTGCCGGAGGGAATTTCGGCCAAGATTAAGGAAATGCAAAAGGGGAGATTGCGTCGGGGCTGGGGTGCGGTGTATG
>Ga0209541_10009291_pt1 | contig 15953 bp, 19 predicted proteins | sample RifCSPlowO2_01_FD_184027 | JGI IMG/M metagenome (GOLD analysis project Ga0209541, IMG submission 184027) | Groundwater microbial communities from Rifle, Colorado - Rifle CSP2_plank lowO2_0.1 (SPAdes) (version 2) | ecosystem: Environmental > Aquatic > Deep subsurface > Groundwater | place...
GGCATTTCCATACGACGTGTTAACCAAGTATGGAATGAATACCAGCTCACCAATCAAGTGCCTGATATTGGCAAAGAGAATGGTCGTCCTCAAAAACCTATAGAACAATGGGAAATAGATATGGTAAGACAAACGTATCAAAAATATAGGGTATCCGCGGGAGCCGTCCCTCTCCACAGGTTCAGACCTAATTATATCGCTCGTAAACTGGCACGGTCCACCCACAGACTTAATACATACATCCTGGCGCTCTCTTTTTAAAATTTTAGTAGTGTGTAGAAATGACTGATACGCTAAACTAATTCTTGCATAAAAAGCAATAATCCATCAGTCAAATATGTGCACTACCAAAATTTTAAGGTCTTAGAATAAGAAACGTTTATTAATAAATAGTACTCTGGAAGAGGTATGATAATTAAAGGAAAGATTGTTTCCGGATTACAAAAGGGTCATCTCTTTGTATCTCAATATAACCCGGAGTTCCAGAAATGGTTAGGCTTTTCTAGTTATCCTGGAACGTTAAACATTAAAGTTAAAGACGTGCTGTTATTTCCTCTCCAAAACAAAATCCAGATCAAACCTCCGGAAGGAGGAATCGTGGATTGTTATTTGACGATCATTAATAATGTTCTTAAAGGCGCCATCGTTATACCCCACAAAACACGCCATCCTCGGGAGATTATTGAGATCATTGCTCCTGCGAATATTCGGGAGATGTTGCATCTTAAAGATGGAGATGAAATACAATGCGAATTGGAATAGCTGATACCACCTTTGCCCAAGTTGATATGGCTAAGTTTGCTATTGAAGCGATAAGAAAAGCAGATAAATCAATGCAAATCGAACGCTATACTGTTCCTGGATTTAAAGATCTTCCTGTTGCCGCCAAGAAGCTTCTTGAAGATTATAAATGTGATATTGCTCTGGCCTTCGGCTGGGCGGGTCCAACAGAATTAGATGAAAAATGTGCCCTGGAAGCGAATATTGCCTTGATGCACACAGAATTAGCCGCAAATAAGCATATCCTTAAAGTCTTCGTTTTCGCCTCAGAAAGTAAGGAAATATCAGAATTAATTTCTATCGCCAAAGACCGCTCTGAGAAACATGCCCTCAATGCTCTCGCCTTATTGAAAGGAAAAGAAGAATTGACACCTTTTGCAGGAAAGGGATTGCGGCAAGGTTCAAAACATAGAGGTTCTCTGGAATGATGAAAATTGGCATTGTTGTAAGCGAATGGTACTGGGAAGAAATCACCAGCAAGATGTTGAAAGAGGCGGAGAATGTGGCAAGAAAAGAGAAAGTAGAAGTAGAAGTTTTCAAAGCTCCGGGAAGTTTTGACCTTCCTCTTCCTGCAAAAAAATTCTTGCGACGCAAAGATATAGACGGTGTGGTTACTTTAGGAGCAGTGATTGAAGGAGATACTGATCATGATAAAGTAATTAGTCATTCACTAGCTAAAACTTTACAGGAGTTATCACTAGAATTTGAAAAACCTGTAATGCTTGGAGTGAACGGACCAAAAATGAATGGGGAACAAGCCCTAGCGCGGATTTCTCGATCTGGAGAAGTTATGAAAGCGTGTATTGAGATGATTAGAAAGATTAAAGGGATGTAAAGATGTTTATCATTCTCTTTAATTAAATGGATACCCATCATACGGCTGATGGTAACCACGATCATATTCTTGAGGAGAATCGTATAAGTCATAATAATTATAGTGTTTAGTTGGCTCTACACGTTTATATTCGCGATGAGGGTAAGGGTATTTCTTAATATAAGGTGAATGAGGATAGCCTTTTTTAACTTCATCATAAGATGTTTTTCGAGGAAATTTTGAATTACCTTGGTATTCCTCAGAAACATAATAATATTCTTTTCCTGATGAGGATTGTGGGTATCGAGTTTCCTTCTCTTTCACATAGCGATAGTACGATTGCTTTTTGTATTCTTTATACTCGACATAATCCGCTGAATAGTAAAAAGGGTAATCATCATAAAATGGAGGATATTCCTTGTAGTAATAACGGTGATATCGCCCTTTGTAATAAGATGGATTAGGATATGATTTATACGTGTGCTGATAGCGGCCATAGTCTTTATCATAGCCTGAAGAGCGTGGATATTGATCATAGGAAACATAATGCGGATCTGAAGATTGCCAGCGTGATTGGTAATAATAATGATGCTTCATTGCCGGAGTAGAAACTGATTTATGGACTTCTTCCATAGAATCATAATAAACGCTGGCGGCACCGCTCATGACCAACACGAGAGTGAAAATAGCCAGTAAAGGAAGCAATTTTTTCATAAATTCCTCGAATTAGCTGCTTTTTATAAATGTTTTCCCTTTGAAGTAGGAACTTTCTTCTGTCGAACCGTCTTTTTTCGTCTCCGTACTCTTATACTTACCAGTATTACACAGAATAAGATAGCCAAGGCTAAAGCTATGGTCGTTATTTCTTTCCATGGTGCCGATGGCGCAAATATCACTTCCAATGGCAACTCACGTCTAAAAACAAGCTCCTGTTCATCCTTCCCTTCTACAATCATTAATCCTGATATTTTTTCTTGGCGAAAATTGCTCACCACGTAACTTGTAGCCTCAAAAAAGTTGTTCTGATTTTGCTGTGTACGAATGAGCACAAAATTAGTTTTATTCCCTGGATGAAGGTGTTCAAAATAAAAAACAGGCACACTAACTTTTTCCTGCAATTCAGGACTTAGTTCAACGTTAAGAGATGGAATTTCACAGTTTCCTTTGTTTACAATTTCACCTTCATAAAAATCATTGTTTCCAAAGGTGATTAAATTTGGCAAACTAATTTCCACGACGTAATCACACGACGCTTCGCTCACAAGAGCGTCAAGCCTAACCGTCGTTTCAGGTTCGCTTTGAGTTGGTAAAACTGTTTCCTCTGTTTCTGAATTAAGACTATTGGAAACGGTCGTTACAGCATCGCTTCTGTGCCTGCTGCTGCCACCACCTTCCTCCCCAGAAGTACTCACACTACTGACGGAACTGGAACTTTGCACCTCGCCAAATAGTCCATATAAACTTAAATGGGGAACAACAGCATAAACATAATTTCCTGATTTGTTTACTGTTGAAGGCAAGGCGTCCCACTGCCTACTAGTTTCATTATAATAATAAATTTTCAATGTGTTTTCATCAAGAGCAACAATTTCATTGTCATTATAGTAGAGAAAAATTTTAACTGAAGAGACATTCGTCAGATTTGATTCAATGTTGATATATCTGTTTAATGGAGTAGAAGAAGGAGTTTCATTTTTAATATTACGTGAATATTCAATAATTTCAACAGGGGCTTGGAAAGGTGCCTCTATTTCTAATTTTGTATTAGCTTCAGCAACGGCATCAAAAGTATGGATAGTCTTGTTATTTCCTACTTCAGTAATAGGTTCTTTTATAGTCGACTGTGAACAATTAAACAAAGTACAATAACTACAGGAGTGGTTTCTTCCAGCAGGCGAATTATTATCGCTGGTTAAATTTGTCAAAGCATAACAGGTTTTTACATCTCTAAATGTGGCTCTTATGAGATCATCTTTCCCACAGGAACTATTGACTTCATTCCATTGGGGGAGACAATAATCGCATGCTATAGAGGTCCCATTATCAGCAGGAAGGGTAATTTTGCTGCCACATTCATTCATATCATAATATAACCGCAGCCGAGAGTCATTCACTAAACAACTTTCATATTGGACTGTCCAGTTCTCCGTACATGGTAATTGAGTGGTATACATTATTTCGATAGAATCGACAAATGGCGTTTCTGTTGTATTAGAAAATAAAGTAACTCTAAAGCGGGTCGTATTTTCTGTTACCGAACCGAGACTGTTATTAGCAGGAACAGTAGTCCAGGAGCCTCCGGAAGCAGTAGAGTATTCATACTGCACTTGTTGTCCATGGAGCTGTTCTACTTTTGAAAAATTTCTCCAGCTTTTCCAATCTGTTGGCTGAAAATCTTTGGTTTCAATAGAGGCCGAAGAAGGGTAAGAGAAAGTTGTGAAAATTTCTGTCCTAAATTTTTTTTTATATCCTTTCACCATATCAATCTTTATTTTATTTGGGGAATCTATGAAGAAGGTGTCATTCGATGAGGAAATCCCAGAAAGCGTAAGATTGTACCAAGCATTAGAAACGCTGCTCGGCAGAGTAAGAGCACCATATTCACTCATATTACAGCCCGACTTGCTTTTACAGAGATATATTCTCCCACTCCCCGTTGTGCCGCTCAAAAGATATACAGAAAGAATATCACTATTCTTGAACTGAAGATCCACTTTTACTTCGAGCACTACTTCACCATCTTTTAACTGAACATGTCCATTGCCAACAGTGTTAACTTTACTCGTCCTGTTTTCAGCCTCGTCATCATCATCTTCATATTCTGTAGCTGAGACCAAAAAAGATTCGTTGATTTCTTCAATAATGCTGGTATTTGTCGTTGTCAATAACTTCAACTGCACCGTGCCGTTGATAGAGATAGCAGAAGAATTATAGATATATTCTGAAGCATTTTCAAAATACCATATTTTTTTAACACTAACTTCTGAAGATAACTCTTGATATATTACATCACCAGTAGGGCTAGACAAAGGTTCCATTAAAAAAAGAGCCCCCGTGATAAGAATAGCCAGGGAAATATAAATACCATACAACACCTCTTTAGGAAACATAAAAGGAAGGTTAATTCAAATGTTTTTAAACGTTCTCCCCGCGCGGCTTAATGTTCTTCTTTAGTGATATAAGACCTTTATCAAAAGAATGGAAAAGAAGTGATGATCTTTTTGGAAGTAGAAATTAAATTAGCCGCTATCCAGAGACACCAGTTCTCAGAGTTAATTCTTCGCCAGCAATTTGATGGAAATGGTCGAGGACGTATAGAATCCCTTTTTCTTTGCCAGTAGATTTTAAACTAGCATACATCGCTTTTAAGAGTTCTACATCGGCAAATCCTTCTAACCCTTCCGTATCTTCTTCTTTTAAGTTATTAGTTGGATCAATACCATGTTCTATCCACAGAGCAAAGGCTTCATTTACAGCTAAAGAAAAGACCTCTAGTTTTGGAGTTCTGGTATTTGAAATAATAGTTTCTATGCCTACTTTATATTGAACAGCATAGAAAGCGTGACCATACTCATGGAAGATAACAATTCTAAATAGTGCTAGATCTCCTCGCTGAGCATTGTAAATAATATTATCCCCAACAACAATTTGGCTTTTGGAATGATAGTACCTTCCTTGTTCTCTAATAGGCCCGTAAGTTACGTTTCTTACACTAGGACAAGGTATTGTCATAAAAATAATAGAGGATAAGTCTTTTCGTGCTGCTTGGTAGTGAGATTCTAACTCTGGAGGAAGAGGATGGAGAGAGACTGTCCTCCCTTTTTTTTCCTGAAGATCAAAACAAACTTCCAGAAGAGGAGAAGGAGACTGAACAGAAGATTCTGGTTCAAATTGAGAAGTAGAAAAGGCAGAAGAATGATCTCTTTGTGCTAATTTAAGAGTGAATTTCTTTTCCATTTTAAAGATTCAGGTAAATTTATTAAATTTGGAGGTCATCAGTTAAAGGCAATTTCCCGAGTTCTTCAGCAATGATGGCGGGAAATCGGAGAATAACATTGAGAGTACCATCTTCTGTACTGATAGCTTTTAAACGATGATATATAAACCTCAGCGTAGGGACGTCAGAGACTCCTTTATAGGATTGAGCTATCGCGTCATTTAATTCGTTGGAGGGTTTGATTTCCCGCACGAGCCAAAAGGCAAAGGCTTCATCGACAGCAGAAGAGAATTGTCCCTGTCGTTCATTTCTTTTTTTTTTGATGATACAACTCACCTCTTTTGCATAGTGACGGGCAAAATAAGCATGACCGTATTCATGGGTAGTAACCCGCCTAAAATTCGAATCATTTCCTTGGAGTGCTTGTCTTACAATCTCATCTTTGACGATGATCTGGTCTGAGGGTGCGAGGTATCTTCCATTTTCATAAATTGGTCCCTGATGAAAAGCGGCGACGGGGGGAATATTTTCGCAAAAAAAATAAGATAATTCTAACCGCACCGCGGCGTGATATGGTCCAGCTTCTACTGAAAGAGAAGAAAGTGAAACTTTTTTATTTTCTCTGAAGTGAATATCATAATTAACTTCAAGAAAAGGAGCTACTCTTTGGACACGTGTTTCAAGCGGCGGAGAAGTTCCTTGATCTGGAGCATCGGCTTGTGCCAATTTAAGAACGGAATTTCTTTTTCCCTTTTAAAGATTCTTGTACTGTATCTTTAGAATATCGCAAAGAAGAAGGGAATTTATGGTTCTGGCTTTGCGGCGGTGAAATAAAATGCCCTGGCCGGGATTTGAACCCGGGTCCCAGCATATCCTTCAACTTTTTAGCATCTTTCGTATGTCTTTGGACTTTAGGTCCAACTTGAATGAATTTTGATGCAACTTTTTGCGGAGCCAAAAAGTTGCCGAAAGTGCTGGATGATAGTCCGGACTACACCACCAGGGCGATAAAAAGAAAAAGAGGTAAGTGCTTTAAAAATGTTTTGGAGTTGATCAAGCAAAAGTATTATAAAAGACTAAAAGAATCTTTTCGATATGAAAAAAAGATCCGTTCTAGGCTTAATAGAGAAAGTTGTGATCACGGGGGCAAAGAAGAGGGAAGCCGTCCTCGCGAGAATCGATACGGGAGCGACATCTTCCTCTATCGATTTACAGTTGGCAGCAACGTTAGAACTTGGGCCGATTACAAGTTTAAAAGTTATAAAATCTGCTGCTGGAATAGGAAAACGGCCTTTGGTGCGAACAAAAGTAAAATTAGCCGGGCAGGTTTTAGAAGCTGATTTTAATTTAGCAGATCGCAGCCATATGACTTATCGTGTCCTCATTGGACAAAATGTTTTGAAGACAGGGAAGTTCATTATAGATCCTTTAAAGAACATGAAAAGGAAATAAAGATGGGGAATAGTAGAGTATCATTGACCAATGAAAGCCGCACTCATTTCACAAGGAAGTAAAAGTTCCTTAATGACGAGAGAAGCAATGAAGAAATACTTTCAGGTAGTTGATATGCTTTCGCTTAAACATCTTGAAGTGAGCATGGGAAAGGAAGGAGGCATTCTCTATGAAGGAAAACCATTGCCGGAGTACGATTGCGTCTATCTTAAAGGTTCTTTTCGCTATGCTTACCTTTTGCGCTCGATTGCAGCATTATTAGAAAAGAAAGTGCCATATATGCCCATTCCAGGAATTTCTTTTACTACCGTTCATAACAAGCTCCTTACTCATTTAGTGTTAGAACAACATCACATTCCCATGCCTAAGACCTATGTTTCTTCGACGATAGATTCGGCGAAAGATCTCTTGAAGAGAGTAAAGTTTCCAATCGTCATGAAATTTCCAGAAGGAACCCAGGGGAAAGGAGTGATGTTTGCAGATTCTCTTTCTTCGGCGTCTTCACTTTTAGATGCTTTAGGAGTTCTTAATCAACCTTTTATCATTCAGGAGTACATTGAAACGGGAGGATGTGATATCAGAGCTTTAGTTGTTGGAGATAAAGTAGTAGCGGCGATGCGTCGTCGGTCTCTGACTGAAGACAAAAGAGCGAACATTCATGCCGGAGGGAAAGGAGAACCTATCCACTTAACAAGAGAAGTGATTAATATTGCCCTTGATACAGCCAAGGCACTGCAAGCCGATATTTGCGGCATTGATATCTTAGAAAGCCCGACAGGACCATTAGTTATCGAAGCGAACGTCTCTCCTGGATTGCAAGGGATTCAAGAAGTGGCAATTGTAGACGTTGCGGATGCCATTGCCAACTTTCTGTATTTGAAAACTCAAACCATTCTCCAAGGACAGAAAAAAGGCGAAGAAAAAAAAGTCATGAAAGATATGACTCAGACTTTAGAAAATAAAGAAGGAGTTCAAGAAATCATTACCACACTGCAGTTTAGAGGAGAAAGAATTTTGCTTCCTGAATTTATTACCCAATTAGCGCATTTTGAAGATCGGAAAGAATATGTTATTAAAGCCCAGAAAGGGAAAATCGAAGTAAAAGAGTTTAAGATTTAGCTTCTGTCAAAGATTTTTTGCGCTTGGAGACAAAATCTTTGGAGTTGATTGTTTTAATGGTGACGGTTTTACTACTTTTCCGTTCTTCTTCTGCCGGCTTACGTCTTCCTCGAAAAAAGAAAAGGTAAATGATCTCCATCACCCCTGAAGTCTGAAGGAAAAGAAGAACAACAAACCACCCTTTCTGCCGGTACTTTGCAGCATACCATAGAGCTATTCCCTTCCAGATCATGGTCCAAAGGAAAATTATGCTAAATATCACTGCCAAGAGGAAAGGCCGTTGGTATAAAGCATAGAGAATCGTCATATTGTTCCTTGAGAAAAAGAACTCTTTTTATGTTTAGTGTTGCTGGAAGATATAGATAAGGTTATGGGTATTGGAAGAGTGTTTTTGGAATATTAATTTGTTGTGACATTGATTTTATGAACACGATCATCCCAATATCTTATAGTCTCCTCAACATCATGGATATTCTTTAATCTCATAAATTCAGGTTCATAAATCTGAACAATCTTGTATTTCCCAGAGGTTGTTTGAGTTTCAGCATGAATTGTCTGCTCTATAACATGAGCCTTTCCCCAGTGCAACCATTTACCGCCGATGTTATGTACTAAAAAAACGCGCACGGGTGCAGGATGGTAAATTCTCATATTTGGCTTATCATAAAACTCAAACACCCTTCCTTCAAAGTCTTCTGCTTTTAATGGTTCTCTTAGATGTACTCCTAAATCTAACTCTTTGGGAAATCCTTGTTCAGTTGTAATCTGCAATGTGTCATTAAATTCTATATAACTGCCCATTTTATTCACCTATAATTTTTATGTTATTTAAAGATATTGGGAACGGAATTAAAACTTCGGGGCAAATAAAACTCCCCTCATAATCTCTTAATGGAGTTGTGGATTGATACCAAGCTTCTCTCAATTCAGATTTTGAATCCCTCACCTCTCTTTTCCTCCATTCTTGAAGGGGCATACCATATTTTTTTGGACTATGAAAACTATGATCTCTAACAAGAATAGGGCTTCGTTCCTCATCTGAAACAGTTACTTCCAACAAATAATCCCCACCAGCAAATTCCTCCATCAATAATTCAAACAAACCATGTTCTCTCCAACTTTGTGGTTCTGGTTCAAAAAAACAACACGTATTCAAACGAGCTACTTGGAAAGGGAATTGACGCACATAAGCTTCCCATTCTCTTTCAAGGATTCTTGAGTTAAACGGAGCTGAAGGCATCAAAAATTTTCTGGCAAGAAGAGAGCGATATTTATCTTCTGTTACATAATGATAAAGTTTAATCTTATCCATGGAGATATTAAAAATTTTATTTCTTTTTTCTTTCCATGGCCTGAATATTTCCTAAATCATGAAGGATATCCGAAGCGATGAAGCAATAGCCTTTCTTTTTCTTTAACAATTGGTCGCCGACAAAACCGTTTATATAAGCAGCGGCAACAGCACTCTTAAACATATCATGACTTTTGGCCAGAAATCCTGCTACTAACCCCGCCAAGACATCACCTGTTCCTCCTTTCGTCATCCCTTGGTTACCAGTTCTATTGTAGGCAATTTTATTGCGAGAAAGGATTAAGTCCGTAGCCCCTTTCACAAGTAAGACGTTGTTATTTTGCAAGAAATAACGCAAATTTCCCTGTAGAATTTCGGCTTTCTCTTTGGCATTTGATTCACGAAGTTTTGGCAAGAGAAACTCTTTGCTACTATTGACCAGCATCATTTCTAACTCTGTTTCATGGGGGGTAAGAATAGCATTGCTAAAATCCTTGAAGGAAAGGCCTTTTAAAGCATCGGCATCAATGACTTTCATCGTAGGAGACTTTTTAATAAAATAATGGACAAATTTGTCCGCTTTCCTGGTGATGCCATTTCCTATTAGTATGGCGTCAAAACTGTCAGCGTATTTTACTAATTCTTTGGCGAGTTTTACGGTAAAAGCCGCTTTAAGTTTATGACTAATAAGATCCGGAGAGTAGCGATTGATGGTCCAAGCTACTTTTTCTGGAGCAGCAATGGTAACCAGATCACAGCCAGCACGCAACGCGGCTAAGCCTGCTAAAGCCACAGCACCAACGTATTCTTCAGAACCGCCAATAATCAAAACGGAACCATTCTCTCCCTTATGAGAAGTTTTCTTCCTGTCCATGAGCTTTTTGATCTGATTAAGGTTCATTTTGAAGTCAAGACCTTCATCCTAAGGTATATATAATTTTGTTGTAATTTCATAGTGAATACTACTTATTTATATACTTTTTTATAAAAGGGGACGATGAAAGGTGGTTTATTTATAAATAGGGGGTAAAATAGCCTCTCTTTTCTGCTAAAGAAAACCTTTTAAAGAAAGAGACTCCATTGCTCACTGGCCCCATAGCTTAGCCTGGCAAGAGCGCTGGTCTTATATGACCGCTTCTGGTTCAAATGAGGAAAGCCAGAGGTCCTGGGTTCAAAAGCCGGTTATGGTTTGGAAGTCCCGGTGGGGCCACTTTCTTTATTTAAAGAGAAGGTGATGAGAGAATCTCTACTGTAGATCCTATTCCTACATTCGTCAAAAGCCAGAGCATGTCGTTGTTTCCTACTCTCACACAACCATTGGAACCATAGGTACCGATTTTTGTTTCGTCGTCAGTACCGTGGATGGCAATATGAGGGGCCCAGGGTCCCGACAATTGAAGCAAACCGGAGCCATAAAAGTGAGCATTAGGACCAAATTTATCCGTTAAATCTTGCTGGTTAAAATGGTTAATAACAACATAATTCCCATTAGGGGTTACATACTCCCCAAATCTGGTTTTGATCGCAGCAAGGACTTGACCTGTCCCCACCGGCATTCTTTTTATTAGCTCTTCTTGCTCATTGTAAATTTCCATCATATTTGCTGTTTTATCAATGCGGAGATTGTAAATTGATTTGCTATCTAAAGGCTTTTCATAAGCATATAATAAAAGGTCACGGACTGTTTTAACATGTTCTTCTAAAGTTGTTACACCATTTTTTGCTTTTCCATCCGTTGCTATGCGCTCTAATTCTGAAGTTACGTCCCCTTTAAGATAGGGATACATTTCATAGGCTCTTATTGCCAAATATGTTAAAGGAAACGTAAGAATTACTGCGGCAATACTTAACGCTTTTTTTAATCGTTTCATTTTCTTGCCTCAGCAAATCGTTGGTATTGGTCAATTGCATGATCCAGTTTTTTCTTGAAAGGTGGATCTACTTTTGTCGCATAGGCAAGTCCTTCCACAATTGCCGTTGTATCAGCACGAAAGACGATAAACGTATGTGCTCCTGCCTCCATGGCAATTACTGCTGCTCTTGCTTCTTCTGTCCTGCAACCTGCGGTAAGTTTTTTTCCTCGCTCTGAAAGTTCATTATCTTCAATATAATCTAGCAATCCACGCATCGATAAATCATCTAAAACCACAAGTCCCCTAAAATCTACTCCACCGTGATTGTTTTCATACACTTCATTTTCACGATTATTTGTAAACACTTCTGCTTCTTGGTGCCTTTGGGGATAATTCCGATGAGTTAAAAGATCCATGGCCCTGCGAGAAATAGAGTAAGGACGATTCAAATCCGGAAAATTTCCTACATGTGTTACCATTACACCCCCTAAATCAGTTTTGAGGGCCCTGTACGTTTCAACAGACCAGCGCCTTGGAGAAATTCGATCACCACCGTGAACCGTTGTTGTATGTATATCATCACCATTTTCACTTAAGCCAACATTTAAGAAATGTTTTCCAACAGTGCGAATTCCTTCTTTGTGCATTGCGTTGATATATAATTCAGCAATTTTCCGTACTTCCAAATGACGTTCGCTAAAAGATCGCCCATCTTTTTTCATGAGATTTCCTTGCCCTTCTTGAGGAACATCCAGAACAGGACCAAAAACGGCGTCGACGCCACAAGCACTTAATTCACGAGCATAATTTGCAAATAGTTCTTCAACTTGCTGAACCCGTTCTATTTTTGACTTTGAAGGTGTAACCCTCCCTTCTATTGTTTTGCCGATTAGATTATGAGTGAAATACGTACCAATATCTTCAGCTGCGGGCAATGTGCCAACACGAGGAACATATCCTCCTTCCCCTTCATCATACACAAGAATACGCTTTCTTGTAGTAGCAGCAAGATTGCGAAGAGCTTCAACGTTCTTTTGGGTGCGAGAAGGAGAGTAACTGGGATACTTTCCAAAAAGATGACCTTCTCGTGTATCTTCTTTTCGTAAGAGAATTCCTCCAGGAATATACAGGTCAATATTTGGTGTGGTTGTGACAAGAAGTTCGGCAATTTGCTCTTCTAAAGTATCACGTACATTAGGTATAGAGATAGCGTTTAGAGAGGGAAGACCTTCAGCCTCTTGTGTATTTGGCAGATTGTATTTTGTGTCTACATGGAGGAAAGGAAGACGGCGCGTAATTTGATTTAGTTCAACATCGTAAGTATTAATTCCGACGACACCGAGAACGGCAGCTATACCAGTAGCAATAGCAAGTTTACGATAGTTCATATAACTACTCTTTTAGAGGATGATTTATAAACCTTTTCTTTTTATTATTAATAAGTAGTGACTAAATTAACGCTTTGAAAATTTACTTCCGACGTGAACGTGAAATTCGGGTAGGAATCCTTCGTCTACCAAAGAAGTAACTTCGAGAAGTTTGATTAATTAATCGAAGGCAAATCTTTTCTTTATTGACTTGCTCACTTCAATATCCCATACCCAATCAACCTAAACCGGTCTCCTACTTTCCTCGAGATAGTAATGCGGTCGCCTTTATTGGCACAAATTGGTTTCTTTAAAACACAAGTCGTATTTTTCTTAGAAGGATCTGTAACGACACCAACAGTCGCGGCAGAATGGACATTGAGCATAAGTACCTCGCCCTTGGCGAGAGGCTTCACTTCTCCTTCTTCTTTCATTCCAATGACACGTTCTAAAAGATTGGTGTCTAAACTGATTTGGTAATGAAGAGGGGGCAATTTTCCAGGGTGAGCAACCAGAGAACCAGTAAGTGAGTCTGATTTTATAATCGTCGGATCTAACATTGTACCTAAAGCCATACTGCCGCCAGGATGAATTTCAGCAACAGGAGACCCTCCAGAATAAATCTGACTTATTTTAGTATGTAAGGACTTCCAAATTTTTTTATTCTTCTCCTCAACCATGTATCCTGGAGCGATTTCAATTTCTTCATTTACTTTAAACACACCCTGCTTTACCGTTCCTCCCAAAACACCGCCGACAAGGTCCTTAGGCTTAAGCCCTGGTTTATTAACGTCAAAAGAACGAGCCACTAACATTAACGGTTCGGCTTTAAAATCTCTTTCAGGAGTGGGAATATGTTCTTGGATGGCTTTTAATAGCATATCAATATTCACATTAGCCCTGGCAGAGAGAGGAATGATGGGGGCCTCTCTAAATTCTGTACTAGCAAGAAATTCTTTAATTTCCTGATAGTTTTTTATGGCTTCTTCATGACTGACGAGATCGATCTTATTTTGCACAACAATGATTTTTTTTATTCCCGTGATTTGCAGAGCCATCAAATGTTCTTTCGTTTGTGGTTGGGGGCATTTTTCATTAGCGGCAACAAGAAGAAGAGCGCCATCAACAATAGCAGCACCCGCTAACATCGTGGCCATGAGTGATTCGTGCCCAGGAGCATCAACCAGGGAAATTTTACGCAAGAAAGTGGCCGGCTTATTTGATTTAATACTCTTTTCTTTGGTGGTATAAAAATCATTTTCTTCATCATGATAAATCGAAAAATCAGCATACCCAAGGCGAATGGTAATGCCTTTTTTGAGTTCTTCAGAATGGGTATCAGTCCACTTCCCGCTGAGGCGTTCTGTTAAAGTTGTTTTTCCGTGGTCGACATGACCAACAAGGGCGATGTTCAGCTCTGGTTGAGTTGTGGAATCATTTTTTTTCTTAACGCTCATGAAGAGGCAGAAAAGAGGGATATTTATAAAGATTTAGGGTTGGAGGTTCTTACTCTCTTCGACGAGTTGATAGACGGTTCTATACTTTTCCGCTCTCTCTTTGTTATCTCGAAGATTTTCTAATCCTGCAGCGAGAATGAAAAATCCTTCTTCCTCGCAAATTAGGATCTGATTTTTGATAACCCTGGCTGCACTTTCACGGTCGCCACATTGAAGAAATACGTTCACGGCTTGTTCCGGGTTTTTAAAAAAAGCCGGAGGATTTAAGACCATACCTTCTTGATATAAGTTATACGCGGCAATGAGATTACTTTTTTTTAAAGCAATCATCGCGCCTTCGTCATAGAGAATAATTCCGTCCGCGGCTTGTCGATCCCATAATTTTTGGGCCGTCTCTAGATGTCCTTCCCGTAAAGCTTTTTTTATCTGGTCTTCGATGTGAAAAAATGGCAGAGGAGGTAAAAATTCATCTGAACTTAGTTTTTGCAAGGCTCTTTCAACGACTTCTTCTAATTCTTTTTTTTGACGAACTTCTTTCGCTATTCTTTTGGCATGTTTGCTTCTAAATTCCTGCGCTTCTTTATATCCTAATAACTCCACATAAGGTAAAGCTTCAATAAGACGGCCTCTCTGCTCATGATGATCAACAATTCTCTGCAGATAGTTTCTGTCTCTAGTAATTTTTAAGTCAACCGCAGCTTTAAGAAGAATTACTTTTCCTCTTTCTGTTAGAAGATGTCCCAGCAATGTTTCTAGTTGTTCTTCTGTTATCTTAATGGGAACCATCTTCCTTTTTACTGCTCTCCAAAACAAAATTATTTCTTCCCCAAGGTAATCTCGATATTGCTGACACGAATCGTTCGTCCTTCTTTAGTTTGAAATTCTTCACTGTCAATTTTAATATCTTTAATATTAATAGTATCTCCAAGAAAGCGTTTGCGGGCCACCTCAGCGATATCGACAGCACGAGAAATAAACTTGCCGCGGGCTTTTACAATCACTTCCGATGCGCCTCTGCTTGTAAATTGCATAACCACACCAGTTACGTAATTCAGGAACGGCTTGTTTCCCACAAAGATAGAATTTTCATCTTTCATCTGTGCATCCCTCCGCTCTATACAACTTTTATTTTTAATGGAATTTTGTTTATAAAGATTCTGGTGATGTTTTCTTCAAAATCACCAGTATACGTTTACGTAATATTTATATAATAAACTACCTTTTTCCCGTTCATGGTTATTCTCTTTGATCAATATAATTTGCCTGAAGATATTTATCTCATTATTTTTCCAACAGAACAGCAGCAAATTGTCGCACGAGCCTTGATAAAATATATGTGGGATAATGGGGGAGAGATGGGCAAAACGGAAATGGGGGTATTTGCGACGTTATTGCATGAAGGAAATATGGTCTTCAAAGAAGAAGGAAAGTCTCCCTTAGAAAGAGAGATGCGCATTTCCTACAACAAACGGCAATTTTATGATCGAATTCTCACCCCCATGCGCGGCATGGGTTTAGTTGATTATGATTTATATAAGAAGACTTATCGCGTCTCTGACAAATTTAACAAATTAATGATCAGAGTAGGTTTAACGTGGCTGCGGGAGTATGAAAAGAAAGGGAAGAAATGATCATGCAGAAGAATATTTTACTTTCTGTCCATCATGACTTTGTTCCTTAACCCCATTCCCTTGAAGAAAAGTATTCATTTCTTTCTTGAGGATTTCTATTTTGTCCGTCTTCTCCCAGGTAAAATCGGGATCGTTTCTGCCGAAATGACCATAGGCGGCAGTTTTTTTGTAAATTGGCCGGCGTAGTTTTAACTGTTCAATAATCTGTTTTGGTCGGAAATCGAAATGTTTGCGCACGATCTCGACGATCTG
>Ga0209541_10009292_pt1 | contig 15952 bp, 16 predicted proteins | sample RifCSPlowO2_01_FD_184027 | JGI IMG/M metagenome (GOLD analysis project Ga0209541, IMG submission 184027) | Groundwater microbial communities from Rifle, Colorado - Rifle CSP2_plank lowO2_0.1 (SPAdes) (version 2) | ecosystem: Environmental > Aquatic > Deep subsurface > Groundwater | place...
ACTTGCGCCTGGTTTGGGCTGTTCCCTTTTCGCTCGCCGCTACTTGGGGAATCTCTTTTGATTTATTTTCCTGCGCTTAATTAGATGTTTCAGTTCGGCGCGTACCCTTCTTTTACTTATGAATTAGGTAAAAAATTCAGCATAAAGCTGACAGTTAACTTATTCGGAAATCTACGGATCAAAGCTTCTTGGCAGCTCCCCGTAGCATATCGCTTGCCGTGTGCGTCCTTCTTAGGTACTTTCATCCAAGGCATCCACCGTATGCATTATTGTTGAGTATTCTTTGGCTCAAATTAACAATTTTTTATAAAAAATTGGCCTTCTCAAATTTACATTACGTATTCACATTTCAAAGTGCAAACCTAGTCTTTTAGAGACTAGTTACTGGTTACTAGAAAACTAGCTACCAGAAACCAGTCACCAAAGGTGGACCCGAGAGGAGTCGAACCTCCTACATTGTCATTGCAAATGACACGTTCTACCGGTGAACTACGGGCCCAAGTTCTCTTCAGATCCAATATTAAATTTTAAAGTTTTGAAAGAGGGATACAATCGCTAAAATCTTAAGTCTTCCGCACAAGGAAGACCCTTAGCGGTTAATTTAAGTTATGTGTGCGTTGCTTCTCCATAAATAAAATTGAAAGCTCGTCTTGAAAATTTTGTTTTCAAGCTTCGCTTATTAATTGTGAACTAATCACTATCGGAGAGTTTACCAAAAGAGATTCAGCTTGTCAACAAGTTTAAATTACGGTTCGTTGAAATTCTTATATTTGCTTCCTAAACGGTCATTCTTTAGTCTTCTCAGATTCCCCTCACCCTCTTCCTTGTAAACTGGAAAGATCCTGAAATATTCTTGTCCAATCCAATCTTGACCTATCCAAGCACTGGAATTTTTGGGCACAAATATCTGGATAAAAATTTTCTCTTGTATGGGGCCTCTTAAACTAGCTGTTAAAAATTCTGCTGTTTTTTTAGCTAAGTCCAAATCTCTAGCAGTTACTACAAAATGTGCGCTCGGATTTATGGGATTAACCGTTGAACCGATCTTAACAATCATGTCAGGACGCCCTAACCTCTCTCTCATCTCTTCATGACTAAGATCTCTGGAAAAATAAAATATCTCATCTGAGGTAATAAAACCATCTACTAGTGGTCTTAAGCTGCCCAAGATATTTTGAAACGCCAAAGTCCTTTCCACCATTTTACCTAAAACCAATGACCGCCCATCAGATAACTGCCTGGATAAAAGATGACCTTCAGATGCGGAAAGCTCAACTTCTACTGAAGAATTTGTGTTCATATCTTAATTATAGATTATTATTCTTCAGTTAGAAACTTTATCGCCAGTTTATGCCAGGATTCGTATTCTTTAAAGCTAACTAAAACTACTTTAGTCTCTCCTTTATTGGTAATCCCCACCCTCTTACCTGATGTAGAAACCTGATCAATTAAATCATAAAAATTAGCCCTGGCTTTGGTTGCAGAAACTGTAGTCATAAGTGTATCGTACGCTTTTCCGTACGTCTTGTCAAGAGAAACTAATATCCTAAATATATTATCCCTAAAAAACGGGCAATTATAAAACTAGTAAATAGAGCTAGAGGCCAGATGGCCAAACTTAAAATAGCTTTCTCGGCTATATTTGCTTGAGACCTCAATCCTAGCCACACATTAACCACAAATGTACTGCTAAAACCCAAAAAAGCTATTATGAATCCTGTCCATCCCAGATTAATTTTGCCTAAAAGTCCTAAAAGGATGGTAAATAGAAGAGTTTCTGAAAGAAAAGTGATTAAAATTTTCTTGAGCATCTAAAGAGATTTTCCGACATTTATTACCTGCTCTACTAACCTATTAGAATAACCATATTCATTGTCATACCAGGCAAAGATTTTGACTAAATCTCCATCTACCACCTGAGTTAAAGGTAAATCAACAATAGAAGATTCTGACCTGCCAATAATATCAGAAGAAACTAAACCTTCTTCACTCCAAGCTACTATTCCCTTCCACTTCTCTTCATTGCAGGCATCTTTTATAGCCTGATTTATTTCTTCTACTGTAGTTTTTTTCTTTAAAACAAAAGTTATATCAGAGATTGAGCCTGCTATCACTGGCACCCTTAAGGCTCTTCCATCAAATAATCCTTTTAAATCTGGGATAGCCTCTGTGGTAGCAATAGCAGCCCCAGTTGTTGTAGGTATTATATTTACATAAGCTGCTCTGGCTCTTCTAAGGTCATTAGACTTTCCTCCAGGAGGAGGTCCATCAACTAAATTTTGTTCTGCTGTAACCCCATGAACTGTAGTCATTAAAGCCTTTGCAACACCGAATTTTGCCTCCATTATGGCCATCACTGGTGCAATGCAGTTGGTAGTACAAGAGGCGTTATTAGTCAGCTCAGCCCCACTATAATCATCAGCATTTACCCCAATAAGAATAGTTTCAACTCCACCACCTTTGGATGGAGCAGATAACACTACTTTTTTAGCCCCGGCAGTTAAATGCTGCTTCATTCCTTCTGCATCTGTAAATCTTCCTGTGGATTCTATAACAACATCTACATTTAAATCGCCCCATGGAAGCTTTGCAGGTTCCTTTTCTGCCAAAACTGAGTATTTTTTGTTATCAACAATGATATTAGTCTCATCAGAGGAAACTTCATGATTCCAGACCCCATAAACTGAGTCATATTTTAAAAGATGAGCTAGGATTGCAGGGGAAGTTAAATCATTAATGGCTACTATTTCTATTTCTTCCTTCGCCCCGCGAAGCCTTACGTTCGAAGAACGGGTGTGCTGCGAAGTGGGGTCTACTGCTACCTTAAAAGCATTTCTGCCTATCCTCCCAAAACCGTTTATTGCGACGCGCAACATTATTGTCTCCTCCAAACTAAAGCGCGAGCATCAAGGTTCCGAAACGAAGTGAGGGTTCTTATTGCGACTTTTATCATAAGAATTAGTTTAGGGTAAACAAATAAATTTAGCAAGAGTTTATCTTTGTAAAAACTCTTCAGGGTTAATTATTTTGAGAGGTTTAAATCTATTTTTGATAACTTCTTTTAATAAATGTTTCTTATCCAATGGATAAAACTTTAATCTTTTTGTTAATCTTAGCTGCCAAATCAGGGGGTAATTTGTCATCTTTTAACCACTCCTGAATTTCTTCATCGCTAAATATTCTATATGGTACAGATTTTCCCCAAGCCTTTATTATGACCTTATTGCCAACCTTTTCTGCTTTTACTACTTCTCCCTCATCTATACCTAGCTCTTCTCTCCATACTTTAGGAATAGTAATCATGCCTTTACCTAAAACTTTTAACCACTCTTGGTCAGTATTTGTAGTTTGTTCTGCCGAAGGCAGGTTATTCGCTTGTTTCATAGTTTGAATTTCTAACTTTCTACATTATAGACTGAAAAATGAGGTTTTTCAACCCATTTTAAAAGCATTCCTGCTTATTCTTCCAAAACCATTAATTGCAACACGTAACATATAACTTTAATTCCCCTTTATTACACCATCTTGAATTAGTCTATTTGTTAAGGTAGATGAATCAAAACTATTAATAACCCCATCCTTGTTCATATCAATTCCTAGTCTTATTCCTGAAGTTTGATTAAAATCACTCATAAGTATAGACAGATCAATCAGGTCTACTTTTTTATCCCCATTTCCATCCCCGCTTCCAGCTGCAACTGTTCCGCTTGAGATAGCACCTTGGTTAGTTCCGCTTGAACCTGATTGGGAGGTGTTTGAACCAATACCGCTTATGATTCTGCTGATAAAATTTTGATCTATGCTAATTGTTATACCATCTCTTTGGGATAATATATTAGAATTATCAGAATTTTTAAGAATTTGAGAGGAGGCATCAAAGGTTATTTTGGCGCTTCCGGAGGCCTTAGTCTTCATAATAATGGTTGCCATTAATATTCCTTCCCCAGTTGTTTTAATTCCCGGATTTGGCACTCCTCCCACTATGGAGATTGTACCTGTATTATTGTCATACACCTCCTCTATGCTTTTTATTTCTGATAAGGTAGAAGTCTCTATGCTGGTAACCTCCAAAAGATCTTTAGGAAAGTTTATTTTGGCATTAAAAAGATTTGCAGCATCAGAAGTCAAAGCATATAAATTTACCTTAACTTCCTGATTAACCCCAACCTCTGTTTTATCTGCTTTTAGAAAAAGCTTTGCAGAGGATGAGGCTGTAGAAGATTCAGAAAACACCAAACCAATTGAGGCGGAAACAGACTGCTCCCAAGTCCCGTTAACCTTAAACTGGGCATAGACTGTTTTTCCGCCAGGTCCGGGAGTTAAAGTCCATTCCTTAATTTTTCCATTTTGATCAAAAACTTCATCCCTGGATGATGCTAACTCCTCCTGTGAATTAGCTATTTTAAAGTGTGTTGGGAAAGTTGCTGGTGCCGAGAGGTGCACACTACCGCTGGCCAGCGTGGCACCGCTGGCATTGCGGATCTCCACGCCCAGCGTATCACCCATGGCAAGCTGAGCCGTGGTGGAACTGGTGGCCACAGAAATGGGCGCAGTCTGCCAACCGCCGCCATTCTCTCGGCGGAGCGCAAGCTGCGCACCGCTGGGGGCGTCGGTCCAGGCGATCCGGATGAATCCATCGGGAAGGCTGGTGATCTCGCCGCTGGGTGATAGGGTCAAGGTGGTAGGTAAAGTCCCTGGACCAGTGGTAGTTGCATAGCCAGCTGTAGCCCATCGGGATAGTTCATCCAGCGATGGAGGGATATTTCCCCCAGTGTCGCGTACGTAGAGCTGGAAAGCTGCAACGATTCCGGCACGGGTCCCCAGCGAGGCTAATAGGTCGGGATACTGACGGGTTATACCTGGGGGAGTTGGCTGGTTAATATTCGCTTGATTACGCTGAATCCAATCTGTAATTTCTGCATCTGACCAAGGTAGAGTGGGGTCGTCAGGGGTAGAAGCTTGTGCAAGCAATCTGGTGGTTGAAACCCCTTGAACTGTTGGAACTACATAGATTAGTTTTACTTTAACATTTTGGGAAGTAGTGCTTGTGATAGCAGCTCCCTGATCGTTTACAAACTCTATTCTGGTTCCCTCATTTGAAGCTTTAGGTTGAAATATTTGAGGATGTTGTACAAGATACATTCCCCCTACTAACCCAGCCAGAAGAATTATAATAGCTACAATATGAATAAAGCCTGATTCGGCAGATTTTCTCATCTATCCTAAGTAAAAGCTTTTTGTAAGACTTTGTCAAATTTTAAAAGAGACTACTATTCTATTTTCAATATCTTTCCTCCAAAATACTATCTATGTCCAGAGATACCAGGCTACTATGTATAATACGCTTTGGGTCCCCCCATTTTCCAGATAAGTTTTGATCTGGCTTGTATTATGTTCAATTGCCCTTTGCCTTAAAGTCTCCAAATACTGCACATCAGCACCTCCTCCATTAATATCAATTATTAAGGCAGGAGGCAATTCTTCCCCTTTTCCGCTTGCTTCAGTCATCGCTTCTAAAGGTACTCCTAAATCAAGAGATACGTCAATGTCATCTTCTGCAGTTTGCCTGGATGAACCAAATTTAAATTCATCATTCCCCGGTGAATAATAACCCCGAAACCTCATTCCATGACTCAGAACCTTCTGCTCTGGAGCAGCATAAACCACTAGGCTCATAATAGCCGCATTTAACCCTTCGATTAATCTTAGTCCTCCCTGATTATTTTCTACTTCTGGTACAGATGGATTTACCCCAGTAAGAACTGGTTGAAAGGTTTCCCTATTTTTTGATAATAATGATTTTAAGAAAGTTCTAACTCTACCAATTCCAGAAACTTGTGGTTCTCCGTTTCCTTTTATTTCTGACATAAAAGAATCATATCATTAATGGATGGATTTTTAGATATGCGGTTGCTGGTTCAGCAAATAATAGATATCTGTAAGATTAATTGCTTCATCTTTATTAAAATCACAGATTGAAGTATACCTGCTGTCACCAAAGTAACTGTTAAAAGAGCGTACAAACTGAGGTACAGTGCATTCAGTTAGAACTGGCAAAACTTTCACATCCGCAGATGACTGTGCTCCGTTGCCATTACCATCAGAACAACCAAGGGTAAAAGTTTGTGTAAGAGGCCTGCTGGTACTATTAGTTAAAGTAATAGTCTTACTACCGGAAGTTACAATCGGACTTTGTTGCCCACCTCGTGCAGACACATCCTCGCTTACCCCAAGGGAGAGATCACAACTTGTAACAGCCCCCATAATTGTCCAGCTCAGGGTAGTCTGTTGTCCTGAAGTTACAGTTGTTGGATTAGCAGAAAGAATAACTTCAAAAGGAGGTGGCGGGCCTATAAGTTCAATTGAGGATTTTACCATTCCCCCCCAAACCTCTTCTAATCTAAACTGGGCATAAACAATTTTTACCCCTGCTCCTGAATCCAGTATCCAATCTATAGTTGTAGGATTACCAGTAAAAGCATACTCAGGTGCTGAAAACAGCTCTTTTTCTGAATTTGCCACTCTGAAACTTTGAGGGAAGGTTTGTGTTGGAGTATCACCTCCAGGACCATCAACTACTACAGAAGATACTGGTGTACCAGTACAATCACTGTGATTTGCTGTACCACTATTCCAACTATATAAGTTGAAGGTATACCTACGTCCGGGTGCAATCCAGGCTCCAGTAGTGCCTTCATAGCTTGCAGCTGTATTACCAGACCAGGAGCCAGAACTACCCGGAGCAGCAAAGGTAACTAATGAAGCATTAGGGGCATCACTAACAACACAAATCAAAGCATTGCTTCCAAAGTTTTGCATTTGATCTACAGTAATTCTTGTTACACCATTTGTCTGACCGGCAGGTATGGTAACTGCTGAAGCACTAATACGGCCTGTGGAAGCTTGTGCAAGTAATTTAGTAGTTGATACGCCAGCAACAGCATTTCCTTGACCAGAACCCAGTCTAACACCACCCCAACCTGTTCCTTCTACCCATGTTACCTTTAACTTAACTTTTGTGGTGTTGGTGGTTGGAATGGGGTTTCCCTTATCATCTACAATTTCTACTCTGGTTATATTACCGCCTGCTTTAGGTTGAAAAATTTGAGTATGCTGGACAAGATATAAACCTGCAACAATTCCTGCAAGAAGAATAAATAGAACTACAAAATGTATAACTCCCCGCTCGTTTAATTTGAACATCTATACTAATAGTGAAACACATTACCCCCCCTGTCAAGTAAGAGCTTCAATCGTAGGCAAAGTTCCATCTGCTAAAAACTTTAGCATTGCTCCGCCACCCACAGATACAAAGGATTTCTGTTCTGCTTCTTCCAGAAGACCTGCCTGGCTTAAAGCAGCCACGCTATCCCCACCTCCAATAATAATTTCTGCATTTGAGGAAAGTATCATTTTTATCACTTCCCCTGTTTGAGAATATTTAGGGTCTTCAAATTTTCCCAAAGGCCCGTTCCAAACGATCATCTTAGCTCCAGCAATTAAACTTTTCCATGATTCAACTGTTTCAGAAGCTATATCAAAACCATCTTCATTTAGCTTCCCAACCATTACATTTGACAATTTGCGTAAACCATCTAAACGCAAATTGTCATCCTGAGTGACTAGCGAAGGATCTCCTTCATGCTTCCTGATCTCCTCAATCAACTTCCCCCCTACCAACACTGCATCAGCATTTTTAGATAAAGCAGAAATTACAGGTAACTTATCAACTACTTTTGCCCCTCCCATAATAGCTATGAAAGGCTTTTTGGGATTTTCTCTAACTTCAGTTAATTTCGAAACTTCTTCTGCAAAATGTAAACCTGCCGCGTGAGGTAAGAGTGTGGGTAAAACAGTAGTGGAAGCAGAGGGTCTGTGAGCAGAAAATGCTTCATTTATATATACATCCCCTTTTTGCGCTAATTCTTTAGCAAATTCTAAATCAGATGCTTCTTCTCGACTGTCAAATCTAAGATTTTCTAAAATTGTCAGTTTCCCAGAACCCAAGTCATCTCCAAATCCCTGAGATTTAAACCATTCAATAATCGGCGCTACAGAATATTTAGGCACAAAAAAATTATCAGGCTTGCCCGCCGTAGCTTCACCTCCAACGGAGGGGTGTGCAGCGAAGGAGGGTCTACCTATATGACCCATCAAAATTACTTTACTTCCATATCTCAAACAAAGTTTCAAAGTTTCTAAGCCAGCTTTAAGTTTAAAATCTTCCAAGGGACTAAGTGCTACATCAATATCATACCTAAGAAGAATTTTTTTACCTGAGATCAACTCTTGAGTAACAATTTGCATACTAATATTCCCCATATTATCACACTAATAGCACTGGCTAAATCAGCTATATTTCTATCAGGTGTATTTTTAAATGAAGCTTCGACTAAATGCTTACCTGATTCTAGATAAAATGTTGGAAAACCAGAAGATAAATACTCAAATCCAACTCGTTCCCCATCAACTTTTATTTCCCATCCTGGGAAGTAAACCTGATTAAACCGCATTTCTCCTGATTTACTGGCTTCAACTTGTGCTATTACCTGAACAGACTTATCCTTAAGTTCCTTAATCCCCCCAATCCCTCCTACCATCTCAAATTTTCCTACTGAGGGTTTATCCATAATTTTTCCCCATTTTGGTAAATCCTCATAATAAGTAGTAGTTGTTGTTTTTAGATTCAAATAATAATCCTCTCCAGGATTAAAAACCTCATTTGTATGCCAATGATTCCTATTGGCATAAATTACTAAAATAACTAAACCAATAGTCAGAATCTTTTTGTAAGGTAAATATTTAACTAACAATCCTGAAGCAATTGAAACACAAAAAATAGCTATTGCAGATAGCCTTAAGGGAAATTGAATAATGCTCAAAAAAGATAGATTATCCCAAAAAGACATACTAATTTTTAACATCAAAAATACACTTAAAAAGAATCCTGCCAATACAAATATCCCAATTTTCCTAACCTCTTTAACCTTCTTAAAAACCCAAATAAATGGAATTAGAATTATCATTACTAAGATTTGAACTAAGCCTAACTGGTACGACATATCTCCTAGTTCAGGATTCTGCGGATGAGATAGTCCATAACCCCAAGGCGAATGCAGTAGCTGTTGGATGGAAATAAATTGATTTTTATAAAAACCGTTGTAGATTTGATCAAACTGAATATATTGTTTCTCTAATATGGCTGGTAGCCAAAACCAAGCAGATAATCCTATGCCAAATAGAAACATAGTGATCATTTGTTTTTTAAAAGGCCAGGCAAATATTAAGATTACAGGCATAAAAATAAACGCTGTAACATTATGAGACAGGATTAATAAACTTAAGCTTAAAGATCCTAAATATGGAGCCCATTTTTTTCCTTTTTTTATTTCCACTATGCTTAAAAAAACAAAAGGTAAAATCCCTAAAGCTAAAGAAGCTCCAACTGCAGCTGAAACATAAATATTTAAAAATCTAATCGGAGCATAAAGATAAAAAATAGAGCCTAAAAATGCTGATAGTTTATTTCCTAATAAAGATTTTAAAAACAGATACATACCTACAACAGATAGGATTATGGAAGTAAAAAGAACAGCTTTTACAGAATCCACAAATCCCAAACCAGCTTTATGAAAGACCTCCCCTAGCATTGCAGGCAAAGGATAATTGAATAAAAATACAGGATAGCCATATCCATTATTTAAATCCCCTGACCAACGGGGTGGAAATTGACCTTCAGATAAAATCTTATCCATGCTAATTTGTCTGACAACATGATGAGTTAAATCATGGCTTGTAAAAGCTCCCGGAATAAATAAACTCTTAGAAGCTAGAGTAGATAGTAAAATCAGTAAAAGAATAACCAGAAGATCTTTTTTCATATTATGTATCAAAAAAAATTTTACCAGTTTTTAACGCTTCAAAATAATTAGGTTCACAGGCAAATAAAGGAGAGGGTAGATTATCTAAATCATACCAATCCCAACTCTCAACTTTGTCAGGTTCCATTACTTTAGGTTCACCTTTTGCCCATTCTACTTTAAGCCCTATATCCAAATAATGTTTCCCATATTTTTTAATGTTGGACAAACACAAAAATCTAATGTTTTTAATCTCAATACCTGCTTCTTCCATAGCCTCTCTTCTGGCACAATCTTTAATTGATTCTCCATATTCCAAATGTCCACCTAATCCTGCATATTCCCCTTCCCCATGAGCTCCCTTCCTCTTTCCAAGGAGCACTTTTTTACCTTTCAAAACTAACATACCAATTCCAACTTTAGGCCTATCATTATTCATTTTCTTGATCATCAATTGTGGAAATATCTCCCACTATGGCCTCCAATATATCTGTAAGGGAGACTAACCCTATTACTTTTTTATTCGAAGAACCGTGATCTTCCACCACCAAAACAATATGAATACCTGATTTTTTAAAAACTTCCAATACTTTTAAAGCATTCATTGTACTCAGAACAAACAGTGGCTTTCTTAAATCTCTTTTAAGGCTAATTTCTTGATTGGCTAGAAAATCAGTCAAAAGGTTCTCTGCTCTAACAACCCCGACAATATTATCTAGAGAGTCTTTACAAACAGGGTAATGGGTGTGTGGCCTTTTTGATATTTTAAGCCTGATTTTTTTGGGAGAATCATTAATATCAAGCCAGGCAATTTTACTTCTGGGAGTCATAAGAGTGATTATTTGTTGATCATCCAAAAGCAGAGTTCTTTCTACAATATCCTTCTCAGCCCTTTCAAATATGCCCGACTTTGTGCCTTCTGTGATAAGCATCCTAACATCATCTTCTGTAACTAAAACATGCTGTTTGGTTTTTATTCTTAAAATTTTTAATACAAAATCATTTGAGATACTCAATATGTGCACAAAGGGACTAATTACTAAGGCTAAAATATTCATAAATCTTGCAAAAAAGAGAGCAATACCTTCCGGATTATTTAAAGCTATCCGTTTTGGAACAAGCTCACCAATAACTAAGGAGAGATAAGTTATAGCTATAACTACAATACCTACACCTAAAGCTTCAGAATATGGGTCAAACAAAGGAAACACACTCAAATAGCTTGATAAACTTTCAGCTAAAGTTGCTCCGGCAAAAGCCCCTGCTAAAATACCAATCAGAGTTATTCCTATTTGAACTGTAGATAAAAATTTATTTGGATTGTTTGACAGGTCTAAAGCAATCTGGGCATCTTTATATCCTTTATTAGCCAGGTTTTTAAGTTTGTGTTTTTTGGCAGAAATTATGGCCATCTCTGCCATAGCAAAAACTCCATTAAGAAGAATTAAAAGAAAAATTATTAATATTTCCATTGATTTTCTACTAACATTTAAAGTAGGCTAAGTATACCAAAACAGCATCTAAGATGGTAAAATACCTTAGGTTTGGAAAGCGAGGGCGGTTAGACCAGTGCGAACGAAAATGAGCGCGAGATAACCGACCGAACGAAGCAAGGGCGGTTAGCTCAGTGGTAGAGCGCTTATCTGATAAGTAAGAGGTCATTGGTTCGATCCCACTACCGCCCACCAATCCAGAATTCTGCATATTTGACTATTAGGTTAAAAATAACTAGAGTAGACTTATGGCTGATGAATCAAAAAGAGGAGAATTAGATGCTCAAGAAGTATTAGTAAGACAAGACTTTGGGTTGAATGAGGATAACAAGAGAGTTGTACGCGATAATCTTACGCCAATTGACAGAATTACTCCAGATTTAGTAACTGCAGGAAGAGCATATAGTTTTTTGGGAAGAGATGAGGAAATCAGTCCCCTAACTCGCGGTCAGGTAGATTTGGCAATAACAGCTGTTGATGTATATAGAGAAATGCAAAAAGAAATCAGAGAGCGTGCGCAGGCTCGAGACGCAGAATTTCAAAAAGAATTTGGTAATTCAACAGGTTCAGAATATCTGCATTATGGAGAAACTACAAATTTAATAGATTATGTGACAGTTTTGCCAGAAGGACCTGGAGGTCGATACTTAGTAAGTTTTCTTACTACTCATGTTTGGGGATCTGATAATCGGGAAACTTTGTCTTCAGGATTTTTCTTTGACGAAAAGGTGCGTGATATCGATCATGGTTACCCTGCTAGAAATGATAGTTCTTGGTTGGTTGGCAAGAAAGAAGGAAAGAACCAACTTGTTGGCAGATATGGTGAACTTCATGAAGAAGCTGAAGGTTTGGTTGGTGAAATGTTACAACACCGCGGATTTACAGATATAGCAGAAATTATGCCCATGGGTATTGATTCTCATGCAGGATGGCTAAAGGATACCCCCTCTTCTTCTCTTAGTAAATAACGCAATCTGCTTTAATCTGTCAAAAATGCGGAATAAACTACCTAGTAAAAGTCACAAACCCTAGGGATACAATGTCCACCTTTTTTAAGCACCTCCTCCTTGTCCTGGGGGTAAACTTCTAGGGGGATTCTTATTTTCATTAATCCAGGGATTTGGACTAAAACCATGACTTAATCCTTCTTTCACAATTCTTCTTCTTAGTAGATGACCAAAACCCCAGAATACAACAGTTGAGAACACAGCCTTTTGTGCTGTTTCTGAAGATCCCGGGCCAACTATTCCATACTCCCACAATATCCGTAGAGCAACAAGATCTGGTATAAGATAACTTCCTAAATAAGCAGATCTGCTGGCTACTTTATCAAAAGGCTTTTTATTCAACTCATGCATTCCACATCTTATTAGCATTTCTGCATTATTCATGGGTTTGAATTATATCAAATCTCAAGCTAATCATGTTAGAATATCCATACTTGGCGCGATGGCGAAGTGGAAACGCTGGGGTCTGCAAAACCTCGATCGCGCGGGTTCGATTCCCGCTCGCGCCTCACGAACTCCCTTATAAATACCCTGTAGTGTTTGATTTCCTTATCCTCTTTTGATAGAATTGCTCCTAATATGGGTTTGGAAAATTTTGTTATTGAAAAAGTTGGTGGATTCACAAGAGAAACCCCAGAAGTTAGATGGTGGGGCGTTGTAGGATTTAGATTAGAAGAATATAAGTTTGATAGAAAACACCCGATAACTGTTTCCGGCACTCCTCCGAGTGAAGGAGCCGCTATTATTGTCGGTAATCATAGAGATAAATATGACACCATTAAGTTATTTAAAGCCATGCGCACACTCCTTCCTCTTGGAAGAATAGTCAGAACTTATGCCCGTCATAATCTATTAGATCCTAAAATAAAAGAATCTGCAGAGGTATTGGAACAAATTGGTGAAAGAGATGATGATTTAGAAAATGAACCTTACTTAAAAAAATGGTCAAGAGCACTGGTTATCAGAGGAATCGGGGCAATAAGTCTTAGGCGCCGTGGAGTAAACACTGAAGCACTTAAAACAGGTACAAGATTACTTAAAAGTGGTGAGATTGTAGGCGGTTTTATCAGTGACACCAGAAGCAGAGATGGAACTATACGCGGAGTAATGAATGGAATGGCTTTTCTAGCCAGAATGAACCCAAATGTTCCTATTTATATAGTTTCTACATCAGGTTATCCTGATGGACCTGAAACAGCCAGAATAGCAGATACTTCATTAACTTTTGCCAAAGATTCAACAGGATCTACTAAGGAAGATTTATGTAAATTTACCATACTTCTAGCAGATAATATAGCTGATTTATCTCCAATAAGAGTAAGGAATGCTTGGCAAAACAGAAGAGACCAGGAATTAGAACGACTACTTACTGAATAATTTTCATTAATTTAATACCAAAAGAGTGGTGGGGATAGAAATCATTCTAAATTGACTTATTAGAACAGTGTCCTATCAGCACTTTTCGTCTACCATTCAATAGACATTTGCTCAATCGTGAGATTGAACTGGATCAAATTTGAGCTACCTTCCTACTTCGCCTTACGGCTCCGCGGGATTAAGGAATCTCATATTTGAACAATTTCTCCAGAAAGGAGGTGATCCATCCCCAGCTTCGGCTAGGGATACCTTGTTACGACTTAGCGCTCATCGCTAGTTTCACCTTCTCCGGCGGTAGCCGGATTCGGGTGCCCCTAACTTTGCTCGCTTGACGGATTGGAATAGCTTTAAGGTTGCTTTCCGTTCCCACTTAGCAAGCCGATTTCCGGCACTAAGCGAGCCGAAATGTTTCTCAGCTCATTATGAAGTGTATTCATAGTAAGCTTTAAATGCCAAACTTTTTCCAGCTCCTCTTTTGTTAGTTTACGTGTATCCTGACGACCTTTAACGATCTCAGCAATACGAGCAAATCTTTCAAAAGATTTTTGCTTTACTCCTTCTAGTGAATATTCTTTGAAAAACGGAATAATCACATTTTGGATATCATCTTGTTTAGTAACTTCATAAACAAAGGTCATTTTCGTCTTATCATTACCTTGAAATTTTCTATATACATAGCCAATTTTGAAAAATTCAAAAACTTTATTTAAAAGCTCTTGATTATCAAAACGCTGTGTAATGAAATATCTCAAGACTATTCGATAATCTGTTCTTATCTGAACTAAAAAACAACCTTCTCCATCAGTTAGACCAACAATATAATCTGGCTTTAACATTTCGTAGATCCCTTCAGTAATTGTATAACAATTACCTACTATGAATCTGCTGACTTCCTAATAAGCAATTACCTTCTTCCTATTAGGATCTCCATGGGTCACGTATATTACTTTTCCTGACATTCCTATAAAATCTTTTACTCTAAACGTTAGATTTCTCTCAAACCGCCCGGCTGAGATCATCTATTAGAAAATTTTACTTTAGAAGGACTGTCATTTGCCTCAGGCCCTCCGAACCAGTAAATTACTCTACTGGATCTGCCTTAATTTTTTTGGCTACTAGATAGGATTTAAACCTATTAGCAATATACGCTGCCACGCGCGTTTTAACTTGGCGGTGTGTACAAGACCCGAGAACGTATTCACCGCAGCACGCTGATCTGCGATTACTAGCAATTCCGACTTCATGGGGTCGAGTTGCAGACCCCAATCTGAACTGAGGCGAAATTTAAGAGATTAGCTTGCTATTACTAGCTTGCAACTCGTTGTTATTCGCCATTGTAGTGTGTTTGTGGCCCAGGGTGTAAGAACCGTGCTGACTTGACGTCATCCTCGCCTTCCTTCCCGCAAAATGCGGGACCGTTCCGCATGAATTATTTAACATACGGTGAGGGTTGCGCTCGTTTCACAACTTAATGTAACAGCTCACGCCACGAGCTGACGACAGCCATGCAGCATCTGTGTAGAACCCTCGAAGGAGGCCTAGTTTCTTAGGCTTAGCATCTACATGTCAAACCCTGGTGAGGTTTTTCGTTTTGTATCGAATTGAACAACACGCTCCACTGCTTGTGCGGGTCCCCGTCAATTCCTTTGAGTTTTAAACTTGCGTTCGTACTCCCCAGGCGCTCTGCTTAACGCGTTAGCTGCGACAATGAGAAAACCCATTATCTAGCAGAGATAGTTTACGGCTGGGACTACACAGGTCTCTAATCTGTTTCGCTCCCCCAGCTTTCGTGCCTCAGCGTCATGTTTTGGCTAGGTGCCTGCCTACGCCTTTGGTGTTCCCTATGATATCAACGCATTTCACTGCTACACCATAGGTTCCAGCACCCTCTCCAATCATCAAGTTTAGCCATATTTTGTCCAATTCTCCAATTAAGTCGGAGTATTTCAAACAAAATGCGCTAAACAGCCTACGCAACTCTTTACGCCCAATAAATCCGGATAACGTTTGCACTCTACGCATTACCGAGGCTTCTGGCACGTAGTTAGCAAGTGCTTATTCATAAGGTACCGTCATAATCTTCCCTTATAAAAGGAGTTTACGACCCTAAGGCCTTCATCCTCCACGCGGCGTCGCTCGATCAGGCTTTCGCCCATTGTCGAATATTCCCAGTTGCTGCCACCCGTAGGTGTATGGGCCGTGTCGCAGTCCCATT
>Ga0209541_10009293_pt1 | contig 15952 bp, 13 predicted proteins | sample RifCSPlowO2_01_FD_184027 | JGI IMG/M metagenome (GOLD analysis project Ga0209541, IMG submission 184027) | Groundwater microbial communities from Rifle, Colorado - Rifle CSP2_plank lowO2_0.1 (SPAdes) (version 2) | ecosystem: Environmental > Aquatic > Deep subsurface > Groundwater | place...
AGAAAAACCCGGGAAAAACAAGGCGGGCAAAACAAAATTTAGCCCACCATACTTCCAACCGTGTTATTTTTAGTCGATGAAATTCCCAGTCGCGACGTTTAACTCACAGTTCAACGTCGCAGGTGTTATGCCTGTGATTTGAATTTGAGTTATTCTTTCTTAATGGGTTTTATTAGGTGACTACAAAAATAGCAAAGTATATAAAATGTGGGCACCTATATATTAATAAGATGTATATTGAGATAAGAAAAAATGGAAAGAGTAAAAAGTATTATCTAAAACAGAGTTATAGGGTAGGTGCAAAAGTTAAAAAAATTGTTAAATATCTTGGTTCTAATCTTAGTAAAGAACAGCTTAATAAATGCAGTAAAATCGCTGAAAAGCTTATTCTTGAAGATATCAGCGGCAAAGACATTCTTGAATTTGAATTAACTAAAGATGAAATAAAAAGGTATCAGCAATATGATAAAAAAATTAAAATTGAACACTTACAAAAACTTAACTGGGAACATTTTACTGAACAATTTACTTATAACACCAATGCTATAGAGGGTTCAACTGTTTCTGCTAAAGAAGTTAAAGAATTGTTAGAACAGAAAGATAAAGTTGAAAATCTTGAAGAGGTGGAAACATTAAATGTTGCAAAGGCTGTTAGTTATATTAAGAAAAGTAAAAAAAAGTTATCCGTTGCCCTAATTAAAAAATTGCATTTAATATGTTTTAAAGGTACAAAGAATTTTGCAGGCAAAATAAGAAAAGTTGAAGTTGTTATAAGGGATAATTTGGGCAGAGTTGTACACGTAGGTGCGCTTGCTAAAGAAGTAAACGAATTATTAGATGAATTATGTATCTGGTACGAAAAACATAATAAAAATTATCCTCCAAGTTTATTAGCTACAATTGTGCATAACCAGTTTGAAAAAATTCACCCATTCCAAGATGGGAATGGTAGAGTTGGCAGATTATTGCTAAATTATATTCTATTAAAACATAAATATCCGCCAATTAATATTAGACTTAAAGATCGTTCTGAATACTATCAATGTTTACAAAAATATGATCAAAATAGTGAAATTGTGTCTATGCTAAAGTTCTTGATTAAAGAGTATAGGAAGCAGTATAAATGAGGCTTTGCCGATATTGTTGTGGTTGGGGCAACTATATATTATGTTTATAAAAAAGAGTCTTTTAATTATTAAATGATGCCATTGATATATTTTTTAGTGCCTACACCACATCTCTAAGAATAAAGGAGGAGCGCTTTTTTTCTAATCAACTATCTCACTCACAATAGTTTTAACTCTATTACTCGGTATTGCAAAACTTAAACTATCATAGCCGGATATTTTAAAATCTACAATGCCAACAATTTCGCCGTTGATGTTAATTATCGGTCCGCCTGAATTTCCAGGGTTTAAGGTTACGTCGGTTTGAATAAAGTCAAGACCATTCATCTTTCTATGTGGTGAACTAATTATCCCTTCTGTTGCAGTGAATGATAAGCCTGCCGGATTACCCAGGGCAACTATTTTTTGTCCTGTCTGTAAATTGTCAGAGTTTGCAAAGTTAAAGTAATTGAAGGTTTCATCTGAAACAATTTTTAATACAGCCAGATCATTTTCAATGTTGTATCCTATAAGTTCAACATTGTACGCGTTGCCATTATATGTTACAATCGATGCGCTTGTAATTCCATCAATCACATGATGGTTTGTTACAACTAAGCCATTGGCAGAAATAATTGCTCCTGAACCTTGACCAAGATTAGTATGGATGCTTACAACTGAGTCTATGACATTTGCAATAACAGTCGTAAAACTTTCAGATTCAACCTGTAAATCAGATATTTGCTGGTCAAGTTGCCCTAACTGTTCACCATAAATATCACTTGAATATTTTAAACTTTGTATCTGCGATTTAAATATTTTGGTTGATTTTTCAAGTTCTCCTATCTGTAAATCATACTCCTCAATAGTTTGGCCTAAACTTTGGTCAAGTACCTTTAATTCTGAGTTTAATACATTAATCTGTTTTTGTTTTTCGTTTAGTGTATCTAAAAACACCAGTTTAGTTGTGTCGAGTTGAGTTTTTATAGCTTCAATTTGTGAAGTATAATCCTGTTCAAGTTCAGTTAATTTAGTGTTTCCAGTATAAAGTAATGAAGACACTATTAGAATCAATACAAAACTATAGAATAGATGATGTTTAGTTTCCATAATTTATACTATTTCTTATTATGGTTTAAATAGTTTATTATTTCAAAAGCCTATGTGTATGCAGAACAATTCCGCCTTTCAATGCTAACATCCTTTTCTTGTCAATCTTATGTTTGTGAAAACCATTTCTTGTGGTGTATTTGCTATTAGGGGACCAAGAATGCCTGTGTCCAAAATCAAAAGAAGTCCATTTATTATTAGTCATGACTTGATGTTTTGTAAATTTAGCCGATTTATAAACTGTTTTTTTAAGCAATTTTGAAAATAAACCCATATTTGTATTAAGGAGTTTCAAGAATATAAATGTTTGGTTTTTAATCAAGTGGAATGTTTATCTTTAAGCTTGTCAAACGGCTTTTTAATAAAAATCCGGGAAAAACAAGTGCGACATGCGCTCACTTTGTTCGCTTAGTCACACAGAATATTTTTCACTTAATTTATCAAACGCAAAGTTTGCCAGAAACTTTAAATTTTCTATATCCGCTCGGTTATATTTGATTAATAATGCTAGTGCAGACTTATCCCCTCTTTTGTATCTATGCCATAAACGCACTGCTTCCCATCCATCAACACCCTCAAGTTCGTTGCCTCTGTTAATGCCAAGTTCTTTTTCTATTTTTTTAAGTCCGCCGGCGTAACCTAATTCTTTTAACGCGAACCTTAAATCCAAATGAAACTTGTTAAAATCTATTCTAGGAAATGAACGTTTTAAAAAAGGGATATCAAAACATCTGCCATTAAATGTTACAAACATGTCATACTTTTCAATTTCTTGCTCAAAATCTTCAAGGTTGATACCCTGAATAAAAAACTTTGAATCTGTACCATCATACACACCTATCACAGTTACATAGTTTTTGACTTTATCTGTGCCATTAGTCTCAATGTCAAGAAATGCAATATCTTTAACATGGTTATATGCGCGCCAGTGCTCATTTTGTGGCAAATGTTCAGAAAAGTAAAGATAGTCTTGGTCATGATATGCCTTAATCGATTTTAATATATGTTCATGGATAGTTTCTTTTTTGTTATTTTTAAAGGTTATGTTTTGGTAATGATTTAAAAAATCGTACCATGTAAAAATGTTATTTTGATTAAGAAATGATTGAGTCTGTTCTCCAACTCCAGGTATGTGTCTAAAGGTTCTTGTTAGAATTTCTACCACCTATAAAAAATTTGGAATTGAGGGTTTATATTATTTGTGGGTCTGGAGTATAAAATCTGCCATTTTCATAAGTTTATAATTGGCGACATTAGCGGGCTCTGTCTAGAAAGCCAATTGTCTGCATGTTAATATTTAAACATAAAATTAATTCCAGTAAGAACTTTCTTGCTTATCTAATTAAATGTGTGTATATTAATTGGTAATGGGGTGACTCAGGATAATGCATTTTTTATCATAACAATTATAAACTATGAAATTTATTTTTCGTTTATGTTGCCATATAAAATTTTTACAACTATTGATTTAGGATTTTTTAGTATCCAAGTTTGGGGCTTAATGGCAGCAATTGGTGTATTAATTGCAGCATTATTAGCAGTATATAGGGGTAAAAAATTAGGAATAAAAGAAGATACTATCTATGATTTAGTATTTTATACAATTGTTTCAGGGATTATTGGTTCAAGGATTATGTATGTAATCGAAGAATGGGAATTATATAAAAATAATTTATTTGGCATCTTTAAAATTTGGCAGGGGGGGCTTTCATTCACAGGAGGCCTAGTTTTGGCTGTAATTGTTGCGTATTATTATCTGAACAAAAATAAACTCGATTTTTGGAAATATGCTGATTTACTTGCGCCAAGTTTAGTAATTGGACACTTAATTGCAAGAATCGGGTGCCATTTCACAGGAATGCACGTGTTTAGCGAAACAGGTTTGCCGTGGGCAATATACCAAGCAGGCGCATTAAGGCATCCCGGAATATTATATGAAATAGTTTATTTGGGAATTGTTTTTTTTGCGTTGTTAAAACTTTCAGAATACAGGTTAAAAAAAAGCACAGTCTTTATTATATACCTTGCGCTTTATTCTTTGTTTAGATTTTTTAGTGATTTTTTGAGAATAGATCCTACTTTTTTTGGATTTACTGCTACACAGTATTTAATGATAATAATTTTCTTAGGTTCTATTATATGGTATAAATTCAACAAATAAATATAAATTAGGGGAATCACCTTAATTTTATGGGTCTTTATGAGATAATTAAAAGAGAAGGAATTGCAATTGATGTTGATGAAACTTTGTCAATTACAAGGCCGAAAGTATTTGGTGACATGAGAAGATTATTTGGTAATCCTGAAAATCTTACAGTTGAACAGTTAATTGCAAAATATGTTCACACGTTTTGTGTACCTTACTGGCAAACATCTGAGGCGGAATCATGGGTTCAAAACATTTTAAGAGATCAAGATTATTCTCAAAATTTAGAAGTATTTCCGGGGGCGGTAGAATATTTAAATAAAATTTCAGAGATTATAGATATAAACTCTTATATTACGGCAAGACCTATAGCTATTGCAGGCGCAACCGAATGCTGGTTGAGAAAACATAAGTTTCCTGATGCGCCAATTATCACAAGGTCAAACGAATTGTATGCCCAAGAAAGATATGGTAGTCAATGGAAAGCTAAAGTATTGAACGAACTCTGGCCTAAAGTTAAAGGTATTGTAGATGATAATATAGAGTTATTAGACTTGTTAGGGGATTATAAAGGCAAGGTATTTGTTATTGGTTCTGAAAAATTAAAAGAAGATTATGATTTTGCTGTTGCCTGCCATGATTGGCAAGCTGTATATGAAGCAATAAGAAAAGAGTATGGTTAAGACCTTAAAATCTTATTTTAGATTAGTGTGTTTTACAGGTAGCGTCTGGTTTCGATTGACTATTAATGCATTACAGGATATAGGAATATTTATATATTACACTATTATTCAGTTTTATTTAGCAACTAAGTGCGAAAGCTGAGGGTTGCTTGTGTAAAATCCTTGAGGTTCGCTTATGCGGTTAAACCTTCGCTCGCAAGTCTTAGTTGCTTTTATTCTTATTATAATCGAACAAAGTGAGATTATTTCTTTTGTTCAAACTTTTTAAAAGTTTGGCGGTCATAGATTTACTCACAAGTTTTAACTGTTAATTTTTCTATATATTCTTATAGAATTAAATTAATATGCGGTCGCCGAGATTTTCGTGGTTCAAAACAATCCGTATGAATCATAGGTGAGCTAAACTTTGTTTTGCTTGCCATGTTTTTCCCGGATTTTTCTTAAAAAGCCGTTCGAACTCGGGTTACAGCGTTGGCAACGCCGCGTAATAACCACTATACTACGACCGCATAATTAAACAATGGGCCTGCCCGGACTCGAACCGGGGATTAACGCCGTGTAAGGGCGCTGTCATAGCCGCTAGACCACAAGCCCAATGTAAGTCTAGGATTACTTAATCATTTAAAAAACTTACTATATTAGAAATATTTGTTTTAAATCGTATTTCTCTGCTGTAATACACTCTATTGTGGACAGTGCCTTATTGGCAAAACATTTAAATAAACTTGTTTTCTCACAAATGACCATGAAAGGTTCAGAATTGAAAAAGAAGTATCTCGAGTTTTTTAAAAGTAAAGGCCACGTTATAATTGGCTCAGCGCCTTTAGTGCCTGAACATGATCCAAGTGTACTTTTTACTACTGCAGGCATGCACCCTTTAGTACCCTATTTAATGGGCCAGCCGCATCCAGGCGGTAAGAGATTAACTAATTTTCAGAAATGTATTAGGACACAGGATATTGATGAAGTTGGAGATAACACACACACAACTTTTTTTGAAATGCTGGGGAACTGGTCGCTTGGCGATTATTTTAAAAAAGAAGCGATTACATGGAGCCATGAATTTCTAACAAGTAAGGATTGGTTAAATTTAGATATAAAGAGGTTAGCTGTAACATGTTTTGAGGGGGATAATAATGCGCCACGTGATGAGGAGGCAGCAAGTATATGGAAAGGTTTGGGGATGCCTGAATCAAGGATAGTATTTTTATCAAAGAAAGATAATTGGTGGGGTCCTCCCGGAGAAATTGGTCCGTGCGGTCCTGATACTGAAATGTTTTATTGGACACCGAATGACAAATCGGCCCCGGAGGTTTTTGATTCAACTGATAAAAGATGGGTTGAAATTTGGAACAATGTATTCATGGAATATAATAAAACAATTGACGGGACTTTTGAAACTCTTGCGCAGAAAAACGTTGATACCGGGTTGGGTGTTGAAAGGGTCACTATGGTGCTGCAAGGAAAACAAAACATTTTTGATACTGAGCTTTTTCAGCCTATCATTAAAAAAATAAAAGAAATTGCGCCGCATTCCGTTAATAATCAAAAATACACACGGATAATTACCGATCACATGAGGGCCGCAGTTTTTATTTTAGGAGATAAAAGAGATATTGTTCCCGGTAAAATTGATCAGGGATATGTGCTTAGGAGATATATTAGGCGAGTTTTGAGGTATTTGCGGTTGCTTGATGTTAATTTATTTGAAATTGATGCGACCGTTGAAATTGCTAAAATTATTATTGAAACATATAAAATTGATTATCCTGAACTTGAAGAGAAGAAAGAGTTTATTTTTAGGGAGTTGAAAAAGGAAGAAGACAAATTTCAAAGTGCGCTTGATAATGGTTTAAAAGAATTTGAAAAAATGGTTAAAAAGGATAAAAAAATTTCAGGAGAGGAAGCTTTTCTGCTTTTCCAAAGTTATGGGTTTCCTATTGAGATGATTAAAGAATTAACTGATGAAGCCAAGGTTCTTTTAGACAGCGTAGGTTTTATGAAAGAATATAATAAGCATAAAGAACTTTCAAGAATTGGGGGGGAGCAGAAGTTTAAAGGCGGGATGTCTGAATCATCTGAAAAGACTAAAAAATTTCACACAGCAACACATTTGTTGAATGAAGCGTTGCGTCAAGTATTAAAAGATTCTAATATTAAACAGAAGGGTTCAAATATTACTGTCGAAAGATTAAGGTTTGATTTTAATTTTCATAGAAAATTGACTAAAGAAGAACTTAATAAAATTGAAGATTTAGTCAACCTGAAAATTAATGAAGCTATCCCTGTTGAAAGGTATGACATGACTTTTGAAGAATCTAAAAAGTTAGGTGCGCAGGCAGAGTTTAAAACCAAATATAATGAGAAAGTTTCAGTTTACAAAATAGGTTTCTTTTCTGTTGAAGTTTGCGGCGGCCCGCATGTTTCAAATACTTCAGAGTTGGGATATTTTAAAATTCAAAAAGAAGAAAGCTCTGCTGCCGGCGTAAGACGGATTAAGGCTGTTTTAGAGTGATTGGCTAGTAAAACTCATTTTCCGCTAATTTGTTTCACAGGGGTGCCTGGTTTAGATTGAAAAATTGTGAGAGTTTTGACTGCTCTTTAAATTGTTTAAGAATTATGCTCCCGTTTAAGACTTTATTTATATCATAGCCCCATTTTTTTTTGATAATCAATCTTGCATAATTAATCATTAGTTCTTTATTCTCAAAATAGATAGGTTTGTTTTGTAAAGATTTTCTTGTTGCTTCCCTTACAACAAAAACACCTAAAGGACAATAATAGTCGGGCGTAATCATTCTTAATGCTATAACTGAACCCTGAAATTTCAACTCTTTAAGTTTTTCAAGAATTGCAAGTCTGGCGGCATAATAACCTCCGGCGCAGTTTTCAGCATATGCCTTTCTTCCGGAATAAGGTTCGTAGTCAGTTGTATAAATAAAATCTTTACTGGTGTTCCAGCTTGCTTCCGGTTTATATATCTCAAAAAGTTCGTAACTCCAAGGGCCTGGAAAAATTAATACCAGGTAATAATTGCCCAAATAATTACCATAGAATGCGCAATGTTCGGCGTGTTCATTATATTTAATTTCATCAATCAGGTTTTTTGCCAATATGTCATCAACAGCAGTAATGCTCCACCGGGTAGGCACAAATTTTCGTTGATATTTGATTCCTAAATTACCTGTTGAAAAAAGTTTAGTAAGGAAATTTTCATCATACCCCCTTTGGTAAAGTTCGGTTGTGGCATTTTGCGCTTTGAAATCTGTATCAGATACTATCCTATCTACCGCTCTGTTAATTTTAGGGTTGGATGTTATTTGTATATTTTCAAGAAAGGCATTTGGTCCCATTGGCGCAGTGAACGGGCTGGTATTAAACGAAAATTGGGGTTTATTTTTTAGAGTAATTTCTAATTCAACAGGGCAGGATGCCATGCCGATTTCTTGCGCAATTTCAACTAATTTTCCGGTGCCTTTTATGTTGGATATAAATCTTGAGTTAACTAAAGCTGACCTCAAATTTATTATTTGGCTAATTTGATAATTTTGTTGAGACCATTGCATTGGGGCATCGTATATTTCAGTATTATTTATTTCAGGGGGGCTGAGGATTCCAACATTTAAATTTGGATACCCGCCCCTTGATATGAAAATGTTAGGGGTTGAACCCTGCCAATTTTGTTTTAGTTTAGGTCTTGTTTTAATCATTGCTTCGGTTTTTGCAAGGATTGGACAGCGGGTTTTACCGCAGTATTTTAATGGGTTTTTACCTTTACATTTTATACAGTCTTTTTGCATATAATACACTCATTTTTCACTAGTCTTTGACTGGCGTTATTCGGTAGTCAAAAGCTCATTTACAGCGAGCTGACCGCGCCAAAATGGGGCGTGCCATCGGCCTATGGTCTGCGGGTCAGCGAGCTTTTGACAAATAACTTTACTAAGCCTTTACATACTTTTATATATTAGACAAGATACTTTTTTATCATGAAAGACCTCATAGATTATAATAAATTAAAGAGAGAATTTGATGATTGTTACAGGCCAATGTATTTTTTTCATGATGATCCGGATGGTCTTTGTTCATTTTTGTTATGTTATAAATATGTGGGCGAAGGAGTGGGAATTCCTATAAAATCAATGCCGGTAATTGATTTAAAATTTGTTTCCAAGGTCCAGTATTACCAGCCAGACAAAATATTTGTACTTGATATAGCAAATATCAATCAGGATTTTATTGATAATGTTAAAACTTCCATAGTATGGGTTGATCATCACGATCTTGTTAAACGTGATAAAGTCATCATTTTTAATCCCCGCGAAAAGTTTCCTGATATATATATTCCGGCAACTTATCTTTGTTATAAAACATTGGGCGGCCTGGACTGGATTAATATGGTTGGTTGTGTAGGTGATCATTATTTACCTTCTGAAACTAAAGAGTTTTTGGAAAATTATCCGGACTTAATCTCTAAAGCGCAAACAAAAGACATTGATAAAGTTAAATTTGATTCTAAGCTTGGTATCCTTGTTGAAGTTTTTTCTTTTATATTGAAAGGCAATACACCTGATATAAAAAAGACTGTTAAAGTTTTAACAAGAATAAAAACGCCTTATGAAATACTTGAACAAAAAACTGCGGCAGGTAAATATGTATGGAAACAATATGAAAAAGTTAGAAATTATTATCTTCCTTATTGGAATGTGGCTTCAAAGATTAAACCTAAGAAAAAAGTTGTGCTCTTTGAGTATGTTTCTAATAAATTTACTTTTGCATCTGATATCGCAACAAGGTTGTCTCATAAATACAGAAAATGTTTAATTATAGTTGCAAGGCGCGCTGATGATGAGTTTAGGGGAAGTTTAAGGACAAGAAATGGAGATTTTAAAAATATTTTACCTAAAGCATTGGAAGGGATAAGGGGACATGGTGGGGGCCATGAGAAAGCAGCAGGGTTTGTTGTTAAGATTGAAGATTTTAATCAATTTGTTGAAAATTTGACTAAACTTATAAATTAGTATCGAAACTAAACCGCATTAATGTTACTTTTGTATCTGTGTAGTGGCACTTTATATCGTATTCCTTGATGAAAGCGTTCCTCATTATAATACTTTACGAATGATTCCAGTGTATCTCTCACTGGTTGAAATGTAATTTTATATGTTCCAAACCCTAAAAACCGGCGCTGTCCAGAGTTGTTCCATTATCGATTAGTATTTGCATATAAAATATAATTACAAGAACGTTCTTGGTTACTTTATATTTCAAATTATATACAAATCTACAGGCAATGAATTTCTGGATAGCGCCTAAAAACCGAAGCATTTATAAATGGATTCTGAATCTAAGACTATATAATCAAGAGATAAGCAGGTGAAAGCTCGCTTATACTGGAGAGATATATTTCTCCATATAATTAACAAGGTGAATTTAATAATGGCAAGAATGCATTCAAGAGGTAAAGGTAAATCAGGTTCAACTAGACCATTAACAAATAATAAACCTATATGGCAAAGATATGGGGCTAATGAAGTAGAATTATTGGTGCAAAAATTAGCAAAACAAGGTATGCCTACATCACAAATAGGGTTGCATTTAAGAGATGCATACGGAATTCCGAGTGTAAAACTAACTTGTGAAAAAAGCGTGTCTAAAATTTTAAAAGATAAAGAAATGTCGCCGGAATTACCAGAGGACCTCTTCAATTTAATGAAAAGAAGTGTAATTATCAGAAAACATTTAGAGACTAATCATAAAGATCAACCGGCTGCAAGAGGTTTACAGCTTACCCACTCAAAAATCCTTAGGCTTGTTAAGTATTACAAAGCAAATAAGAAGTTAGATCGAAATTGGAAATTCGATCCTAAAAAAGTTAAGCTATTTGTAGAATAGATTTATTTATTTTATTATTGTGTTATGTTTAGGGTTGAATTTTAAATTTTTATACCATTTTAGGTTTAGGGATGCAAAATCTTTTTGATTTTAAGCGTGCGTGCAGCTTGCGACAGCGGAATTTTTGTTACAGTTAAGTATTTAATATTCACAAATTTGAAACAAAAGTGAGGAGCATAAATTATGGACTTTAACTCTCAGTTAGAAAGTGCAGTTGCGCTGTTTAGAAATTTTGATAAATCTAAACCGGTTAGAGTTGTTTCTCACCTTGATTCTGATGGCATCAGCGCGGCCTCTATTCTTATCAATGCCTTAAACAATGAAAATGTTAAATATTCAGTTTCAATATTAACTCAACTTTCTTCGGATAAATTAAAAGAATTGGCAGGGGAAGATTATTTTCAATATTTTTTTACAGACCTCGGATCCGGTCATGTTTCACAAATGGAAGAATATTTTAAAGATAAAAAAATAATTATTTTAGATCATCACGAGCCAGAAGATCATATCCTTAAAACTGGAAATATTGCATTTGTGAACCCTCATCTGGCAGGTATTGACGGTTCAAAAACCATTTCAGGTTCAGGGGTTGTTTTTCTTTTTACTAAAATGTTAAATCCAATATATGAAAATATGGCGCATATTGCGATTATTGGCGCAATTGGTGACATGCAAGAAAATAATGGTTTTATCGGGTTAAATCAAGAAATTCTGGAACTGGCGCAAAAACACAAAAAAATAGAAGTTCAGAGGGGCTTAAAATTTTTCGGCCAACAATCAAGACCATTATATAAGGTATTGGAGTATAGTTCAGAAATCCCGGGTGTTTCGAATTCAGAATCTGGCGCAATACAATTTTTAATGCAATTAGAAATAGAACCCAAAAAAGATAATGATTGGAGAATGATATCAGATTTGTCTCATGAAGAAATGCAAAAATTAATTGCAGGCATTATAATTAGAAGAGCATCAGCAGGAGAACAATGTCCTGAAGATGTAATTGGCAACATTTACATTCTTCCGAATGAAGAACCAGGTTCTATTTTAAGGGATGCTCGTGAATTTTCTACATTATTGAACTCGTGCGGCAGAACGAATAAGGCATTATTAGGTATAGGCGTATGTTTGAAAAATGAAGAAGAAACAATTAAAGCTTTGAAAAATCAAAATTCATATAAAAAAGAAATTGTTAAAGCATTAAAATGGTATGAAAAAAATTCTAAATCAGATAAAATTATATGCAACGGGAATTATGTTATAATAAATGCTGAAGATAATGTTCTTTATACCATTATTGGAACAGTTGCTTCTATCCTTGCAAGAGGTAATGGTATTCCTAATAATACTTACATTTTATCAATGGCCCGCAACAGGGATGATAATCAAACCAAAATTTCTATGCGATATGCAGGCAAACCTTCACAAGAGATTGATTTGCATGCACTTATGACTAAGATTATTAGCAATCTTGGCGAAGGAGAAACTGGCGGTCATGCAAACGCAGCAGGCGCAGTAATTTGCAGTGATAATGAACAAAAATTTATTAATGAGGCAACTAAGGTGCTTGAACTTGTTTAGAAATAATTCAATTTATTCAACTATAACAATTAAATCTGATTGTTTACTATATTCTCCACAATCAATATCAGCAGTATATATGTAAGATTTAGAAGCAAGGTTACTTGGAGCATTAATACTAACTTTCCATTCACCAACCATTCCCATTGGAATGTCTCTGTTTACTGAAGAATAAACAAAGTCTACTTCATCTTCAGAATTAAAATTAATGTTACATTTTACATCTTTACTAGCGTAATTGTATACTTGTAATAATAATGTTTTACTTTTTCCTCTCTCAATTGATAGCTCTGAAGGACTAATGAGTACTGGGTTTTCAGATGTAGGTTTCCATAAAGCATCTGTTACATCGATTATTTTGGGGATTTCATCTTTAATTATCTTTCCAAAATTTTGAATTAAACCAAGTGCTACTCCAAGAAATACAACAGCCATGATAACAATAATAATCATGTTCATTGATAATTCAAAACCCTTTTTATTGATTTTTTTCATCTGATTTTATTCATGGCAAATTCATATATAAATATATCGTTTTTAGGGTTTAAACATCGGAATTCCACAATAATAGTTAGTGGTTATTAACCACTTGTCAATAGACAAGTGGAATTCCGACTGTGCTCAAAATAAGGCAGGGGTGAGCGAAACGAACATGTTACCCGTCTATTGACGGGTAGTCCCCCTGCCGATTTTGACAAATAATAGTTTACCTGGCATATGTTTTAGAGTTGACAGTTCTTAACTTAATAATCCAAACAGACTTCCGGTGCCAAACAAGAAATTTGTGCATTGGTACTTATAATCTTTTGATGAGACTGGTGAGATAATGCCTTGTTTTTCAATTTCAAGTTTTTCAACTAAATCTACAGGAGGATACTTACATGTAGTATCTTTACCAACTATTTCTTGAGCCACCAGGTTTTGTTGGACAAGTGGTTCATTAATTTGTGCTTCAGTCATCCCACTATCTAACCCCCTTTGTCGTGTTTCGGCGTCATAATCATAAGAAAAACTCTCTGTACGTTGAAAGACAACACATTTTTCAGATTCTAAACTTTTTATTTCTCTATAAGATTTAGACTTAATAATCACACCATCATCGTTGAAATTCCATTCTGTAACTATTTTGGCAGAGCAACAATCTTTAGCGGCATTTATAAAACAATCATTAACTAATTGATTAGTTCCACAATCAATAATCTGGCTTCCGCATTTGCTAGTGCAATCATTATCATTATTCGCATCGCAACCTGTTGGGCAATACAAGTCATTATTCATACAAGTAATTATTTTTGTAGATGAGCATTTAAAATTAGCACAAGTGTCTTTTGTTGAAGCATCATCATCGCTACAATCTGCATTTGTGTCACATTCCCAAGATATACAAGCATCATTTTTGCATTTATAACCGGATTTGCATTCAGCATCTATAATGCAGTCCATACATTTTTCATTAATTATCTCACACTTCTGCTTACCGTCTTTACATCCTGCACAGGTTTTTGTACAATCTTTATTTTCTCTACATTCAGACGGGCGTGTTCCTCCTTGGACTTTGATTGTTTTTGATAGGGTTTTAATAGGATTTACATTGGTTAATTCATTTACAAAAGGGTCTATATTTACATTAAAGCAATCTTTGTTTAGTTTTGAAGTAACTGTTTCACAGTTATAAACTGCCAGAGTATACTGATAATTTCCCTCATTATAAAAATAATCTGTGCTTGGTAAATAGCCATAATCATCAAGTTTAAATGCTTTAAAGGCAACTCTCATCATGTTTATATTGCTTGATGAAATACTGCCCCTCATTATTGCATAGTATTTTTTATTAAAACCCTCTTTTGAATACGTATATAACACAATACCATTAAATTGTTTGCCAGAATAACTAAATTTAAATTCTCCAGAAACAGGTTCAGCAATTTGATAAATTGTTTTAGAACTTAATATCTCTAAGTTTACACTGCCTGATTGGGCAAGTGATTCATTAATTTGTGCTTCAGTCATCCCACTATCTAACCCCCTTTGTCGTGTTTCGGCGTCATAATCATAAGAAAAACTCTCTGTACGTTGATTTTCTAAACTTTTAATTTCAAAAATTGGTTTCCCATCACTTATTCTTACAAGTTTTATATACAAATCGTTTAGCCCATCATTATTAACATCAATTTCTTCAGATTGCCCAATAGTTAGAGTAAGTTTTTGTGGTTCTGAATAGATAGTAAATGTTGCTGAATTGTCTGTTACTTCTTCAACTTGGATCAGATGGTCTTCATCATTTATTTTAAATGACACCGATTCTTTTTGATTTATTATGATTTCTTTGCCTATATCACTTAACTGAGTTTGCTGTGCATATAGACATTTTGAGATTCGTTCAGAGGGATTTATACATCTATCCAAAGTATTAATATTATTGTCATTACATTCCACATCACTATTACAAACAGGTCTTGTTAAAAATATAAATGATGCCCCAACAACAGCAATAATGATAATTGCAGACATTCCAATCCACACAAAATTTTTATTTGAAGAACTCGAAGCTTGTGGGTTACTAACAAAATCTATTGTTTTTTTTATGTCATTAATATTATAGCCCAAATATACTAAAGCTTCTTTTACTTCATTAGGATTGTAGCCCCGTTGTACAAAATAATTATATAACTGTTGAGAAGAGTAACCTAATGTTTTTAAATTCCTAATATCATTAATTAATAACTTGTTCACTATCATAAGTATTTTAATAAAGTTATAACTATATAAATATTATTAAATTAAAGGCTTTGCGTATAAATTCAAAATATTGCATTAGAGAAATAATTTTGTTTTCTTCTGTTGTTGTGTATTGTTCTGTTTAATATTTGTGTATATGTTGCTTTGTAACTTGTTTTAATTACAATGCCAAATATTCTTTTAAAACTTGAATGAAACGATTCTGTATGTGACCTTACATGATATTCTTTTATCAGCCATTTATTTTATAATCTTGGATACATAACTAAACTAGCAAGAGCTATGCACATACGTTTTGATGTATATTGTATAGTCCCGAAATAACGTAACATCCACTTATATTCTCAAGTATAGAAAATATAGCAAATTCTATTTAAATCAAACTTTCATACAACTCTTATAAAGATTTTACTAATATGTTACGCTAATTCGTGACCGCTTCATCTTTTCTCTACGGTAAAATCTATAGTCACGAAATAAGGTAACATGCCATGAAATAACATAACATTTTGACGCCTTTTTAAAGGCGTTTTTTGTAAGCCTCAGAAGGCGTCATGTAATCCAATGCCTCACTTAAACGTTCATTATTATACCATCTAATAAAGTCGTCAATATTCTCAAAACGTTCATCAAATTCCTTATCTAAAATATCAAAAAATTTTTCATTCTTCCCATTTGTTTGAGGATGTCGCTTT
>Ga0209541_10009294_pt1 | contig 15951 bp, 10 predicted proteins | sample RifCSPlowO2_01_FD_184027 | JGI IMG/M metagenome (GOLD analysis project Ga0209541, IMG submission 184027) | Groundwater microbial communities from Rifle, Colorado - Rifle CSP2_plank lowO2_0.1 (SPAdes) (version 2) | ecosystem: Environmental > Aquatic > Deep subsurface > Groundwater | place...
CTTGGGGAGAAGTTCCAGAATGTTCGGCGCAATTTCCTTTCCCATATCGCTCGCGTACCCCACTACCTGGATATTTGGGTGGAGATAATCTTCTTCCGCTGTCTTCGCGCGTAAAAATTCCGGATTAAACAGGATAGTTTTTTTTGAATATGCCTCTTGAAATTTCTTCGTGGAACCCGGAATCACGGTGGATTTTATGATAATCACCTTCCCATCCTCAATGTTTTTAAGCGACTCCCGAACGGCAGAATCGTCATATCCCCTCCCATCCTCATGAAAGGGGGTTGGAACCGCGACAAACACAATGTCCGCTTTGTTTATTTCGCTTATAGAACCGACGTTTTTAAACTTGTCATAGACAAACACGTCATACGCTTGCTTTTCTCCGTCGGAGGCGGATCCGTCTTTGGCGGAAAACCATTTTTGAAGCGCTCCTCCGACGTATCCCACGCCTATGATTCCAATTTTCTTTTTTTCCATTTGTTTAGAGCAACGGTTGTCCGTTTTTTATTTTTTTCAAAATGTCTATCAAACGAGCGTCTTTTGGCCAATACATAAGAGTCTTCTCCGCGTATTCTTTTGTTTTTTCTCTATCCCCCGCCACGCGATAAAGGTCAATCATGCCATATAAGACCGGCGGGAGTTTTGGAGCGATTACGAGAATCTTCTCATAATATTTTTCCGCGGATTTATAATCTTCCGGATTTTTGTGGTTTACCCAAAGATAATGGTACGCGCGCCCAAGATTTAGAATATGAAGCACATCCTTTTGGTCGGAATAACTTTCCACAAATCGTATTAGTTCCCGTCCTATTTCTTCCGATTGTCCGGGCTTCGCAACGAGATTAATCACGTCTCCCCCGATAAATTTTACAATCTCATCATCCGAGACGGGGGCCGGATAATCAAGAACGTCTCTTAAATTTTCTTCAAACTGTTGGACTGTTTTTATGGAGTTCGCTCTTCCGATTGTTTCTATATATTTCCTTCCTTTTACAAGCGTCCGAAAGGAGCCCTGATACGTCAGAACTGTCATTCCTATGATAATCAGACAATATGATGTTTTTTTTATCGCCTCCTGCATTTTTTTATTTTTCCGCCTCGCGATAATAATTTGTAAAGGCGAAAAATGTGTAGAGATTTATGTAGATAATAAGCACGTCAAAGAGCACCAGCCCCTGCACCAGATAGGCAATCGGAATTCCCAGCATAAGCGCTGTTTTTCCCGGACGCTTCACCATGTTTTGTTTTTTCAAAAGATGAATAAAAGTGACTAGAAAGATTGAAAGATAGCTTAGAAGCCCCAGTATGCCCGTTTCCGCTAAATAGTCAAAGATGACGTTGTGCGCTCTGTCAAACCATGAACCAAACGCTTGCGTCGGGTCAAAGTATGCCGGATTGAAATTCTTTTGGAAGAGAAAACCAAATGATTCCGGGCCCCACCCCAAGATCGGGCGTTCTAGAAAGCTTTTCCACGCGACGCTCCACATGATTGTCCGATGCTGAAATGTTTTCGCGCTAAAGGATATGTCAAAAATCCTTGAGCCGGGAATTTTTTTAACCAGTTCCGTATCGCGAAATGAGATTAAAAATACTAGAGCAATGACGAAGGTAAGTCCTATTCCAATAACCCACCTTCTCCACCTTTTTACCGAGTATCCGAAGTACGCAAGCCCGACAAGCAGACCCGCTCCAAGCCCTAAGAGAGCTCCACGAGTTGCCGCAAGAAGAAAAAAGACTCCATATGTTCCAATCATAACAAGAAGCACAATTGCCCCAAGATTTGTTACAATTTGCTTTTTTGAATACTTGCTTACTATAAGATACAACGCATAAAAAGCCGCAAAGATAAGATACGCGGCCGTATACGCGGGGTTTCCGATTGCTCCCTCAAATCTGTATCCTCCTTCCTGTCCAAATCGGGACCCGACAAACCCATTGTATCCTAAGCCCGCACCCAACCCGTAAAAAATCATTAGCATTGCCGAAACGGCGGAGCAGAGAAAAAACTTTCTCCATTCGCGCGGTTCCTTAAAAAGAGTTGTGAGAAGGATAAAGAATACGTAGAGATGCAGAATTTGAATACCTCCCTCTCCCCGCTCAAAGTTTGACCAGAAAGAATGATTTGGTTTTATGCCAAATATACTCGCGAGAAGAAACACTATCGTAAATACTCCTACCGCGATGCCGAGTGGCGAGCGTATGGCGTGGATGATTTTTTTTTCGTATTCTTCGGCTTCTTCTCCAAAAAGAAGTCCGAAAAGAAACAAGATGAGCGCGATAGCAACGCTTCCCCGAAACCACGTGTACTTCCCCACAATAAACGGAAAGAGGGTTGTTCTTGTTACAATCGCGCTCGCGAAAGGAACAAGATAAAGAAAAAAACGAGAAAAAGAGAAGAAAGACGGCATGTTTTTTTTAATTTATAACTTTTTTAAGATGTTCCATTTTCCTTTTTCGGCAAGATCAATATATACTCCCAAATCTTCCGCGTGTTGAGGAAACATACCGGACATTTTTCGCGCGATACCCATCACCTCATCTTTTTTTTCTTTTTGAATAAAGTATCCAAGCGCGGTTTTAAAGTATGAGAGCTGAATCTCATGCCCTCCTCCGCCTGATACAACGCGCCATACAATGTCGGCTATCTTAGTATTGTCCTTCCAAATCGCGTATACGAGAAGATAGTTATTTATATCCTCTTTTAAAAATCCGAGCGTCGGATCCAATTCTTCAAGTTTTTTGAATGCCCGCACCGCTTCCTCGTGATAAGAAGCTCCTCCCATAGCAAGCACAAGACCAAGCTGAAAATTTGATTGTGGCGCCTCCGAATACAGGTCAATTCCCTTTTGAGCCGCATCTCTCGCCTTTTCATACTTTCCCTCGTTCGCGAAAGCAAGCGCAAGCTTGCGATAAAATACCGGTTTTGTCGGAGCAATCCTAATCCCCTCGCTTGCCACTTTTTCTACCTCGGAAAGAAGCTCTTGTTTTGCCTGCGATTGAAGAGTCAACACCTGTATTTCCCGAATAAGCATGCGTGAATCCGCCGGATCCTTTTTTCTTGCCTCTTGAATGGATTCCAGAAGAAATGACGTAAGCTCCTCAAATCCGGGATTCGTGAATATCTCCGGCTGAAAACTATATTCATGGTCAACCATATGCGCCCTAAGGTCATGCTGGGCGAAGTTGTATGGACGAAATCCCTTCTCTAAAAGCCTCAACACTTCCTCCTGATTTGGTGTCTTCTTCGCGGCTTCCACGCGCTGTATTTGAAGAAAGGGAGTTATATTCCACGCGTAGATTGCGTATACGGCAAGCACAGATGCCCCCGCCGCGAGTCCCCTTTTTACGAGATCGTAACTCATTAACGAGTTACGATCTCGTAATACTTCGGCTTCTCTTGAGGCGATCAGGAATCCCGCAAAAATTATAAGATAAAGATATGAGAGAGGCTGGTCAAAGAGAAAGAGGTTTTGAATGATATACGCGACAAGACCCCATAGTATATATGGCTTTCCTTTTTCAAGCAGTTCGTTTTTTCTTCGTCCTATCGCAAACCACACAATCGCTCCCATAAGACTTAGGTAAATTATGAGACCAAGAAGTCCCTGCGTTACCGCGATATCTATCAGATTGTTATGAGAACGGTCAAACCATGTTTCTCCTCCCTTATCAAGCCGTGGATTAAAGTGCTTTGTAAACGCGGGGAGATTGTTTTCCTGCCCCCACCCAAGTATTGGCCGTTCTTTCCATGCCTCGTAGCTCATCTTCCATATAATGAGGCGAGTTTCCGCCGAGGTTCCTTTAATTCCTCTTGATAGAATGGAAGAAACACGCTCCACGTTTGGAATAATCTTCCACGCGGGCGCTTCTTTTGTTGCCACAAACAATAGGGTTCCCGCGCCAAGAAGGAAAAGTATCGCTCCCGCGGCGAGCGCTTTTCTTTTTTCATTTTTTTCTTTTTTTCTTATATTTACTCCAAACACGTACCCTAATGCCACGACTCCTCCGATTCCAATGCCCAACATTGCTCCGCGCGTGCCTGTCATGAATATGACTGCGATAGCCGACACCATACTTCCAACGGCAATATATTCCCATATTTTGCTTCCTGTTTTTTTGGCGCGCAGGCGAACAAGAGAAGCTAGTATAAGAAGAAAGACGAGGTGTGTCGCAAAAAATGCCGCGTTTCCTACGAGAGAGATGGCTCTCTCGGAAGGTGCGATGCGGAAGGGTGGAAAGTAGGTTACTTCAAAGTACTGAAGGGCTCCGTATCCCATAAGAACAAATCCTATAAGAAGAGAGAGCCGAAACATTTTAAACCAGTCGTCTTTTTTCCACACAATAAGTATGAGGAAAAAGAAGGCAATGTAATGAAACCATGTTATGAGCCCCTCTCCCCGCTCCAGATTTCCCCACACTGCCCGATAGGGAGAGAAGGCTCCGACCGCGCTTACAATAAGCGAAAGCGTGTATGCTCCGAGGAGAATAACGATAGGGTGGCGCCACGGAAACTCAATTTTCCCTCCCCGCAATATATGAATACAGAAAAAAAGTACGGCAAGTTCAATCACAATTCTCATATAGAAGAGCTTCCACACGATTGTTCCGAATGGAAGGTTTAATGTGATGAGAGGCGTAAGAGCGACAGCGAAAAGAAGGTATTTTGTTATACGAAGCATAATAATTTCTAATTACTAATATCTAATTTCTAATCAAACTCCAAATTTCAATAGCTAAAGATTCTTGTTAGAAATTAGTAATTAGTAATTTCTGTATCTCCCCATTATAAGCGTCTGTTGCTCTAAAAAACAATCCCTTTCCCGTAATTTACGGTTTTATAAACGCGAAAACCCAAAACCCCCGCCATAGCGGGGGCTTTTAGGTTTTGCCTTGCGACTTTTACTTCAATACAGAATTTCAGCGTTAGTTGGAGACGGTCTTTTGGTCGGACGGCAAGGTCTTTACGTAGCGTCCATTGTTCCAGTCGTACGTGCTCTCGGAGTGCGATGTCGCCGAGTTGTCTGACCAGATGAAGGACGGTTCGTGGTCTGCTGTCGCTACATCAGCCCCACCAACTATACCTTCTACGCCGCTCCATCCCGACGCGGCCGCATTATCCGTCTCCTGGAGGTGAAGTTGGAAGGTTCCATACGCTCCACCAACCGTTGAGACCAGGTTCACGAAGCTCAAAGATACCTCGTAATCCCTATACGCTCCCGCGGCAATTGTTTCTGCAGAGTTCAGGATAAGCGAAACGTATCCCGTTGAGCCGCCAACAATCGTGTTCTGACTGCTTGAGGCGGTTCCCGGAGAGCTGTACGCGGAAACGATATTCAAGTTGCCGTTCGTTACTGTAAGCTCCTTGATCTTTACGTTTCCGGTTGTGCTTGGAGCCGCGTCAACCGCGGACATCGTTGCTCCGGTCATGGAAACCTTAAGAGATATCTTCTTCCATGAGACATCTTCCTTCGCGTCTGCCGCTATACGGAATCTTAAGACCGGGGTTTCTCCCGAGCCAAGCTTGTTGCCCGGCTGGGTCGGCAAGGTGATGGTCGGTTTTGTCTTGTAGACAATCTTCTCATTACCAATTGCCGCGGTGATAGCCAAGTCTTTCGCTGTCGCGCCTTGAGATTCAAAGCCCGCCGCTGTAATGCTTGCGTAGACAGAGGCCGCAGTATCGGCTCCAGCCGCAATGGTGCTCAAGACACCTTTTAAGACTAGGGTCTTACTTAGGTCTTTCGGAATTTTCCAACCCAAGCCATCCACGAAGACTACACCTGATGAGGCGCCAGAGGCGGTGACTGGGTAGCCTGCCGCGTTTCCAATCTGGGTTGTCCCATCATAGAGCTTTACGGTCGGAACTTCGTCTGTCGCGTTTGACGAAGTCGCGGTCGCCGAAGAGGATGAGACGATCAAGATTTGCATCTTATTTACGGTCATCTCCTCATTCGTCGCGGTGAATTTGAACTTACCCAAGACCGATTCCGTGCCCGCGAGGATAATTCCCGCCTCGGACTCGGAGTCGTTAGGCGCTACCACAACTGTTACATCTCCCACATCCGTTATGGTGATTGCCTTTGAGTTGTCGGAGTTTGCCGCGATACCCGCGACTGTTGCGGTGTTTCCGTCTATATCCGTTGCCGTGACATAGGTGGAGTTCGCGCCAAGAAGAGAAATTGTGTAGATATCGGTCGCAGTCGCGCCCGAGTCAAGGGAACCCTTAACTACCAATGTCTTTGTCTCACCACTCTTGATTGTGAGGCCCAGATTGCTGAACGTCACCGAGGAGTCGGTCGCGAGAGACTTAACGTCTGATACGCGAGTGTCTCCGTCATAGAGAGCGATGCTATAGATTTCTCCCTGCCCAAGCGATCCTGTTGTCGCGGTGGAGGTTACTTTCAAGCTGGTGAGCTTGACGTCGCCACCAGTCGCCCGGAAGCTGAAACCAACAAACGAAACGTTTTGCGTACCTCGGACATACGTCTGCGAAGACGGTGTTGAGGCAAGCTGAATCGTTATGGTTGGAGCCTGGGTAGTTTGCGTATTTCCGCTTACAGTCGCGCTCGGAACTATGTCGGTGAGCGCGACATTCGTGTTGTTATCAAGATTCTTGATATCGCCGGCAACGAAGGCGAGAAGAGAAACCAAAATGGTATCTCCCGCGTCGTTGTCCGCGTCAACATCAACCGTTACCTTGTACCTCTTTGACTCGCCCGCGTTTAGGGTAAGCGTGTCGGTATAGGTTACGTCGGATGATGTCGTTACATCCGTCGCGCTTGTCAGGACGGCGTTCTTTTCCGCGTCCCAAACCTTCATATCCATGAAGCCTTCCGCTGAACCATCCATACCTGTTGTCGTCGCGTGGAAGCGAAGATTTTTAATCTCAATATTGTTCTGGGAAGCAAGTGTGAAGTCATACACCGTTATATCCTGTCCGCGAAGAGAAAGGTCTCCCGATATTGGGCCATTAAAGGTAATGGTTACGCTTCCTCCCTGAACAGTGAGGGTGTCGGCTTCGGAATCCCCATCAAGTGCTCCGATTGTCGGCAGGACGGGGTATCCGTAGTTCTTTCCAACGGCATAGATATCCGCCGCGCTGTCAAAGCGAATGATGATTGTGTCGCTTGATCGAGTCTTTCCGCTGATATCGCCGTAGACCTTAAAGGTTCTTTGCTGACCCTTTTCAATCTTGTATGGCGTGTCAAGCGTAAAGGTAATCAAGTCTTTCGCTCCGATTGAGGCCGCCTTTCCGACCACCACATCGTTTACCTTCAAAACAAAGTTTGAGAGGTTGTCGTTTGAGATGGTTCCGGTTTCGGTAACCGCAATTCTTCGAAGTTCAACATCTTCCGTTGAGGAAGCTGTCAGGATAATTTCCTGCAAGAGAGCCTCTTTCTGCCCAATGCGAGGATTCGCAGGTCCCGCGCCCGAGGTCGGATCAAGTCCTCCCACGGTCTGACCCGCGATTTCAAGCGTGTTGCCCATAAGCGTTCCAGTCGGTGTCGGAGTTCCGGTCGCGGAAGCAAGCTTAAAGCTGTTTCTGTTTCCAGTCGTCGCGCCTCCTGCGACATCGGCAATAAGCGTAAAGCTCCTTGCGGACTTATCCACTTTGATGCCGAGGTTTAAGAAGGTTACCTCGTGGGTTGTTGAATTTAACGTGCGTCCGCTTGTGAGACGAGTTGCTCCCTCATAGAGATAGATACCTCCCGAGGTGAAGTCGCCAGTCGCGCCGATTCCATCCCGTTTGAACACGAGAGAATCCACGGTTCCGGTTCCCGCAACTGTGAATTTCAGGAAAGTGACGCCACTTGCTCCTTTCGGAATTGCCTGTCCCGCCGGATTATCCGACGCGGGAGCGATGGCGATTCCTTCTCCCGGAACAATTACTCCCGGCACTGTTGTCGGGGTTGTTCCCGGAAGTGTGACTACTGGGCTGACAGCGGATCCGACGGCTGTTCGGGTTTTTGGTCCGAAGTATCCTACCGCAGGGCTTATTCCCTTTGCCGCCTGCCATGCCGCCAAAGCCTTTCTGGTTGCCGGACCGAAGTATTCGGTCTCGTTCCCTGGGGAACCGGCTCCAGTTTCAGCAACCTTGTTTCCATTGGCATTCAAGGTTTGCTGGAGACATTTTACGTCAGCACCTTTGGAACCCGCGGTGAGGTCGCGAGTGAAGTTGCATGAGCTTGATGCTCCAGTTGTTACCGCGCCCCCTCCAGAAATCTGGACCTGAAGAGCGGTGATCTGTAATAAAAGTTGCGCAATTTGCGCCTGCAGTTCTTCTATCGTTGCCGCAGAAGCTGTCGGCACAATTGCCGCCACACCGGAAATCCAGATCGCTGTAGTGAGCGAGAGGCCAACCGATGCGACTTTTCTTGTTAACTTACTCATTTTCTTGTTTATATTTGCGATATGCGCAAATTTGCTATCAATACGACGTGTATTTTATGGCAATATGCGTGTTATCGCTTGTTATTGACTTTTTTATATGCTTTCGACCTTTGGTTTGATGTTTCGGCTCCCTCTTTTTCTTGGTTTTGAATAACCGAAGTAGAGGGGGTTGGTATCTATAAATAAAATTTCTAATTTCTAATGAATGACGGTCTAAAAAAAGGGCTCGCTTTGAGCGAGGCTTACAATAACAAAATAACAAGGGGGGGGGTAATGACAAAATAGAACCCGTCACTACCCAGGACTTATTATCATGCTTTATTGCTTAGCCTCACACTAAGCTCGGTCGGCTGACCCGAGACTTCCCTAATATATCACGTTTTTTGGAACAATCAAGTCCTTCTGTTCAGAATCCTTTTCTCTTTCTACCGATGCACTAAGTATAACGAAGTAACAGTGAGGAGTGTTACTGTTTTTTAGGTTTTGTTACAGCTCTTTACTGACGTTGATTGGGTCAATTTTTCTCGCTTTTTCTCGTTATATCTCCCAAGTCGCGGTCGCCAAGATGACTAGGGCGATGAAAGTGAATATTAGAGCCTGTTTTAGTCCCTCCCTAAGGTTTAGCCTTCCTTCTGCGCTTGCCTTTAGCGCTCTTTCCAACGCTACCACAAAAAGAGCAAGAATGCCTCCCCATTGTATGCTTGTTAACGGAAAAAAGTTTAGCATCCATGCTATTTCTGCCGTTATGAAGGCTCCCACGCCTCCAAATATAAGGCTTTGCTTTGGCGAGATATTTTCAAATTCCATAGATTCCCTAATCATCAGCATAATGAAGAGCCAAACTGCGAAATCTCCCACCCATATCCCTTTTGTAGAGCCCATTATCGCTTCCTGTATAACAACTAGCCCCGCGTATATAATCCCCGTGTGCGCTATTCCATATATCAGCCTCTTCCTCACAAATATGAGATTGGAGAGACCAAGAAGGAGATAATATAGGGCTATGAGAAGAATGATGACGGAGCTCCTTCCCCACCCTCCATCGTTTCCGAGAAGCGCGCCAATGATGAGGATAGAGCCCAGCACGGTTATCACAAACGAGCTTTTCACGGTTTTTACAATTGCCTGCGTCTGATACCCCCACCACGAAACCCCGAGAAATAACAAGACCGCCCACCAGGCAAGGTGGGTTTGCCACATAAGGAGAAGCGCCCCTCCGAAAAGAGCGGTTCTATACGCCAACCTCAACTCGATTGGTTCTCCCGTTAATAGAGATAGTAACTTTTTGGCCTTCTTTAACATCTCCGCGAATAAGCTTATCGGCAAGAGAATCCACAATCACCTTTTGAATGAGGCGTTTTATCGGTCTCGCGCCGTATTCGGGGTCAAAGCCGTTCTCCGCCAGATATTTTTTGACCTCATCGCGCACCGTAAGCTCAATTCCTTTTAACTTGAGGCGACTTTCCACCTCCTCAAGTTCCAGCTCAACTATTTTTTCCATATTTGCCTGAGTGAGAGGTTTGAAGATGATTGTCTCATCCAGACGGTTCAAGAATTCAGGCTTGAAGGTTTCTTTTAGAGCTTCCATAACCTTTTCCCTGAACTTCTCCTCCCTTTTTTCGCCGGTTTCTTCTTCATGCACGAAGCCGAGAGAGGACATTTCCCGCAAGTACTCGCCTCCGACGTTTGAGGTCATAATGATGATGGTGTTTCTAAAGTTTACCGTTTTTCCTTTTGCGTCCGTCAGACGCCCGTTATCCAGCACCTGAAGAAGAATGTTAAACACCTCTGGATGAGCTTTTTCAATCTCATCAAAGAGAATCAGGCTGTAGGGACGATGGCGAATAATCTCTGTCAGTTGTCCCCCCTCCTCAAAGCCGATATATCCGGGAGGAGAGCCCACCAAGCGAGAGACGGCGTGGCGCTCCATGTATTCGGACATGTCTATCCGAATCAGTGCCTTCTCATCATTAAACATAAATTCCGCAAGCGCTTTCGCAAGATAGGTTTTTCCAACTCCCGTCGGTCCCAGAAACATAAAGGAAGCAAGTGGTCTTTCACTATCCGCAAGACCGGCGCGCGATCTCCGAATGGCGCTTGAAACGGCCTCAATCGCTTCTTTTTGCCCCACAATTTGTTTTCCTAAATCCTTTTCTATTCTTCCCAGCTTCTTTATCTCCGATTCCAGCATTTTTACAATCGGAATTCCCGTCCAGCTGGAAACAACGGAGGCAATATCCTCCGCGTCCACATACTCTTTGATGAACCTGTCCTCTCGCGAGGCAAAGTATCTTTTTTCAAGCGCCTGAAGTTCGCGTTCCGTTTTTGGAAGCTCGCCGTAGAGAACCTGCGCCACTCTTTCCAAATTTCCTTCCCGTTCCGCGACCTCCACCTCCCGTTTCAAATCTTCCGTCCGTTTCCGAAGCGTGTGCAAATTTTCTACCGAGAGCTTTTCCGCGTGCCACTTGGCGGAGAGCTTGTCGTTTTCTGTTTTCAGCTTTATCAATTTTTTTTCAATCTCCTTTAGCCGTTTCTCCGCTTCTTCCGTTGCCTCGCTCTGAAGAGCGGATTTTTCAATTTCCAGACGCATGATTTCACGGCGCATCTTATCAATTTCCGCCGGCAGGCTGTCGGATTCCAAATTTCGCGCGGCGGCCGCCTCATCAATTAAATCTACCGCCTTATCCGGCAGAAAGCGGTCGCTTATATACCTTGAGGAAAGGTCAACGGCGGCGATAATCGCGTCATCGCTTATCTTCAAACCGTGATGCATCTCGTATTTTTCTTTTAGACCGCGAAGGATCGCGATGCTGTCTTCTATGCTTGGCTCCTCAACCACAATCGGCTGAAATCTGCGCTCAAGCGCGGCATCTTTTTCAATGTGTTTCTGGTACTCCCTTGTTGTTGTCGCGCCGATTGCCCGAAGTTCTCCTCTGGCGAGAGCCGGTTTTAACATGTTTGAGGCATCCACCGCGCCCTCCGCCGCTCCCGCGCCCACAATCATGTGAATCTCATCAATAAAGAGGATGATTCTGCCCGCCGAATTTTGTACTTCCCGCAGGAATGCTTTAAAGCGGTCTTCAAACTCGCCCCTAAACTTCGTTCCCGCGATGAGAGAGCCAATATCAAGCATCACAACCTCTTTGTTTTTCAGGGATTCCGGCACCTCCTCGGCAACGATGCGCTGTGCCAAGCCTTCCACAATCGCCGTCTTCCCCACGCCCGGCTCGCCTATCAGCACGGGGTTGTTTTTCGTGCGCCGAGAGAGAATCTGCATAAGACGGCGAAGCTCGTCCTCACGGCCGATGACGGGGTCAAGCTTTCCTTCCCGCGCCCGCTCTGTGATATTCACGGCGTATTTTTCAATCGCCTGAAACTTGCTCTCCGGCATCTCATCCGTTACCCGCATTGAACCGCGAAGCTGGGCGAGAATCCTTACTAGCACATCCTTTCTTGTTCCGGCTTTTCCCAAAATTTCTTGCGCTCGTCCGGGAAGTTCCATAATTGAGAGAACTAGGTGTTCACATGAGATAAACTCATCTTTCTGCCGCAGAGCGATTTCCGCCGCCTTATCCAAAATCCTCATCAGCTCCTGGGAGAGATAGAGCTGGGTTACGGAGCCCGCGCCCGTAAAGATTTTGGGTAGATGTTCTAGTTCTTCTTCTATCTCGCGCTCAATTTCGGCGATATTCACATTCGCGCGAATCAGCATGGGACGAACAAGCGTCTGCTCCTCATCCAAAAGAGCCCGCAAAAGATGCACGGTTTTTAGCTCTCCGTGATTGTGGCGAGCAACGATTTCCTGCGCGTTCTGGAGCGCCTCCTGGGCTTTTAATGTAAAACGATGAAAGTTGGGCATATTCTTAAAATTTCTAATTCCTAATTCCTAATTTCTAATTTTGCCGAAGTTGATTATGCCGAGACGAGTGTTACTGATTCCCTGGAAAAATCCTTCAAAGCCCTTTCGTTTTCTTCGAAATCTTCAAAACTGAATTGATAAAAGTTTACCCGCACAACATCTCCTTTTTTATCATAATCAACGACCATGTTCCCTTGTACATCGGAATCAACGCTTTTTGCCCTTTTTACTTCAATTGAAAGGACTTTGCTTTTTTTATCATATTGAATTTTTGGGTTTTTTTGTTTCATAGATATTTTTTTATTTTTGATGTTTCTATAACTGTTATAATTTCAAATATATTGCCTTTTTGCTCTCCCGCAATAAGAAGTAGTCTTTCTTTTCCTTCTTTTTTGTATATCTTTTTGAAAAGCATTCTTTGTTTTTCATTGGAAAGCACTTTCGTCGGGAGCATCAATGCTTCTATTACATCCTTTTCTGCAATGTTCCGCTCTTTCATTCTCTTCCTTGCGTGCGGGGTTACTACGTATTTCACGTTTTTATAATACCATATTTTTTGGTTTTTTCAAACTTTTCAATATTTGGCGCTTAAAATGGGCGCGGGGCGATTATGCAAGCATAACCGCCCCAAATGAGTCGGGAAGGGAGGTTTTGAGCCTCCGCTCAGGGTAGGGGTTCGCCCTACCTTGGCGCCTTCCGCGCGCTTCCCGACATGGTGTCCAGGGGGAGAGTTGAACTCCCGACCTGCAGGTTCTCAACCTGTCGCTCTAACGCTGAGCTACCTGGACACATTTCTGTGTAGTGTTATACACCTCGCTTATGTTTTTTGTCAAACTTTGCGCCGGAAATTTATGGAAGCACATTCTCGCTTCAGCGGGAACGAAATTCGCAGAAATTCGTTGTGGTCAATTGCGATAAGAAAACAAAGCCGCGCGAATTGTGTGTTCGCGCGGCGAATGAATTTCGTTCCCGTGATTCAACGCTTTTATCGCAAGAAGGCGTACCGATTGATACGCGTTACGCTTTCCGCGACGGTCGCTTGCCTTAGTGAGATGACACTTGTGACTTCTCTCACTCCGACGGCCTCACTAACCATTTCCGCGATTCTGAAGAATGGCGTGAGAACTACCCACACTTCGTAGTTTTCCGTGTGAGTGAACCGAGCTATATCGCCACTTACTCCCCAATCATCCCCACTCAAAGCCGTCCATCTGGGACATCCTCTTTCCTTGAGGCCTCTTCCCAGTTTTCTTACTTTGTGAGAGACCGGGGGTGTTATGCGGACTATTCCTCCGTGATGCCACATCTGCCGTGCCAACACCTCTTCGGACTTGAGCACGCTTACGAGCTCGTCCGATGAGGGGCAGGCGAGGAACGTGTTTATGTTTCCCAACGGACTGGGAATGGAGATTGCGACGCATTTGCCGTCTAGCGCGCGTTCAAGGAAGGATTCACCTTCCTCAAGAATCCGGAACTCGGTTCTACCTACTATGACGCCTTTCATGTCCCTTGTTCCTTACGCTAAAGAGAACCTAGAAAACGCGAAGAATCCAAGCCTGTTTCAGCTTCATTACCCGCTTAGCAGGCTTACTCCTTTCCCAATTGTGAAAGAACCAAAAGCTGGCTCACCATGAGCCAGCTTGAGGAGTCCGAGAGTATTTTTTTCCGACACCTAAACCTAGCCCTTGGGAGCCAAGAGATAGGTGTAGTAAATTCCAATAAGTTTTATCTGCGATTTTTTCATGTTTTTTAGCATATCACATGTCTTGCCGTTCCGCAAGTTTTATCTTGACGGAGAGCGCTTCCTTTCCTCGGCGGACTTTTAGGGTGATTATTTCGCCAACGCCGTATTTCTGAATGATTGTGTTAAACGATTTTTTTTCTATCTTCTCTCCGTTTACTTCAAGAATGATATCTTCCGCCTGAAGTCCCGCGCGGGAGGCGGGCGAGTTTGACGCAATCGCGGGACCCTCCTCGCTTCCACGAAGAACAACGCCATACTCAACCGACAGGCTCTGTTTCTTTGCCAATTCGGGCGTAATGGGGACGTAACGAATGCCGACAAAGGGAGTTTTGATGCTTCCCGTTTCTTTTACGGATGTAATGTCTTTTTTCGCTTGATTTATCGGAATTGTGAAGCCGATATTTTCCGCTCCCGAGGCAATCGCGGTATTGATGCCGATGACCTCGCCTTTCAAATTCAGAAGAGGGCCTCCCGAATTTCCTTGATTTACCGCCGCGTCCGTCTGAATCACTCCCTCTATTTTTTCCGTAAAACCCCCGCCTCCCGCCGTGATATCGCGCGCGAGACCGGAGATAACTCCAACGGAAACAGTGTTGCGAAACTCTCCAAGGGCGTTTCCGATCGCGATTGCCGTCTGTCCGAGTTTTAGCGTGTCGGAATTGCCAAGGCGTGCGGGCTTCAAACCTGATTTTTCTATTTTAATAATCGCGATGTCCTGGAGGGGGTCGCGGGCGAGAACTTTCGCGTCGTATTTTTTTCCGTCGTTTGTAAGAACGGTGTATTCCGCTCCCGTATCCTGCACGACGTGTTTGTTTGTTACGATAAGGCCGTTTTCAGAAATGATGAAGCCCGTTCCTCCGCCGACTTCGCGTTTTTCCGTTCCTTTCTGACAGGGACGCTGAAATTGAAAGCCTCCTCCGCCAAAGAAGTCGCGAAATTCGGGAGGAATATCCGAGAAGGGGTCGTACGGGCAGTTTTCAATCACCGGCAAGTCTTTTGAGATGATGATAGATACTACCGAGGGAGCCGCCTCTTCTACCGCCTTCGTTACCGCTTCTTCATAATCTATAACTGGCTTATAGAGAGCGACGGGCGGGCTCTCTTTCTTTTCTTCTTTTATTTCTCCGATTGTTCCGCTCGCGTTTTCTTTTTCTTCTTTCAAGAAAAAGTTTTTTATATCAGACCATGAGAGCGCGGAGGCGGAAGAAACCGCCCCGAGCCCGATTCCCGCGATCAGGCTCACGGAACAAAAAATAACAATTTGTTTGCGCATAAGCCTTTGATTATTTCTTAATTTTATTTACTTTATTTCGTACGTCAGTGTTACATTCACCTTTACATCTTCGCTTCCGGGCTCTATTGAAGGCGCGGGCGCGCTCTCTGCCGCGTCTCCGCCCATTCCAATGCCCATGGCTTTTCCGTAATAAACCGGATAATTTCCGCCGGACTCATATATTGAGATGAGCCGTCCGACTCTGAAACCCGCATCCTTTGCGATTTTTTCCGCTTTTTTCTCGGCTTTCGCGATTGCTTCAGCGCGAGCCGCGTCTTGCACGCTCGTAGGATCGTCAATCGTAAAGTTCAAACTTGACGCGCTGTTTGCTCCGCTTTTTACCACGCCCGAGACAATATCTCCGGCTTTCGTGAAATCGCGGATTTTTACGGTTGCTGATTGCGTTATTGTATATCCCACAATTTTTGAGGGCGGGCATGGTCCTGCCTTTTCTTCTCCGTTCGCGTATATCGGACGTCCGCAGGAGTAGGATTCATATCTCGGATTCACGCTGTACTGGCTTGTTCGAATATCCTCTTTTTTTACGCCATTTTCTTTCAAAAATGCGATTGCTTTGTTCATTTTTTCCGTATTTTCTTTTTGAAGCGCGGCTAAATTCTCTCCGCCTTCGGTTATCACGCTAAAGGTAAATTCCGCCACGTCCGGTACTTGGGTCGACTTGCC
>Ga0209541_10009297_pt1 | contig 15951 bp, 21 predicted proteins | sample RifCSPlowO2_01_FD_184027 | JGI IMG/M metagenome (GOLD analysis project Ga0209541, IMG submission 184027) | Groundwater microbial communities from Rifle, Colorado - Rifle CSP2_plank lowO2_0.1 (SPAdes) (version 2) | ecosystem: Environmental > Aquatic > Deep subsurface > Groundwater | place...
ATTGAAGTTTGACTTTTCTCATAATATATATTTAATATATATTAAGTTTAAATAGATTTTGGTGCTTGAGAATATAGGTTGAAAATCACTTCAGAAAGCTAAGTAATTACTATTTTTTTTCATCTGAAAAACGAAGAAGAAGGTATAAGAAAAACTTTTAAACAAAGTATCCAGAGCTATCTCTAAAAATAGCCCTGTAGTCTAGCGGTCAAATTTTTGAAAAAAAAGACTTAGGATACGGCCCTTTGGAGGCTGTGACGGAGGTTCGAATCCTCCCAGGGCTATCTATATTTGAAAATTATAAATACATTTTAAAAATGGACCACAAAAATATTACCTGGAAACTGTCTGACCTCTTGACAGAAAATAACCTGGAACAAGAGAAAGCAGAAATCAGAAGATTAGCTGATCATCTTAGCTCTTACAGAGAACACTACACAGAAAAGATTACTCCACAGATCTTCCGCAAAATTCTTTTGGAGAAGGAAGTTTTACTCATAAAATTATCTAACCTAGGAGCATATGCGCATCTAAGTTACGCAAAGAAGACAAATGACCCAAAGGCACAGGCATTTGTCTTGCAAATAGAGGGATTAGGAGCAGAAATCAGCAATAAGATCCTTTTTCTCAGTTTACTTTTCAAACAATTCCCAGAAAAACACGCACAGCGTTTAATTAAGGCATTACCAAATTATAAACACTACTTAGAGCGCGTGAGGCAATTTAAACCCAATACGCTAAGTGAAGAAGTAGAGAAAGTTATTAATATCAAAGATATTACAGGAACAGAAGCCTTAAATGCAGTCTACGATACCTTAACAGCAGAATTCACTTTTGATTTCTTTGGAAAAAAATTTACGCAGGAAGAGCTCCTTAAATATGTGCGAGGCCCAGATCAAAAGAAGAGAGAGCAAGCCTATGAACTTTTGATAACTACTTATCAAAAACAGAAAAATGTTATTTCTATTATCTATCAAAATATTGTGCATGATTGGAAGAATGAAGCAAAATTACGCAATTATCTCTCACCAATAAGTGTTAGGAATAAAGCGAATGATCTTGCAGATGAAGATGTAGAACTCTTGTTGAAAGTTTTTCAAAAAAATATTTCTGTTTTTCAAGAATACTTTAAGGTAAAAGCAAAAATTCTCGGCATAAAGAAACTGCGAAGATATGATATTTATGCTCCTCTTGAAAAGAAAGAGAAAGAATACACTTTCCCAGAAGCTAAAGAATTAGTGTTAACCTCATTTTCTCCATTTCAGGAATTTGTAAATGCAGCACAATTGATTATAGAAGATCATCTCGACTCTGTCATCCAGCCAGGAAAGAGAGGCGGAGCTTTCTGTTATGGCCCTCATCCAAGAATAAAGCCCTATATTTTAATGAATTTTACAGGAGATATTAAATCAGTGCAAACATTAGCCCATGAGCTTGGCCACGGCATTCATGATACTTTAGCTTCTCATAATCATTATTTCCATTTCAAGCCAGCCTTACCTATTGCTGAAACTGCTTCTACGTTTGCAGAGATTCTCTTGATAGAATATTTAAAAGGAAAACATCCAGAATTGAAGAAGGCATTAACCTTGGAGCAGCTTGATGATGCATATGCAACTATCGCTAGGCAATTTCAATTTGTTTTATTTGAGAAAGAAGCGCATGAAGCTATTAAGCAAGGAAAAACAAGTGAAGAAATAGAAAAACTTTACTTGCAGCAATTGAAAAAACACTTTGGAAACAATGTTGAAGTTCCAGATTCTTTCCGTTATGAATATTTGTATGTGTCTCATTTCTTCCATACTCCGTTTTATTGCTATGCCTATGGCTTTGGGCTGTTGCTTGCCTTTAGCTTGTTCTCTTATTATCAAAAAGATAAAGATTTTAAGAGAAAAATCTTGCTAATTCTTGCCTCTGGTTCTAATGATGCCCCAAAAGAAATTCTGAAAAAAGCAAATATTACTCTAGATGAAGCATTCTGGCAATCTGGATTTGATTACTTAAGAGATTTAATAGATGCGCTAAAAAAGTCAAAATAATATTATACTAAATTAAGTAATTTCTCTTAAGTAACAACAAAGCGAAAGGTTTAAAAAGCAATATCTTTTCATTTTCCTATGGTGCATAGAACACAACGAATTGAGAGAGGATTCAAGATTCGTCTAGAGGTAAAACTTAAAAATGCAGCACTCAAAGACGCAAGAGAGATGTTAGGATTAAGTGCTAGAGAGTTTGCTGAAAAAATAGGGATTGGATATTGTACATACCTAACATACGAAGCAATGTAAGAGTATCCATCTCCAGAAAGACAAAAGAAAATATGTAGCTATTTCAGAAGGAGAGGCATTTTCTTATTTGAAGAAGATGTATTTCCGGAGGAATTGAAGAGTGCAAGAGCAAGGAAAAGATTAGTCGCTGAAACAACCATACATCCTGAAAATTTGCTGCCTTTAGACCAAGTTGAAAGAAAATTTCTACCTGTTTTAGAAGGTCAAGTAGAAAGACCAGTAATAGAAGAAGAATCTAGAATAGAGTTAGATAGGATTTTATCAACACTTCCTTATAAACAAGAGCAAATTATCAGAGATATATATGGAATAGGAACAGAGAAAAAAACAAGAGAAGAACTTACACAAAAATATGGAACAAGTTTAGCTAGGATATATCAAATTGGACGAATAGCTATTCAAAAATTAAGACATCCTTCTAGAGCAAGAGCATTAACTGAATTAATAGATACATTTTAGAAATTTTTATCAATTATTTTCTAGTCGATACTTTTTTATATAAAACCTTTCTTTCAAAATAAAAAACATCTTACAAACTAAAATGATTGTAATGAAATTCGGTGGCACTTCTCTAAGGAATGCCCAATGCATTAGAAATGTAACAGAAATCATCCAATCTTATTTACAGCAAAAACCGATTGTCGTTGTTTCAGCAATAACAAAAGTAACAGATGCATTAATTTCATTAGCACACGAAGTTGCTCAAGGAAAAGGAGATGAAATTCTTTCAAAAGTAAAGGAAGTGCATGAAGAAATCTTAGAAGAATTGCAGCTTCCTTCTTCACTTCTAGAAAAAGAGTTTGAAGAACTTGCATCGCTGATAAAGAAAACAAAACAAAACAAAAATCTTACTTTACAACTGCTCGATCATTTCCAATCTTATGGAGAAAGATTTTCCTCAAGAATAGCTGCAGCGGAGCTTCAAAAAAGAGGAACAAATGTAAAAGCCTATGATGCTTGGGAAATAGGATTGATTACCGATGCAGAATATGGTAATGCAGAACCACTTCAAGAATCATATCTTTCAATAAAAAAACATATTCTCTCATTAGACACTATCCCTATTATTACCGGATTTATTGGAAAGGCAAAAACAGGAGAAATTACAACTTTAGGGAGGGGCGGCTCAGATTACTCAGCAGCAATCATCGGGAACGCAGTTGATGCAGAAGAGATTCAAATCTGGACAGACGTTGATGGAATTTTGTCAGCAGACCCAAAAATAATCCTAAAGGTAAAAACAATTTCAGAAATCTCATTTGCAGAAGCATCTGAATTAGCTTATTTTGGGGCAAAAGTACTTCATCCAAAGACTATTCTACCGGCAATGCAGAAAAATATTCCTGTAAGGGTCTTGAATTCCTTTGCTCCAGAAAAAAAAGGCACTTTAATCCTAAAGAATCCAAGAAATAAAACTTTTAAAATAAAAGCTATTGCTGTAAAAAAAGCCATTACTCTTATCGATATAGAATCTACCAAGATGTTGGGAGCCTATGGTTTTTTATCCAGAATATTCTCTATTTTTAATAAATATAAAAAAAGCGTAGATGTTCTTGCAACCTCTGAGGTTAGTGTTTCTATTACGATTGATAACCAAGTTCATCTTAAAGAGATGCAAGAAGAATTAGAAAAAATAGGGCGTGTAAATATTTATCATGAACAGGCTATCGTTTGTATTGTAGGAGAAGGAATGAGGGAAGCCCTTGAAGTGCCAGGGAAAGCATTTACCCTGCTTGCAAAAAACAAGATTAGGATTGACCTTATTTCACAAGGCGCATCTCAGGTAAATATCACCTTCTTAGTGGAAGAAAAGGATGTAGAAAAAACAATGCAGCTGTTGCATTGGTTATTCATAGAAAAAGACAAATAAAAATTTAAGAAGAATATGTTATTAGCTAATAAAGAAACTACTCATAAATGGTAATGATAGATAGATTTAAATACTTGTTTGCGTTTTTTTCTTAAAAGAAAAATGGCACAAAAGCAAAGAATTATAGCAAATCCACAAGATTATCTTTCTTTAAAAGGAAGACAGCATGGAACTTATAGCTATCCAAATTTGGCTGTAGGATTACATAGATTGGGAGCTTCTGAACAAATTCCAGGAATACCCAGATACAGCGAGAGAAGCCAACGGCCATGAATATATGGGAGTATAACATATAGTCAAGCTTTGGACTTAAACCGATCTCTAAATAACCAAACTCTAACTCCAAGGCGATTTGTAGATTTCTTAAATGAGCTGCAATCAGGCATCCTAGGAAAAAAAGCAGTTTTAGACGCTTCTGGAAATCCAATTCCAATTAACTTATTACAACAAACATTTGATGAAATAACAGAAAAAAGAGCTCCTTGGAGAGGAGAATGGTTAAATCAAGGATATTTCAAGAGAGGAAAGGACTTATACATGCTCTATTATGATACTCAAAATGGGGAATTACAAAGAAAAGAAAATTCATTAGAAGACTGCTTAATGGAAGATAAGCAAATAGATATCTTTAACTGGCTTGCAAGAGCTAATAGCCAAGGATTGCCTCCTAAAAATGTCAATTCAGGAAATCTTTATTACTGGTATCCAAGAGCAGATAATGTCGCTGGGTTCAGGGCTGATGCAGGTAGGGTTGTCCTCGGCTGCAACTGGGTTCCGCTGGGCTCGAATGCTGGTCTCGGGGTACGCGCCGCGATTTCCACAGGAAATATTTCTACAAAAATTTCCCAAGAAGAATCAAATCTAGAAGAAGCTTTAGAAGATATACAAGGATGTATTGCACCAGATTTGTTACCAAAAGTTCAAGAAAAATTAAAAAAATATTTTTAGAGACTCGCATTAAGAATAAATATGTACAAAGAACAGGCTTTGCCTCATAACTCTTTCGTAAGTTAGACTTTTGGGGCACTCTCCTGACTATTGAGGCAAAAGTTCGTTTCTAATCCTAACTCATTCATTTCTAATATCACACAGCAGATATTATGGGCTATGATTTTGCACAATACCTCATTAACTTGTGCTGTCCATAGTTTGCTTCTTACACTATCTCCGAATTTAGATTTTAGCATGTTTACTGTGCTTTCTGCGTTGCTTCTTGTGTGATAGTGGTTAAGGTAGTCTTCATTGTTCATCATGAAATAATGATACATTTTCTTCCATATCATTCCGTTGCCTGAGCCTTTACTATTGCTTTTGAAAGGCACGTAGAAAGTTCCACCTAAGCTATTTACTAACTCAAAATTATCTTTGCTCAAGTAGGCTTTATCTCCGCTTAATTCTTCCATGTTAAAGTTTTCTGCTGTTTTGTTAGCCATTTCTGATAACTGTGGGCAGTCTGCTCCTTCTTCTGTTGTAATCTTTACAGAAGTTATGATATTGCTTTTAGCTCCGTTTACGAAATGGCATTTAACCCATCTTCTTGAGCAAATCTCTTTTCCATGCTTGAAGCTAAACCATCTTTGAAAGTTTGAAGTTCCAAATCCCGTGCTGTCTATGTTAAACTTTGTTTCTACACTTTTCAAAGGCAAAGAAGTTAATGTTACCATCTGTGCCAATATTGGTGTTAGCTCTGGCTTTTTGAAATACCTAAACATAGTGTTGTATGGCGTTATGCTTTCAATAAGTCCTTTCTCTTGGGCAAACTTTAAGTCGGTAGCGAACCTTCTCCCTGAAAATGTAGAATAGACTTTGAAAACCATAGAGAAGATTGTATCTGCTAAATCATTTTTAGGTCTTCCAAAATTATAGCAAGGTTGTCTTACTCTTGAAGTTATGTCTGCTAACAATCCCATCAATCTTTCTTTTTCTGTTGTTTGTGAAAGATTGTAAGCTTTCCAATTCTGCGGATAGGTCTTTTTTACAGTTTGGGTTATTACTGTGTTGCCTTCATCATCAATTTCTTTTCTTAAAGTGTATTCTACTGCGAAGATGTGTTTGCATTTCTGCCTTCTTACTTCGTAATCTGGACAGTTGCATTCCTGTTTATTGTATCTAATCTTCACTAAATACTTCCCCTTGTTAAACTGGCTTGGAACTTCATATCCCTTGTCAGTGCGTCTTATCTTGTATTTTTGAGCAATTAAAAATCCTCTTTGTTTTCTTGAAAGCTGTTTAAAATCTACCTCCGAAAGATTTAAGTTTTTTACATTCCCATTATTTTTTGGGTTATTTTGGTATGGAACCATTTTAGTCTCCTTGTGGGATTATTCCCGCTTGTTTTATTTCTAACATTAACTATTAACTAATTATATTAGGTATAAGCTAATATATAAACCTTTCGTTTTTAAAAGCATAGATTTATATAGATGTGACGTAATTAACACATATATGCGTCAAAATAGTATTAAATCTGACACAAAAGAAGAAAAAAGTGAGAGGGTAAATGTTACTTTTGATAAAGCAATTTATGACCTTATTCATAATACAAAAGAATTAGGAACTTCTGATTCAAGTAAGGTTCAAAATATCTGTGTTGCTTGGTTAAGCGAGAAAGGGATTCTCTCTGGCGTAATAAAGAAAGGGTTGGGTATAAAATGAATCCTGAACAATTAAGATTTATGCTGGAAGTATTTGAAAGAAAAGTGGGTGAATTAGAAGAAAGTTATAAAGAAAAGAATAAAGATAACTTTAATGAAGATAAAATGAAAAAATATGTCAATAAAAAATTAAAAAGAGAAATCCAGATACTAAATTATTGTAATATTATGCCTTCTGTTAGAGTTCTGGAAACTTCCGAAAGTTTTAAATACTAATTATGTTACCCATATCCTAATATGGTTAATGCAATTCCTAAGTGGGTCTGGAATCGTTATGCTTTACTCTGGAAAAAATTTGAAGATAATCCTTTTACTTTTGAGAAAGCACAAAAAGAATTGAAACATCTTGATAGAAATCTTATCAGCGTCTTGTTTAATGAATTAAAAAGTGCTGGTTGGATTAAAGTTGGGTTGGATGAGAAAGATACAAGAAAAAGAGTTTATACTTTGGTTAATCCAATGCAAGTAGTGGAGAGTATTGAAAATGATATTAAAAGGCACTAAGATTGAACATACAGATAATAAAACAGGTCTTGTTTTGAAAAAGACAACAACATCAGAAGGAGAATTTCTTAATCGTAAAATTGCTGTAAATAATTTTTTATTTAAATGTGAGCAACAAAGATTAATCAATGAGAAACCTCTTTTAAATAATCCATTCCAAATAAATCATATTCGTTATATCAATAAAAAAATGAGGTGGGATTATGAAATATGATAAAAATTTAGGTGGTTTTAATTTGTCAGCAGAACAGGAATTTTATGACGGAATTAATATTACAAAAGAATTTCTGGAAGAAGTAAAGTTATCAGAAGGATTAACACAATATCAGGCAATCCAATGGGCTAATCATTTAGAACAACAGGAAGATTTTAATGTTTTGAATAATCATATCTTAGAAACTGCTTATAAGGAAAAAGAAAATTCTGCTTTAAATTATATTGCATCAGAAAAAGAAAGGTGGTCTGTGTTTTGGAAGACCAATATGCCAAAAATGGGAGGAAATATTTAACATGGAATTTCAATTTCCAAAGCCAGAATTAGTATCTTTTAGAGAAAAAATATCAGAGATTCCCAGCTCACAATACCTAACCCATTCTATCTATTATCATCCAGCAAAATTTATTCCACAAATAGTAAGGTATTGTTTAAATGTTCATTGTAAGAATAAAAGCGTTATTCTTGACCTTTTTGCTGGTTCTGGAACTACTGCTTTAGAATCTTCAATAAAAGGATATGATTCATATATGATTGATATAAATCCGCTGCTTAATTATTTTTATCCTATCAAGATACCAGAGTTTACTTTAGAAGAATGGGGTGAATATATTAAAAATGCAAAAAAATTCCTTCATAAAATTCTAAATGAAAAAGAAACCAAAAGGTTTGATATTGATGGAGATTTAGAATATTGGTATCCTAAAGAAATGTATGATTACTTTGTTAAGGTCTGGAGTAATTATCACAATTTAAAGAATAAAGAAGATAAAATAACCCAAAAAATAGTTATTCTGGTTTTGTTTAAATTATCCAGACTTTACTCTTTTGCAGAACATTCTATGCCAAAACTTTTTATCTCAAAGAGGAAGAAAGCTTTCATACAAAAATTTTTGGAGAATGAAAACAAAGAAGAGCTAATAGGAAAAAAAGCATTTAGATTTCTCTATGAGGTTAATGATTCTGTATTAAGCCTATTAAATGAGAAGAAGTTAACAGGTAAGATTAATTATTTTTCAGGAGCAGATTCTTATGACTTTGATTTTGACCAACTCCCTAAAATAGATTGTATAATTACTTCTCCACCATATTTACAAGCACAAGAATATATGAGAACTTTTAAGATGGAAATGCGATGGTCTGGGATATCAAATAAAAAAATAAAAGAATATACAAATAAAGAAATTCCCTTTAGAAAACCAGAAGGGAAAATAGAAGGGAATTATATAAATTATATCAGGAACAAATTAAAAAAGAAATATCTAATTGAGATGTTTGATTCTTACTTCTGGTTTACGATTAAATCTTTAGAAAAAGCATCAAATAGACTGAATAAAGGCGGAAAGCTTTGTGTATTAATTGGGAATCCAAAAATGGAAGGTATAGAAGTGGAGATATGGAAGGTTATATATGAATACTTTGTTAAGAATTTCAATTATAAGTTTTTAGAGTTATTTGATGATAAAATTGTCTATAGAAAACTATTTACTGGTAGAAATAATCAAAATCCTAAAGGGATGAAATCAGAATATCTCTTAGTTTTAGAGAAACTCTAAAGAGAATCATACATTAATTTTAAAATTATCAAATCCCTTATGTAATGAGATTTATCTGAAGGAGAATCTAAAGGTATAGATGGTTTTTTCCATAAAGGAATTATTTTTAGTGTAATCTCATTAGCTAAATCTACAAATTCTTTACTTTTAGTAAAATTAGAAGTATCATACTTTATATTGCTTAAAAGACCATTGAGATATTTCACATTGTTAAATCCTTTTATTTCCTGTAATTCCATTTCTATTGATACTATTGCATAAGATAACCATAAATCGTCCCAGCTTTCTAATTTCTTGGTCATATCTTTGATAGCAGAATCTTTAAGATTATCTGGATTTCCTAACCATTCTTTAATTGTTTTTAGTATTTCTTCTGTCCCAAAAGATAGTTTCAAAGAAACGCCTTGTTTTACGTCTATACCACCTTCAACATCAGAAATAAACTTATCCTTCTTTATTTTTAAAGCTCTCAAATGATGCTCTAATAAATCATAAAATTTTTCTTTAGTAATGGTTTTTTGATTACCTTCTGTTTCCCAGACTCCTACATGATAAAGAAAAGATTTGTTTTTTATTTTGGGTAAAGACAATACCTTTCCAAAAACTTCAACTAAAGATGCTTTTGCAGTAGTTCCACCTGTATCGACATTTGACCTTAATTGAATAGCCATTATTTTAGAATTGTTTTTAGCTATAACATCTATATCTCTTTGTGAATTATAATCTTTGAATACTTCTGCTACAATAGTTTTCTTATCTTTTAATTTGTCTGGTACTTCTAAAGAGGAATTGGTCTCTCTTAATAGTTCCTTCATACACTCTTCTAAAGTCTTACCTTGTCTCGCACGATAAGAACTATGAACAAATTGATGGAATGAAAAAAGAGGAGGGTAAAATTTTGCTAAAATATAATCCTTTCCTAATTTTTCTGCTCTTGTAATACCAGCAACAAATTCTTTTATACTATCTAAATTTTCTCTTATTTTGTCAAATTCATCATTAAAAAGACACTTTACAACTTTGTGCGATAAGCCCAAAGGACTTTTTAACATACTTCTTATCAATTTAGAAGTATCATCTGAATCAAGAGTTAATAAAAATCTTTCCTGAAAAGAGGTCTTTTCTTGCATATTATTCATACAAGTAAACCCATATATAAAAACTACTTTTTGTGCAGAGCTTTCACTTATTGTGCATTCCTTACTTTTTGTTTACTTTCTGTGCAAAGTCAAATTAAGAGAAAATTATTTAATATAGCGAAGGCTTCAGTAAACATGGCTAATATCAATGCTCAAGAAATGCAATCTATTCCTATAACTTTGCCTTCTTTAGAGAGACAAAAAGAGATAGTTTCAGCTTTAGATATTCAATTTAAAGCATTACATAGTTTGAGAGAATTAAAAGAAAATTCTAAAGATATTATTGAAAGAGAAATAAATGCTCTTTGGTAAAATCAACTATCCAATGAATAAATCAGAATATCTCACTTTTGAGGCAGAATTAACACTTATGAGGCAACCTTGACTTATGGACTACTTATGAGGCAAAGTCCAAAGAACAAAAAGCTTTATAAAGAAACACTAAATTCTATTGTACAAGGATAAGTCGGTATCTGCTTGCTTATACCAATAAGATATTGGCTTATTTCTCTAACAAAAATGGCACGAAGATATTCAGGAAAGAAAGGAAAATCCAGAAGCACAAAACCAGCAGTTAAGGCAAAGCATATATGGATAAGATATACGCCTAAAGAAATAGAAAGCCTTATCATAAAAGTAGCAAAAACAACAAAGTCGCCCAGCCAAATCGGATTAATCTTAAGGGATTCTTACGGCATTCCCGATGTAAAAGCAATAACAAACAAGAGAATAACAGGCATACTAAAAGAGAATAAGCTTTTAACAGAGCTTCCAGAAGATATTGCTTCCTTAATAAAAAAAGAGATAAGCTTGCTCAAGCATCTTGAAAAGAACAAAAGAGATATGACTGCAAAAAGAGGCATGCAATTAACAGAATCAAAGATCAACAGGCTAGTTAAATACTATAAAAGGAAAAATATCATTCCGAATGAATGGAAATTTGACAAGGACAATATCCAATTATTGATTAAATAATCTCAAAATGTCCTATGAAGAATTCTACGCGAAGATAGAAGAAGTTGCGCAACAATTAAAACACCAAGAAACTCCCTTTCATATAATAACACATCTTGACACAGATGGATTGACAAGTGCTTCCATCCTGATTAAAGCATTAAAGAGGGAAGAGAAAACATTTGCTGTTTCAGTTGTCAAGCAAATTACAGAGCAACTTCTTACAAGATTATCAAGAGAGCCTTGCTCAACAATTGTATTTCTTGATTTAGGCTCAGGAAACTTGCAGCAAATTGCCTCTTTCTTAAAAAACAAAACAATAATAATTCTTGATCATCACCAAATACAGGAATCTTCTTTCTCTTGTCATCAAATTAATCCATTGCAATATGACCTTAATCCATATGAGATATCAGGAGCTGGCATTACTTATATATTTGCAAAAGCCATGAATAAGAAAAACAAAGATTCAGCTTATCTAGCCATTCTTGGAGCTATTGGAGACAGGCAGGAAAACAAGGGATTTATCGGATTAAATTCAGAGATTCTAAAAGAAGCAACTAACATTGAAGTTAAAACAGGATTGCGGATGTTTGGAACACAAACTAGGTCTTTGCATAAAGTTCTAGAATATAGCTATGATCCATATATCCCAGGAATTACAGGAAATGAAACAAATGCAGTTCATTTCCTAGAAGAAATAGGAATTCCTATCAAAGACAACGGAAAGTTTAGGAAGCTTGTCCATCTCTCCCAAGAAGAAACTAAAAAACTTATCACTTCAATTATCTTAAGAAGATTAGGAAGCGAAAAATCACCAGAAGATATTCTAGGAAATATCTATTTGCTGAAAGATGAAGAAGAAGAGTTACCTACTAAAGATTTAAAGGAGTTTAGCACCTTATTAAATTGCTGTGGCAGGTTAAATAAGCCCGCATTAGGGATAGGTACTTGTTTAAATGATCAAGCCGCAAAACAAAAAGCTATAGAGCTTCTTATCTCTTATAAAAGAGAGATAATTCAGGCATTAAACTGGTTTTATGCCAATAGAAAAACAGAAGCAGTAATAGAAGAAGATAACTTTGTTATCCTGAATGCAGAAGAAAATATTAAAGACACACTAATCGGAACTATCTGCTCTATTATTGTAAGCTCAGGAGTATATAAAGAAGGCACGATGCTCTTAGGAATGGCTCATACTCTAGATGATAATGCAAAAATTTCAATGCGCGTTGTAGGAAAGAAAGAAGTAAATCTGAAAGAAACTTTAGGAGAGATAACAAAAAAGATAAAATGCGAATCTGGCGGCCATAATTTTGCTGCAGGTGCTTTAATACCTCAGGAGAAAGAGCAGGAGTTCTTAGAAACAGCTGTCTCTGTCTTAAAGAAAAGAGCTATTGAAGAGGTTATAGGATAATCATAACAGACTCAATAGAAACATTTAAAAAACATCTCTCTTCCTTCTCAATAAGATGGCAAAAAAGACAATCCTCAAAAAAACCATACTCAAGAAAAAGAAGAAGAAATGGTTCCCTATTCTTGCTTCTAAGGAATTTGATCACATGGAGATAGGAGAAACTCCATCCGCAGAACCTACTGAAATAATAGGAAAGAAGGTAGTTGTAAACTTTATGCACTTAACAAATGATATCAAAAAACAAAATACCAAAATCCATTTTAAAGTAAATGAAGTGAAAGATGACAAAGCCTATACAGAGATTGTCGGAATTTCTATGTCAGAAGCATATACAAAAAGGGTGGTTAAAAAGGCAAGAAACAAGCTAGAAGATTCCTTCAAAGCAATAACAAAAGACAATATTCCTGTTCAGATAAAGCCATTCGTCATTACTAAAAACGAAACAAAGGGATCTGTCCTTGCTTCATTGAGAAAAAAAACGCAGGAATTCCTTACTCATCTTGCAAAAGAGAATTCATATGACTCTCTTTTAAATCTTGTCTTAATGAATGATGCCCAAAAAAAATTACGAGAGAATCTCAAGAAAATCTATCCTATTGCTGTTTCTGAAATCCGCGTCTTAGAAAAAAGAACTTCATGATGGATTATTACTCAATTATCTCTAATTCCTATGATGGGTTGTATGGAGAAGAGCAACTGAAAAAGATAAAGCTAATCTTAGGATCTAATTCAATCAAGGCAGAAGACAAAATTCTTGACGTTGGTTGCGGCACTGCTGTATATTCTAATCTTTTCAAAAATTACACTGGCATAGATAATGCAAGGAAAATGCTTAAGCATCCATCTTGTGTCTTAGGAAACGCAGAGCATCTTCCCTTTCCTGATAATTCTTTTGATGTAGTCATGTCTATCACTGCAATCCACAACTTCAAAAATATTGAAAAAGCGCTTAAAGAAATGAAAAGAGTCGCAAAGAACAAAGTTATTATTTCAGTATTAAAGAGGTCTCCAAAGTTTTCTTACATTAAAAGCCTTATCCAAAAATATTTTAAAGTTATTCTTCTTGAAGAAGAAAAAGACATTATCTTTATCTCAAAATGAAAAAGCTTCCTAAACCAAAGAAGAAGATAGAATTTGTTCCAAGTCTGGCAAAGCAAGAGGTGAATGCATTAGTGACAAGGCTTTCTCAAGCATCAGATAGAGGAATTTTTAGCTATCAGCAAGCCCAATCCCATATTGAATATGCACTTGGAGAAGTCCTGGATTTTCTAAATGATATAAGAAAATTAAGGCAAGAATATGTTATTGCGGATGCACGTTCAAGATTTCTGCCGCTTTCTCTAATTCCTCTTCTCGAGAATTACACAAGAGAAAGACTCTCTCCCGAAGAAAGAAAAGAAGCAAAAGAAGATATATTAGAAGCTATAAATATTTATCTGCCTCTGGTAGTATTTACAGATATGAAACCTTCTCTTAACCCTAAATATGTGTTTCAAGTTCAAGAGAAACGCTATTACCCAGAATTAGCAGATTTAGATCCTTATGAAATGTATGGGTATGGATGGTGATTATGAAAAAGGATTTTAATAATGGAAGATTACTCAAACATTCCAAACATGCCTTTGCTTCCGCCTTCTCTTCCCTTTCTCTCTAAAGGCCTGTCATACCCATAGCTTGGTCTTGGTCTTTCTTCCTGCTGCTTCTTAATATCTTCTAATACCTTTTTCTTGTAATCTTCTATATCAGACTGATTTGCAACACCAAAAGAATACTTTGGCCTAGGATTAACTGTCTTCTCTTTTTTAATTTCTACTACCTTCTTCTGAGCTACTGCCATCTCTCTTTCCCGGCCCCTTTTCATCTTCCTGTTATAGTTTGTCATATAAACAAAATAAACACCTAATAGTGCTATTATCATTATTAACAATATCCATAAGGGCTTTTTCGAAGCATCGCTTCCAGAGCTTCCCACAAAACTTCCGGTAACTCCCCTAAAGAAGTCAGAGCTCTTCTCATTTATCTTTCTTGTATCTACAACATTTACATTTGGAAAAACAAAACCATTCGCGCTTATCTCATATACGCCATCTTCTACATCTTTATACAGCTCTATAGGAATAGTTTGCCCGGGGCTTAATCCTGTTTTCTTGCTTATCTGATACTCTCCTTTTCCGCCCTTTAATGATACTTCTAAATCATCATCATAAAAGACATTCCCAATATTGCTGACTAATAAAGTTTGTCCGTCTAACTCAATGCTAATATCTTTTACTTCTTTAACCTCAAATACCTGTTCATCATTTAAGCTTCCATAAGATACAACAATGCTCCATAAGCCAGGAAGGGAAAGTTCAGGCAATTCATAAGTAAATGCCCTATTAGCTATAACTTTTTTGTTAAACTCTATCTCTCCAGTAGGTCTTTTAATTAATATATCGAGTTCTCTCTCTAGTTGATCTCCTGCTTGATCATATAATTGAGGCTTTAAAGTTAGAATCTCTTTAGGAGCATAAGAATCTTGCTCCATATTTCCTATAATTGTTGTAGGAACAGCATTGACAAGATAATAAAGGCTTTGCAAGCCGCTATTACCATGATCATCCTGAATGCTTAATTTTACTTCATGCTTTCCAGATTTAGCGTCATTTCTTGTATCGAAGGTAAGGCTGAACAATCCATTTTCAATCACAGCATCATAATTAGCATCTTCGCTATCTATTTGGATAGTGCCGCTAGGTAAAATCCCACCATAATACTTCTCAACATTGCCACTTACACTCAATGGCTCTCCAGGATTAATTTGAGTCTTGCTTAAATCTGCACTGATAAGTAAATCTTTGCTTAATAAGATGCTTATTACATTATCAAAAACCTTTAACTCATTTCCATAGAAATCTTGCAGAGTAACACTAACTCTGTATTCTCCTGGTTGCAGATAATCTCCCGTATCATCTCTTTCAAAAGTGATATCTGTCCTGAAATTTCCATTGCTTAACAAGCTTGGAAATCTATAAACAACTGTGTCGTTCCTCTTGAATTCAACTAATACATATCCTTCTGAAAAAGCATAAGCATCCTCTAAAACTCTTCCTGTTACGCTAATCCTTTCTCCAAGGTTGATTGTTCTCTTTGACGCAGTCGCTTCTAAACTGTAATCAGCACTAACAAGTGGGACCAAAAAAATAGCAATAAGCAAAAACACAACTTTTTTCATGTTCTTTTCATACATCTACTCCTATTTATATTTTACTTTTTTTCGTAATTACTTAGCTTTCTGAAGTGATTTTCAACCTATATTCTCAAGCACCAAAATCTATTTAAACTTAATATATATTAAATATATATTATGAGAAAA
>Ga0209541_10009298_pt1 | contig 15949 bp, 11 predicted proteins | sample RifCSPlowO2_01_FD_184027 | JGI IMG/M metagenome (GOLD analysis project Ga0209541, IMG submission 184027) | Groundwater microbial communities from Rifle, Colorado - Rifle CSP2_plank lowO2_0.1 (SPAdes) (version 2) | ecosystem: Environmental > Aquatic > Deep subsurface > Groundwater | place...
GCCAAGTCAAACTTGGTTTGGCCGGAGTAACTCAGCGGTAGAGTAGCTCTTTCGTAAAGAGCAAGTCGTGGGTTCAAATCCCACCTCCGGCTCACTATTATGGCTAAAAAGTATTCCCGTCTCTCAAGAAGACTAGAAAGTCAGGGAAAAAGAAATCTACTCCTAAGCATTATAGGAATAGCTGTGATCATGTTTCTTATGGTAAGGTATGGGATTCCCTTTCTTGCAAATTTTTCAGGTTTTATCTCAGGGCTTAATAAGACAAATACAACGCAAGAAAAAAATGAGACCAGTTTTGTTTCCCCACCTATCCTTGACCCTCTTCCTTCCGTAACAAATAAACCTGAACTTGAAATAAAGGGTCAAGCTGCCGATAAAGAGAAAGTTTCTGTTTTTGTTAATGATGCTTTGGTCGATACTAAAAATACTAATGAGGATGGGTCATTTACGTTTAAAGTATTCCTAAAAGAGGGTGAAAATAAAATTAAAGCAAAAGTCACGATCGGTGATAGGGAGAGCGATTACTCTGATGAAGAGATAATTGTTTACAAAGAGAAAGAACCTACTCTTGAGATTAAATCCCCCTCAGATGGTCAAAAATTTGAGAAAGACCAAAACCCTATTCAGGTAACAGGCACGACGGATGAAGGAGTAAGAGTTACAGTTAATGATTTTTGGGCGATTATGAACGGTAGCAACTTCTCATACTCCTTAACTTTGCAAAATGGCGAAAATAACATTAATGTAATAGCAACCGATGAAGCCGAAAACAAAACCGAAAAATCTGTAAAGGTTACTTACTCTCCTTAGTAGCTACCAAAACCCACATCCAAAATATAAAAAAACTATAAAATAAACTATTTATGAAGAAGCTATTTATGAAAAGCGAAATGGCTGAGGACAAAATTAGCGCGGAAGATCTATTGATCTTTAAAATTTTGTACCACATGTAGAAATAAGCTAGAAATCCAATCACGCCCGTAGTGGCAATGATAAACAGGAAGCTGTTGTCTGTACTTATATCTGCATGACTTGTGAAGGAACTTTTAGATTCTATAAATCCCTGCTTTTCTTTTGCATATTTATAGGCATTAAAACCCACTCCAAAAAGAGGATTTTCTTTGATAATGCTTAATGCTTCGGAATAAGAGTTACGTCTTGCTTCCAAAGATGCTGTCCTAAAAAAATTTGTCCCCTCAGTTTGAAAAGACTTAGGAAGAAGAAGGAACGAGAGTATTACTGCCGGTACCAATAAGCCTATAAATAAAAATCTCTTTTTAAAAACCGCATAGAAACATACCCCTGCAATAAACATTAAGACTGCACTTCTTGAGAAGGTAAGAAATATTGCAGGTAATGTTATTACGGAGATAAAAACATGGGTCGCTAAAGAAGACTTATTTTTTAAGTTTTTAAAGACAAGATCAAGAAGCAACAAGAAATACAACACGAAAAAAGCTCCTGCAAAATTTGGGTCAAGAAAAGAAGAAAACATTCTATGTAAATGCTCGTCCCATCCTAAGTAGTAAAGATTTCTTAAGCTTTGATAAAAGAAAAACTGAATATATCCACCAGCTACCAGAGCTGCCCCCACTGGCACCAGAAGCAATCTGATTTTTCTTTTAAATTCTCGGTCAAAATTAAAAATTAAGAAAAAAACTCCGGCATACCCCACCCATCTTAAAAAATAAAGGAGGGAAAACAGTATCTGATTGGTATTTAAAGATACTGAGCCTAAAATAAGTGAAACAGCGCATGCTAATATAAAAGGCATCATGGGTGGATAAAAAATATTTAAAATTTGCTTATTCAATGTTTTCTTTGCGGCCCAAAATATAAACAAAACTAAAACAGCAAGATCCAATAGTTTAATCTCAGTACCAAAAACTGGGATTCGTATAAGCTCTCCTAGAACAAATGAGAAAAGACTTACTGTAAAAAGGACTTTTAGTATGACCACCATATGTCTCCCTTCTTAAATAATTGTACCTTTGTCTTGGGATTAAAGTAAATTAAATTCCAATCCCCAAACCTTCCTGGAATATTCGAGTTCTGCACTGCAATATAATTGAACTTATCTCCCTCCCTCACCCACGAAGAATCTACAAAAGGAAAATTAACATAATATAAATTGTGAAAACCATAAAGAAGGACCTTGTCGGATTTTTTAATATTGTTCTTAAAGTATTCATCGGTGTCGTAAAAGTCACCAAAAGAAAAGTTAAGATTTTTTGAAAGAAAAGAGTTCTTTGTTTCTCTACCCAGTAAGACCGGTAAGTACTTTAAATTAGCTACTCCTCTATACGCTATTGAAGAAATAGAAATTAAAATAATTAGGAATAATAAATAATTGTACAAAAATTTAATTTTTATTTTTGAGATTAAAATAATAGTAAGTATAGAAAAAGCCGGAAGATAAGGCAAAATGAAACGGCCGCCTCCGGTTCTTGGAGTAAAATACCAAACCACAACTGCTAAAAGGGAATAAATAGCCACCACTCTTTCCTGAAGAGAAAATTTTCTAAAATAAATCAAGATAAAAGGCGCAGTAATAAGATATATGGGAGATATAGGATCAACGGCCTTTGTAAATAAACCAGAAACGTCCTTAATAAAATTAATCGGATTGATAGCCCCAAAAGAAACATTTACGGGGTATAAACTGCTAAAAACCGGATAAACCAGGCTACCAGTATTAATCCATGAAAAAACAAACCAAGGTAGAGGAATAATTACTGAGAAAAACCAATACGTTAGTATAATAGTAATTAGAACTCTTAAACTTCCTTTTCCTTTTAGGATGAAATAAAAGATAAGTAGGGTAAAAATAAATAAAGAACTTAAGGAAATAAGTTTTGTCGAAATCGCAAGGCCCAGCATTACCGAAGATCCTATGAGCCATTTTTTTTCTTTTTTCTCAATAAAATTCAAAAACCCCCAAAGAGCCATGGTTTCAAAAAATGTGCGGGATAAATCAATGTAAGCTGTTATCGATTGCCAGCCAATTACCAAACTTGAATAAAAAATTAAAGCTGCAAGGATTGCTAAAATTTTAGAAACAAATTTTCTTGAAATTTTATATAACGCAAGGCTGGAAAGAATACCAAAAGAGAAATGTATCAATTTCGGTAACGTTTCATCTCCAAATAACAAACCTGCTGTATACAGCATTTCGGTAAGCTTGGGCATATCTGAGTAATAAAGAAGTCCTCCCGGAATATGAAAAATAGCGTGATTTAAAATGTAAAGCTTAGGAAATGTCAAATGGTACCATAGAGCATCAAAAGAAAGCTCATACCCCAATGCCCCCATAAGATTAACTACTATTTGAGCAAGTATTAACAGGATTAAAATAATACTGAATCTATCCAATTTTTTAAATTTTAAATTGATCCTATAAATGCCGATGATCCTATATGTGTAAATAAAAACAAATAGAATAAATAACAAGCTCATCAATATGACTGGTTGTTTATCTAACATATGATAAATCCCCAGCAGGAAAATTAAATATGAGTAAATACCTATAAAAACGGCAATTACAAACATACCCCTCCTCGACAGAAAATGAAAATATAATAATTTACGATTAAAAAAAGACTCCAGGAGAAAAATAAAACTAAAATTATTTTCTTTGCCATAGAAGCCAAAGCTTTCCACGTACCAGAAAGGAGTGGAAGCTCATTAAAATTGCAGAAATTAATCCCGGCATTCCGTCCCAAATTCCCAATCTTAGGAAATAGTTTTGAACAAACTTTGCTTTTGTATACAAAATAATTTCTAAGAATCCGGATCTGACACCTTCATCAAACAATTCTTTCGCCCGGATACCTGTATAGAAATTTATTTCTTTAAGAAACTCGTTAATATTCTGATGAGGATAATGAAGCAGATAGTTATCTAAAATTTCCGTCTCTCCTTTAATCACCCACTCCTCATGCACTTTACCTTGCCATTCTCCGGAATCTTTCCTAGCTAATCTTAATAGCTTAATGCCTCCCGTTTCTCCATATCTCAACTCCTTCCCCCACATAAAATCCCTTCTTTTAACATAATATCCGTTAATTTTACTTGAAATTTGCTCACCTCGCTGCGAAGCGGGTAATTTTAAATTTATAATTTCCGAAGCAAGCGCTTCGGGCACTCTTTCATCCGTATCTACGAAAAACACCCAGTCTCCCTCGGCTTTTGACAATCCATAATTTCTTTGTGCAGCAAAATCTCCATTTAAACTTCGCTGATAGATTTGACATTTGACATTTGACATTTGACATTTTTTAACCGTTTTATCCTCCGAATAATCATCAACAACTATTACTTCTCCACACCACATAAGGCTTTGCAAGCAATCCTTGATATTTTTTTCTTCATTTTTTGTTAATATAACTCCTGATATTTTATTCTTCACAACTTTATTATATACATAGTTAAGTCATACTCCAATACTAATATTTTGATATACTTTGTTTATGAATCTTCTTCGTAAACTAGTGAATAATAAATCTAACCATATATTAATTTTGTTTATAGTTGCTTTACTTTTTTTTCACAGAATAATATCAAATATTGATGAAACTATTTATCCAGCCGGAGATATTTTATATATTTTTTCGATAGAAAAATCTTTATTCGCAAATAGCATATTTGCTTTCAATTCTTTACCTCTTTGGAACCCATATGTATTTAGTGGTTCACCTTTTTTAGGAAATCCTACATCTGCAATGTTTTATCCTCTTACCTACTTATTTCTCCTATTTCCTGTCAATCTTACTTTTGGCTATATGTTTGTACTAAATTATTTCCTTATAGGTATATTCACGTATTTATATGCTCGGGTTATTAAAATAGACAGTTTCGGATCTTTAATATCGGCAACAACTATTATGCTAAGCGGCCCATTAATTACACTAATTTTTGCTGGCCACTTGTTAAACCTGGACACTTTCATTTGGTTTCCTTTAGCTCTTTTATTTCTTGAACTTCTAATAACAAAAAAAAATGTCCTCTTTACCTTTCTATCTGGTTTTACGATTACATTAATGATTTTTGCGGGAGCAACTCAAGTTGCAGTGTATGAAATTATTGCCTTGGTAATATACTTCGTATTACGATCTGTATTTGAAGCCAAGAAAAAATCTGAAATCTTAAAGTTACTATTACTTTTATGTGTGTCAATTTTTATTGGTATTTCTACTTCTGCTGTACAGTTATTGCCTAATCTTGAGTTTTCAAAATTTTCCGCAAGAAGCAACGGATTGGACTACGCATTTGCTTCGGATTTCTCGCTTCATCCTTATCAACTCTTATCATTTATATTTCCATATTTTTTTGGGTCTCCAGAAACGTATTGGGGAAAAGGAAATTTTTGGAGCTCAAATGGTTATATAGGTATTTTACCATTAGTTTTTGCAGTATTAGCTATATTTTTCAAAAGAAACCGTTATGTATTTATTTTTTTTATACTAGCTCTTTTTTCTCTTCTTTATGCTCTTGGTAAATATAACCTAGTATTCCCCTTTTTTTATTCTTATGTTCCCGGATTTAATAGCTTTAGAGCATCTGCTCGTTTTCTCTATATCTATGCTTTTTCTCTTTCCATACTTTCAGGGATCGGAGTAAATTTGTTGCTTAAAAAATTTAATATTCAACTCAAGCGCATATTTTTCAAACTTTCAATTATTATACCTGTGATAACGTTATTATTAACTATTCTTATATTCTTTTTAAACCCTACCAAAATAAATGTATCTTTATATGAAAAGTATGTACTCAGAAATAGTTTCGCGGTGGGAATAAATCATTCAATTATATATACTCAGGTAAGAAACGATATTATTATTTTTTTGATACTTGTATTATGTCTTTTTATAGCAGTACTTTTAAAAGAGAAAAATCTTATAAAGATAAGTCACTTAAAAGCATTTATTTTTATCCTCATTATTTTAAATCTTTGGTGGTTTGGTTCCGGATTTACAAATACAAAAAAAATAAAAAATATATATAAATTCACGCCATTACTAAATGAAATAATAAAAGACAAAAACACTTATAGGGTTTTTGACATGGAGGGTTCCTATATACCTCTTCTTGGAAATAACAAAGTACAGAGTTTGACCGGTGTTCACTCCTTATATATAAGAGACTACAGGGACTTTTTGTGGTCAATAGGAAAACATGCTAATGTTCCTTATGATTCATATGTTGCAATCAATGAAATATCTTACCCAATTTTTTTAGATTTATTAAATGTAAAGTATATAATTGCTAATAAAAAAATTAATGGAACGGGACTAACTGAAATATCAAAATCAAATTCCAAGATAGGATATTCCTCGATTTCCAAGTTATATTATTTATATAAAAATACAGAAATGTTTCCACGTGCATACGTAGTGCCCAACGCTAAGGTAATACCAGATAAACAAAAGGTTCTAAATTTGCTTAAAAATAAAAATTATGACTTAAAAAAATATGTTCTATTAGAAAAAGCTCTTAATAATATAGAATTAAATAATTCTTCAGAGTTTAAAAAAGTTGATGTAATAAATATAAACTTCAACACGTTAACCTTAAATGTAAATTTATCAAATTCTGGATTTTTAGTTTTAAGTGAAATATATTATCCGGGCTGGAAAGCATATGACAATGGAAAGAAAACAGAAATACTTAATGCTAATTATTTATTCAGGTCTATATATCTAACCAAAGGTCAGCACTTTATAAAATTCGTTTATGATCCTGATTCATATAAAATTGGGAAAATAATATCGCTTACTACTCTTATAGCCTGCTTCATTTACATTCTGTATAAAATATGTTATTTTAAAACATTGATCAAAAAAATTATTCGTCAAAAAAAATAAAGCTAAATTGAGATATAATTAAATGAAAATAACTAATAAATTTAAAAAAATCAATAAAGAATATTATAAATATATTGAGGACTATGATTGGGTTGAAGTAACCGATCGCTTTAAGGGTCTTGAATCTTTTTTTCATAAATTGAGAGAATGGATGGTTGTTCAATTAATAAATAAGTACAAAAGGGGAGATAAAATTCTTGATGCTGGATGCGGCACAGGTTTAATATTAAGACATCTTCCAAAAGGAAGTTTTGGAGTTGATATTAATCCAAGAAATATAAAAAAAGCACGAAAATATGCCCCAGCGGCAAAAATAAAATTAGCAGATATTGAAAAATTGCCTTTTAATAATAACGAGTTTACTACAATTGTATGCACGGAAGTTATCGAGCATCAACCTGATCCGAAACCAACTTTAAATGAGCTTAAAAGAGTACTTAAAAAAAATGGTGTTATTATCGGAAGTGTTCCCTCAAGGTCTCCGGTATGGTTTTTTAGATTTCTCTCAAGCACATGCCCGCGAGGAGAACCTTTTCACAAAAATTTTAATAAAAATGAGCTGGAAAATATATTTAAAGATTTTAATATTTTAAAACTAGACAAATCTGTATTCGGCATGAGTTACTTTTTTGTCCTTGAAAAGATTTAGAGTATTAATAAATATCCCACTGCCTTTGTCTATAAATTGTAACCAATGGTGCTCCATCCGCTAATACATTATATACAGGTGAATAGCTGTTCTTTATTTTTATATCATTAAATCCTTCTCTTATTACTTGAAAATAGCTCACAACAATATAGTCATACCTTCTATCCTCCTCATACTTTGTAACTGAAACATTATTAATTGAAGGCATAACAGAAAAAGAATTTCCTCCTACAACTGCAACTTGCGATCCCGATGCAACATTTTTTTGAATATATAATCCTGCTTCACGCATTCCCTGCCCCCACCATCCTAATTGAAATAATCTTTTTTCATAAACGTTCTTAGTTCCCCCAACCAAAATATTAAAATAATCAAGATAGTAAGGTGTAATTCTTATAAGAACTGCAAGCATATAAATAATAACAGGAACAAAAAATACAAATTTTAACCATATCCTTTTACTTATTTTACTTACCAGATGATCAAATCCAATAGCACTAATAAGTGCAAAAGGGGCATAAATTTCAATAATATATCTTACTCCATGCTGACGAAAATTATATAATGATTGAATAAAAGGGAAAAGAAACCAAACTGCCAAAACATATAAAATCCAATTTTTTTTAAAAGATACGGTCTTAAAACCAACGATAAACAATATCAATAACAATATGGGTGTGGTTATTAAAAAATGTACGACATAATATATCTTAGGAACCAACATCAATCTGCCAAAAAATACTTCGGGAATTGAATGACTGGTATCAACAATTCTCATTTGGTAATTGGCTTGAATAACCTCTTTTAAATGAAACCAAGGCATTGGCCACAATACAAAAAACATAAAAAAAGATATAAGAAAAATATATATTACTTTTAAATTAAAATAATTGTTTTTCTTCTTGTTTTTATAAAAATACCAAATGGAATATATCAAGATAATTAAAGGCACTAGTAAAATATTTGTATACTTGGTTTCAAAAGCCAGTCCGATTAATACACCGGCTATGCTAGCATTAATAAAGGATTGTTTTTTGAGAAAATTTAAAAAAGAATAAATTGAAGCCGTAAAAAAAAATATTAGTACGCTCTCTATGCTGGCTATCTGAGATAAACCAAGAAAAAAAGGAACCGATGAGAAAATAATGCCGGAAATAGTTCCAACAAATGGACTGATATATTGCCATCCAATCAAGACTATGAATACTACGGTTAAAGATGAAAAAAAGACAGAAATTATTCTTGCATTAATCCAATCATATCTAAATATCGGATCTCCATTTTCTCTATACCCGAGCAAATCATACTGCCCTGCCCATCCATAAAGATATTTGGTCAAAGGGGGATGGTAGGGATAACTTAATAAAGGATCGTTGAATTTCTTTTCTTTTATTATCAGGATAATTTTATAACCAAGCTCTATTTGAGCGGATTCATCGAATGTTCTACCCATCGAATTTAAATTCCATAGCCTTAAAGATATAGAGAAAATAAAGATTAGAATAATTAATAATATTTTTTTCATAATAATTATTGGTTTTCGTTATCGATATGTATCCCGTTACTGTCTTCAGAGATAATAATTTTTACTTCCTGAGGTTTATTACTAACTGGATGTCTCTTCCACCAAAGAAGATATTCGTAACCCATGGTATAACTCTCAAACTGGCTTCCTTCTCCTCTTCCTAAAATATTATATTCTTGATTTTTGACTAAATTTATAATCCTATCAACTGATTCAATTCTTTTTTTAAAACTAAAATTATTATTAGAGTAAAAATTAGTAGCAATAAGATACATCGAGTTAAAACCAACGATTATGAGAAAAAAAGACAAAACAATAAAATTTATACTTTTGACACTGAGTAACTTTGTAAAAAATATGGAGGTAATTAAAATTATAAAAGGGAAGAATACTGGGAGATAAGCCCCGGAAGAAGTTTTGTTCACAATTACTCCTAATACGAGAACTGTAAAAGTAAAAGCGATAAAATAATTAAAATTAGATTTTGTTTTATAAAGAAAAATTAAAAAATATCCAAAGCTTCCTAAAAGCAACAGTAAGGAAATTTGACTGCTTAATGGATACATAAGATCCTGGTAATTTATCCAAAGATAATTTATTAATTGAAAAATATTCCCTAGATGATTGTTGCCAATGAATGTAATACTTTTGTAGAATACCCATCCTGAAAAAATTATAGTTTGACGAAAACCATTACTAATATCATATAAGAATATTGGAAACATCGGAATTATAAATGAAATAAACGATAGAAATATAATTTTTTTATCAATTTTTGTAACCCAGATTCTATTTTTCAAATACCCATAAACGACTGCTGCTATAAAAACTAAGAATAATACCGATGTGAATAATTCAAGATTGTATAAAACAGATAATATAAAAATTGTGAACGATAAATATATAATCTTTCCTAAATTCCATCTATAAAAAAAATAAATAAAAAGTAGGGTAAAAAATGGAATAAGAGTTGTATGATAAGCAAAGCGATCATTGATAACAATTAAAGGAGAGGTTGCGTATAAAGCGGCTGCGAGAAATCCCGTATTTTTAGAAAAAATTTCTCCAATAATTTTATAAAAAAGGAAAATTGTAAAAACTCCTAAAGCTGCTGTAAAGTATGCGGGCGTAATTGGATTAAAATTAAATATCCACAAGATTACTGCAACGACATATGTCCATAAAGGTCCTTGATGTAGCCATGTATGGCTTGATGTTATTCCTACAAGAGGAATTTTACCAGTAAGGAGCATATCTCTTGCCGAAAGATAGAACCATCCCTGATCTCCAATGAGAGTCATATACTCATTTAACTTATAAAATCTTAAAAATGCACCTAGTAGCAAAATTAAAAATATTAGAATATGATTCTTATTAATTGAAGTAAGTAAGTTTATTATAATAGCAGGTAATACGCCGTACCATTTTTTAAAATAATAAAATTTACTTTGTGAAAATATTTTTCTCATATTTTTTGCTTTTTTTGTACTTGCTCCCCACTCGTGATATAATTTTGCTCTAGGCTCAATGTAAATTTGATATCCTAATTCTTTTATTCTATTGCAAAAATCAAATTCTTCAAAGTATAAAAAAAAAATTTTATCAAAGCCTTCAACCTTCTTAAATAAATTTTTATAAATCATAAAAGCGGTCCCGGGAACAACATCAACCTCTTGTATTGCCTTTTTATCCCAATCTTTAAGCCAATAGTTTTTAGAAATAGGATTATTAGGAAAAAATTTATTTATAAATGATAATGAAAATATTGCTCTTAAAGGAGTCAGTTTGCGTAGCCCTTGAAGACTGAACGGTTCCATATTTGAGTGCACTAATAATGGCGATATTATTCCTACTTTCTTATTTTTATTTATAAAATTAAAAAGATTATTTAAAGTGGAATCAAATACTTTTGTATCCGGATTTAGAAAAAATAAAACATTTCCCTTTGAATATTTTGCACCTAAATTACAACCTCCCCCGTATCCTAAATTCCCGGAAGATTCAATATATTTAACTTGCGGAAACTTTTCATTTAAATTTTTTCCAATTGTCTTTTTTTCATCGTTATCAATCACAATTATTTCATAATTTTGATTGGGTGGATAACGATATATAGAATCTATGCATTCAATAAGCTGTTTTTTAACTTTATAATTAACTATAATTATAGATAACATATTTAAATAAATTTAATTATTTTTTTATAAACTTATTAATAATTCTTTCAAATTCTCTAATACGCTTGCTCCATGCCCACCTACCAATGGCTATATTTCTGCCATAATTTCCAATTTGATTTGTTTTGCTAGGATTATCTAACAACCATTTAACTTTTTCTGCTATCGCAAGAGGGTTTCTTGGGACTAAAAATCCTGTTTTCCCATCTATAATAGTTTCTCTATATCCCCCTTCATCTACGGCTAAAACAGGTAAGCCGCAGGACATTGCTTCTAAAATTGTTAAACCAAAAGGTTCATTTCTCCCTAAAGCAAGTAAAATTTTTGCTTTATTATAATTATTTACTAATTCGGAGTCAGAGATGTATTCATCATTCAAACCCAACACTTTAACCTTAATTTTTTTGTCCAATTGCTTTATTATTTTACCAAGTAAATCTGCGCCTTTATTTATTGAGTTTCCTCCTATAAACAAAAGGTCATATTCTTTAATCAATTTTATTGGATGAAATTTTTTCTCGTCCACCCCAAGATAACAAACAATTGAATCAATCCCATATGCTTTTTTTATATTATTTTTAGTAAAATATGAGTTTGAAAGTATATGATCAGCTTTTAATATATTTTCTTTATCAATTTTTTTTCTAATCGTTCTGTTTATTTTTTCATAATTTTTTTTTATAAAAAATAAATCCTTTGAAATGCCGAATTTTTTCTCATATACCATTCTTAATGTTTCCTGACAATAATAAACTTTTATTGTTTTTAAATATTTTAGAATAAAAGGAGCCTGAGTAAATTTTGATGGATGGATAATAACAAAATCATAATTCTTACTGTCTATCTTTTTGGCTATTTTTTTATGAAGAGCTGATAATTTTATCAGCTCAATACTATCTTTATATGACTTGACTCTCCAATTTTTCCCCTGCCAAATTTTTGGAGTAAATTTATAATAAAACGTATTATTAAAAGATTGTTTTATTTCTTTATCATTACTTTCATCAACGTAATATAAATCAACTTTATTGCTTTTTTTTAACCGTTTCCCATATTCACCGCTGACTCTTCTTGCCCCACCATAAGGCAATTCATGAAAAAATGCAATATTCATACTTTGGTCATCTTTTAGTTACAATTTTAAGTCCATCGGTAAAATGCCAAGTGACTATCTGGCTCCAAGAATTTATTAATAAAAAATTTTTCTTTTTTTTAAGCAATGACATTATATATATAAAAATCAAGCTTGTAGAGCTTGAGGTAGCCCCTAAAAACCACGCTAAAATTACGTAAATTTGAGAATGATATTTTTTAAAAAAAACGTAAGTACTTTGAAGGTAATATGGTGATGACTGTGTTATTTTTACCTTTGACGATTCTCCACCATAATGAATGACTCCCTCAGCATTTGGTAGGTATTGTATTTTCCAATTCTTTGAGATCAATCTTTTACAGAAATCCGTTTCTTCGCGATAAAGAAAAAATCGTTCATCAAAAAAACCTACATCTGCAATCGTAGATCTTCTTGTCAATATAAATACCCCCATAATATGCTTGGGAGATATTTTTTTGAAATGATCCTTAAGAGGATAATGTATTGGGTGATATTCTTTTGAAAAAAAATTCAGTAATTTATAAAGTATATAGTTATATTCAAGAAGATGACTTAATAAATTAGGAAACTCTTTATATGCTGATTGCAGTAGTTCATAGCTTGGGGTAAATATCCTACAACTAAGCAGGCCGATTTTTTTATGTTTTTTCATGTATTCCAAGAGATAACTTAAGGTACCAGGTAGAATTTCTGTGTCAGGATTTAAAATTAATATATATTCTCCACTAACAAAACGTAGGCCTTGATTTATAGCTTTTGAAAAACCCAAATTTTCTTTATTCCTAATTATTTTTATTAACGGAAACTCCTGAGGAATTACTTCAAATCCTTTTTCTTTAGACGCATTGTCGATTATAATTACTTCTAATTTTTTTAATTTCTCGCGGTAAATTGACTTTATGCATTTTTTAGTCAAGTCAAATGCATTAAAAACAACAATGATTACAGATAATTTCATAACGAAACACTATTTTAAATTTTTAATAATCTTCAAGGTATAATAAATATTAAATGGAAGACTAATTAAAGACCCAATTACTGCCGAAATTGCTGCTCCAATAATTCCGAATTCTAATACTAAAGGGATAATCGTAACGCAAAGAGCGAATGTTCTTACAAACGCGACAATTGTCCCATAACGTTGTTTCCCTACTGCAAGATAAAGTGTTGTTTGTGGTACTGCTATTATCTGAACCAATCCAAAAACTGCAAGCACCCTAACTACAGGCACAACTGATAACCAATTGGAGCCAAGGATAATTATTACTAAATTTTGCGCAAAAAAGAATAATGCGATGCAGATGGGTAACCCCAGTAAAAACATCATAAACGATGTTTTTAAAAATGCCCTTCTTAGCCTATTATAATCGTTTGAAATTTTTGAATATACAGGAAAAGTCACTTGAGAAATTATATCTACCGATTCTCCTATAGGGATTGTCGCTAGTCTATATCCCATTTGATATAATCCAAGAGGCGTAACTCCTAGAATTTTTCCTACAACGACGTTGTCTCCATTTTGAAATATGTAGTTTAAGACACCAGATGCTGTTAGCCATTTTCCTTTATGTAATACTTCTTTTACGGATTGAATCTTGAAAATAAATTTAGGCACGGGTTTTGCTAGAATAAAGGATAATAATACCTCAAAAACAACACCAACTATGAGTCCAAAAATCAACCCTGACGCTTGTCTAGTAATGAAAACAAATCCTAACGAAACTAACGAATCTACAACGAATATTGAAGACCTAAACCAAAACTCTTTTCTGAACGTCAGCTCTTTTTGAAATAGTATAACTGCAGGATTGATGAAGCCTCTCAGCAATGGAACTATACTTATCATTAAAAGTAGTAGATAAGAGTCAGGAGAATGAAAAAAATTAGAAACAAAAGATGATGTTATAATTACTATTAAAAAAATCAGCACTCCTCTTATGATTGACACAATCCAAGCAGTATCTAAGTATTTATTTATATCTTTCTTTTCTTGAATGAGAAATACATTTATACCAGTTTCGGTAAATATTTCTATAAAAACGAAGGCAAGAATTGCAACACCGTAAGTTCCAAATTCCGCTGGCGAAAGAAGTCTTGCTAAAATTGCAATTCTTATAAAAGTAATACCTTTTATTACAAAATGCAATAATCCTATCCATGAAATTCCTTTTAAAGTGTCTTTTGTATAACCCATACTAATTCTTACTGGAATTATATCAGGTTTCTTGTTTTTAATAGAGCGACACCGAAGAATAAATTCACCAGATCTTCTCTAAAGTTTTAAAGTCCATAAGTATCAGCTCTCCCTTGAAAGATTTATTTATTTCTATTTTTTTTAAAATACGGTCTTTATAAAAAAGCGGAATACTGGAAAGATTAACTATGCACGGTTTAGTTGATAAACACGATATAAAACTGACTACAGTTGATTTATTATCCTGAGTTTGTATTTTCATATAACTTCTGTCCCCCCTAGCTAAGGGTTTTGTAAATTTAATGATAAAAACTTTATTATGGGAATCAATTTTTGAATTTTCAAGAAAAATATTTATCTTTTTATAATCTCCCGACTTAATCAAAATTTTGTTTTCTGGCAAGTAAATACTTTTAGATTTATATGTCCCCTCTGAAAGAGGAATATTTTTCAAATCAATATTTAACAAATAATTTTTGTATTCTCTTTGCTGATCTAATACTTTATAACCAAAGAAATCATTATTTTTTTGATGTTCTAAAATTAAGTGATTATCAATTGATGTAAGCGGATAATAATTATTCAAGATATATCTAAATAATAAATTTTGTCTGATATAGTCGGGCACACCATCCTGTAGAAAAGACATATCTGTATTTAACGTAATAAATTTAATATAATTATCTTCGATATATTTTATAGTTTCTGTTTGTTTCTTTACAGATGAACCCTCAAAAATTGCATTGTAATATGGCGGTTTTTGCCCTAAAAGAATATAGAAAGCTGAATCGCCGGTTGGAAAACTAAATATTTTATTATTAAAGTCTCGTCTTTTTTTAAGCAATTCAATAACTTTTGCATAAGATAAATTTTGAGATAGAAACTTCTTTAGATTGCTATCGAAACACTTATTAGTAATTGATAGTTTTGCCGATGTTGCAATTATTTTTATGCTTAGCTCCCTACCAGGAACACTGAGGCTAAATAAAACTACAGTTAACAAAATAAAAAAAGTGTAAAATATTTTTTTATTTAGAATATTAATAAACAAAGCGTGAATAAATTCATACACTATTATCATCAGAAGAATTAAGGAAACAAATGTAATTTGAAGATCGATAGATCTTACTATGCTTTTCTGTTCTAAAATTAGGATATCAATAATTAAAGCTATTTGAAAAAAAGCAGATAGCCTAACTTTACGCTTGAGATAAGACAACCTATAAAGAACAATAAAAATACTTGCGAATAAAATCGATAGTGTAAATATGTTAGACGGGGAATTTACAAAAGAGAAAAACGGCGTTTTTGCAACTAAAGCTATATTCCTAACTTGACTATAATAGTTTACCAACAACAACAAATTTTTATGATAAAAAGAAAATATTATTAGTGGGCTGATACCAATCAATAACCCAAATAAAACA
>Ga0209541_10009304_pt1 | contig 15943 bp, 10 predicted proteins | sample RifCSPlowO2_01_FD_184027 | JGI IMG/M metagenome (GOLD analysis project Ga0209541, IMG submission 184027) | Groundwater microbial communities from Rifle, Colorado - Rifle CSP2_plank lowO2_0.1 (SPAdes) (version 2) | ecosystem: Environmental > Aquatic > Deep subsurface > Groundwater | place...
TTAAAAGCAGCCAACAAGCTAAAAACAATCAGCAATTAATTAATCTAAATGATTGGAAGAGCTATTGGTCTTTCTGTATATTTGCTTTAAGCTTGCTTATGGCATTTCTTTCAAAATACACATTTATAGCAATAGCAATACCAATGGCAGCAATTTTTCCATACAAAAAGATGTATTATTTTATTATTGGATTTTTCAGACAGAATAAACATTTGGATGATCATAATAATTTCTATGTGTGCAAAAAGTTATTAAGAATTGCTCTTCCATATCTTTTTGCTATGTTATTTTTGATGCTTTTACCGATACAATATATTGCAACACTTTTTGTATCTTCGAAAACAGCTACTGCAGCAGTTACAACAAAATTAATTGATTTAAGCGTGCTGTTCAATCCTGAGTTTAGAGTTATGATGGAAATTTATATCAAGGAAAATTACACTTTATTGGGAATCATATTGGCATTGCTTGGGTTTTTGGTGTTTTTAATAAGCATAAAAAAGAATTTCAATAAGATTTCATTCAGATTCATGCTAGCATATGCATTAGGGAGCATGTTATTTTTTGTCATAATGTCAAACAAACTTATTGGGCACAGCTATCATCAATATCCAATTGCGCCAGTGATAATTTTCTTTATGGCATATTTCATATACGTTTCATCACTGTTCGTTGTTTCAATAACCACCGGGATTATTAACAAAAAATATGCTTTCTTTAATTATCTGAAATATGTTATTATCATTTTATTCGTATTATTATTGTATCAGCCAAGCATTACAGCAAAAAATTGGGACTTTGATTTTCAGTTTATAGGGTTGGATATTGCAGGCGAATACATAAAACAGCACAGCTTGCCTGATGAAAGAATATTCTTTTCAGGCGGACAGACATTTGGGGTATTGTGGCATGCAGACAGAAAAGGATACGATAGTCATCGTACTGTAGATGAGCTGAAATATGGAGAGGAAAACTTAAATTTCAAATGGATTTTTGTATATCAATGGGGATTTGACGATTTATACAATCCTGAAGTGATGGAGTATATCTCGAAAAATTATGAATTAAGTCAGATTGCATATGAACCGGTGGATAGCCAAAAGACTTTAGTTTACTTGGTCCTTAAAAAAGGCGGAACTTTTGACATTAACAAGATAAATGAATATGCTGCTGACAAACCTGTTCAGGAAAAAATATACGAATTTACTGATGGAGAAAGAAAATTATTATATATAGATGTTATACCCTAATCTTTGCATTTAATATATAATATAATGCCAACAATTTAATATACACTATAATCATGACAATTAATATATATTATAATAATAATTATATTATGGTGAAAAATGAAACCACAAACAACAATAAGCAGGTTTTTTAATAATAAATTATTTTTAGGTGCAATCTTTGCAGTATTTATATTCTTAGTATTATTTGTAATATTAAAATTTTTAACACAGAAAATAGAGCTTGACATTAATTATTATTATATCTTTATGGCGGTATCTGCTGCAATTCTTGGCAATGTTTTACTCGCGCTTAGGTGGGAAGTAAATCTCTATTTAATCAAAAAGAGAATTCCGCTTATTAAATTATTCTGTATGGAATCGATAGGCAAAATGCTTAAATTTCTTACACCATTTCAATTAAATATACCTTATCGTTATATATTCCTTAAGAAATATAATATACCTGGAAATGCAATAGTCTCTTTTTCTATTTTTGAGCTGTTTGTTGAACTTGTAGTTTCATTATCATGCGTGATGGTTTTAGGGTTTATTTTTACAACCTATTTGGATAACATATACATTTTCTTAATACTTCTGGCAGTAATCTTTCTATTTTTGATAGGTCTGTCATCTTCATTTTTAATATCCAAAATTAATTTTAAAAATAAAATTTTAAATAAGATAAAACATTATATCTCAATAACAATTAAGGGATTTAATCTGTTCATTAAAAAACCATATTCATTATTATTCCTCTCAAGTTATACTTTCATTTTCTTCTTGCTTCGTGTGCTGCATGTTTATTTTGTAGTATTGGCTTTATCCATGGATATTCCTTTTGCATATCTGTTTTTTGTAGTAATCGTATCATTCATTGCGGGGGCATTATCGCGCATTCCCGGAGGATTGGGAGTAACTGAAGCTACAGGGGTATTGTTACTTCAGCAATATGGCACAGCATATCATATATTATCAATATTTATTATAGACAGAATTATCACAACTTCGTCTATCTTAACACTTGGAATATTCTTTGCGTTAATAACGCATACAAATCTCTTTTCATTATTAAAACATTTAAATAGGGACAAGAAAAATAAATACAATGAAATAACTAAAAGCAATTAGTTTCCGTACCAATTAATGGTTTTTAGTATATAAAGATAAAATATAAGATATATGGTGAGAATAGATAAAAATAAAAAGGCAGCCATTTAACGATATTAAAGTATATAAAGTACAGCTTAAATTGTGACTAAATAGCTTAGTAAACCGCTTAAGGGGGTAAATAATATGATAAAAAGTTATGATCAAAGAGCAGGGGAAAATCTGCAAAGGATATTCAGCGGACTTAAAAGAAGGCGTGAAGATGCTGCAAGAGAATTAGGTTATTCTTTGGACGAAATAACTTCTATGATCAGAGGGGAAGCAGGAATACCACATGAACTTGCAGAAAAGGCAAGTCAAATATGGCCTGTTAATGTGAGAGATTTCTATTTAATAGCAGACGATGCAATCCGAGATGGGATAATCTTAATGCGGGCTGAAGATTCTAAAACAAGCGCAAGGATAATGGACAGAGGTGGCGCGCCATTTTATGAATACAGAGATACTGCAATGACAAGTTTAGCTCCATTCCGTCCAGAATGGATTTCAGAATTATGTGTTGTAGATGACAATGATCCGGAAAATCTTAAAGTTCAATGGAATAATGGCCACTTTGAACAGCAGTTTACATATTTTATCGGTGAAGTTAACTTTTATTATATTGATAATTCTGGGCATAAACAAGTTGCTGTAATGAATACTGGAGATTCTATGCATCTTTCTCCATTCGTTCCGCATACTTTTACATCTAGAAATCCAGACAATCTAGGATTGATCTTGGCATTGACATATGGAGATAAATTATGGGGTGATGCGCAGTTAGAGCTTTCAGCATTGGGAGATGAATCGGCTTCGGCATATGGTTATGATTTTTCTAACCGTGATATGGCATTTGCATCAATCCTTAATTCATATATGCGAGCAAGAAGTATCGATGTTAGAACATTAATTGCTCGAAGCGGTTTGTCTACAGAATTGGTACACCAACTGTTGGAGGGTAAACATTCTATCATTCCATCTTCAGATTACGGATTATTTAATATGGTATCCAAACTCGCAGGCGCTTTAAATGTGAATAGAAGAGATTTGATGCCTCCAGATACTATTGAAGAAAGAGTTATAATTAAACTTCATAAAGAAGCTCAAAGCCGAATTTATCCAGAAGATGCAAATTTACAGGTAAAAACTTACAAAGTTGTTGATTTGGCATCCCCAATGTCATTGCCTCATTCAAGTGGATTAGAATTTACACTTTTAAAAAACGAAAACCCTGAACAATATGATTTAACTGTTCCAAGGCATCAATATATATACAATATAGGACAACGTTCTGTTAATATAAATTGGCGTTCAAATGGTGAAGACCATGTTGATGTTATATCTCCTGATGATTCTTTATACATGAAGCCGAATATCCCTCATAATTTCAGAGGGCGTGGCGGGCAATTAGTTGTATTGAGAATTGGCGGAAGAATTGCAGGAGAGCCTGAGAGAGAACTTTCATTAATTGAACAGGAAAACAGGCACAGAGTTGTTGCTGAACCGAATCCATGGTATAATAAAGAAGGGAAACATTAGTAAAATTAAGATATCATAAGATTAAAATATAATCAACTTAAGATATAATAAAATTAAATCGTTAGCAAAATAAAAATCCAAACTACTGCAAGCGATGAGGTATCATAACAAATGAAAGCGATAGTTATAGCAGCAGGAATGTCTATAAGATTGAGGCCGTATACTGATAATCTTCCTAAATGTTTGTTGAAGATAAACGGCAAATCCATATTGCAGAATATGTTTGAAATATTTAGAAAAAACGGGATTTCAGACATCTCTGTCATAAAAGGGTATAAAAAAGAAAAAATAAATTACAATGATATCACTTATTTTGAAAATACTGATTTTATCAATAACAATATACTGCATTCATTGATGTATGCGCGCCCTAAACTAGAAGAGGCAATACGCAACAAGGAAGATGTTGTAATAAGCTATTCTGATATAGTTTACGAAAATTTTATCGTCGAGAAATTACTGGAATCTGACGAACCGATTTCTGGTGTGGTTGATCTTGAATGGCAGGAATATTATGATGGAAGAACACTTCACCCTATGTCACAAGCAGAGAAAGTTATATTGGAAAGCAATAATATGAAAGATATGAAAAATAATTATATGAAAAAAATAGGCAAACATTTGGATACTAAAATTAATAATGGCGAGATTATTGGGGAATTCATAGGGTTGTGGAAATTTACTCACCAAGGCGCAAAAATATTCTTAAAACATTTCGACAGGCTGAATTCGTCTCTTAAAATGACACAGCAATTTCAGAATGCAAAAGAATGGCAGAAATCATATATCACTGATATATTTCAGGAAATGATAGATAACGGCGAAAAATTGCATTGCGTAGTTGTTAAAAAAGGCTGGAAAGAGTTTGATACCGTTCAGGATTTTCATAATGTCGGCGGAGAACCTCCTGAAGGTGTAGAAAAAGTAGAGATATAATTAAAATAGATAAAATGGAGATATAATCAATAAGTATAACTCATAATAATAAATAATTTTGAAAATAATATTAATAATAACCGATAATTGAGTTTTTTGACAATGGAAAAAATAAGAAGTGAAATTAGGTCAACTGAACATGGAGTTAAAGTAATTTACAGGAGATTGAGCGACTATCTTGCAAAGAAATTAAAGAATACTCCTCTTACGCCAAACCAAGCTACTTTAATTTCAAACATATTTGCGCTATCTTCATTATTAATATTAATATTTCTCGGCAGAGATATGTTATGGAGGGTTTTGTTTGCGGTACTTGTGCAGCTTTCAACTATTTTTGATTTTCTTGACGGCAGTCTAGCACGTGAGAAAGATATGAAAACAAAATTTGGTTCCTGGGTGGACTGCATTGGAGACAGATTATTCTGGGCAGCAAGTTTGTTGACTATAATTTATATAACTTACCAGTCACATCCAGAACTTAAAGTTATAATACTTGGATTTTTAACATTATCATTTACAGCATTGATTCAATTATATAATCTATATTTCCAGAGGGATTATGGTGAAATTTTAATTGGTACGATTAAATATATAAAAACAGAATCAAAGTTAGGCAGAATCGCAAAGCATTTCTTTTATACCGAAAGCTCTTATTTGTTGTTGGTTTCATTATTTGTGCTTGCGGATCAGTTTTATCTCCTTTTATGGGTTTTGGCGATTTATAGCGGGGCATTTTTAATAGCGGAAATATTGTACTTGACAAAAGTTTTGATCAAATATGACAGAAGGCTGAAAATAGTAGAAAAACCGCAACAATAGTTATATTTTTATCAAATTTAAAAATAATCATATTTTTAATTAAATTTAAACACAGAATTTATTCCTTATTTATTCCTTCCTTGCTCTTATCAATAAGCCGTATCCTTTTGTAAATAGAATCAAATTATCAAATGAGGATATTAATGAAAATAACGGGTGCATTATTTTATAAGGCATAATCATCTTTTTTATCGCTTTGAGGTCTTTTTGTGACGACGGAGAAACATCTGCATTATATCCTTTAGTTTTATTTTTTCTAAGACAGATATATGCAAAATTTATGCACAATTCAATAAGCTCAGTAAAGAATCTAGAGTAAGTCTTTTCAAGAACAATTGAAAATCCATGCTTCATCAATTTTCTTCTCAGATCTTTTGCTTTATAACCTGCTCTAACATGGCCATATTTATCCGGTGTCAAGCCGATTAAATCTTTTATTTTATTTAGGAATAAAAATCCATCCAAACTTGGTGTGGTTATTACAAACTCTCCATTTGGTTCAAGTATTCTCTTTACCTCTTCTATGAATGCGTCATCATCTTTTATATGCTCTATTATATCCAATGAAACGACTTTATGGAATGTGTTGTCTTTGAATCCAGTTTCTAAACCATCTCTTTGGTATACATTCTCCTTAAGTATTGTTTTGCTTATCTCTACGCAATTTTTATCATTGTCTACCGTATGCCAATTCCCTCCTATTTTTCTTAAATAATAGCTTATTGCGCCTGTTCCGCAGCCTATATCTAAATACTTTTTATTAGGATATATTTTCCCCAAATATCTTGCTAATGTTTTAAATTTGTCTTTCTTCTTAACTGCAAACTTAAATAAGACAAGCTGCCAAGGTTTTCTTCTTTTTCCTAGTCTTTTTTTGGATGGTATACTTTTGGCTAATTTACTATTAAATATTTTTTTATCAGCTTTATAATTTTCTTTATCATTTTGTATATTCTTATTCCGTATATTCTTATTTTGTATATTTTCTTTCATATAATCAACTTTTTACTTTATTTTCATTTCTTTTAATAATCTATGATACAATCCATCTATATTTTTTCCGACACTCATCCACGAATAATCGCTTACTGCCTTTTCTCTTAATTTTTTTGACAGTTCTTTTCTCTTCTTTCCATCGTCCAGCAGTCTTATAATTTCTTCTGCGCTTTTTTCATGGTCGTCAACTGGAACATAAATTCCTAATTCACCTAATATCTCTTTATTGACAGGTGTATCTGTTACTATGCATGGAATGCCACATGCCATATAATTGTATAACTTCCCATTTGCTTCACTTTTTGATTTTTTGAATGAAACTGCAATATCTCCTATTGAAATGAAATCAGGCGCACGATTATAATCTATTTTACCTGTGAATGTAATTTCATAATCTTTAATCCCTAATTTTTTGGCTAAGTTTTTATATTTTTCAACATCAGGATAGCCCATTATCACAAAATGTACATCATTCCTTTTTTCAAGCACAATCTTGGCAGATTTAATCAAGGTATCAACGCCTTGATAATCACTTAAGACTCCAAGATATGCAACAATCTTCTTTTTACTTGGGAGTTTTAATTCTTCATATTTTATTTTGTCTAGTTTCTCTGGATGTTTTTTGTTTATTTGGTAGAATACTTCAGTATCAACGGCATCGCACATTGGAATAACTCTTTTTTTAGGAATCTTAAATTCATTTACAATTAAGTTTGCAGCATTGGTTGAGCTTGTTATAATAATATCTTTCTTATAACACCAATTTTCCACTTTTTTGAATAGAGCGTACAATGCTCTGTTCTTTAAATATCCATGATCCTGCATTTCCTTTATCATTGATCCCTGAGCATCAAATACTATTGGCAGAAGCTTTCCAAGATTCAATAAATTAAGCCATTTTGCAATAAAAACGCCTTCATGAAGATGTGCATGTATTATATCATACTTTTTTGTCATTAATTCCTTATAGCACAGCATAAATAAAAGCTTGTCGAGATATAACTTATGATAAGATGGTCCGGCTTCTTTTTTATTGTACCAAGGTATTTTTATTGTCCTCTTTATATTAAATCCTTCAATATTTTTTCCAATATGATAAGTGCATATTGTTACCTTATGTCCAAGCTTCTGCAGAACTTTAACTTCTTCAAATATCCTTACATGACATCCTCTGTCAGAAAAAAATGGAGTCGGCGCAATCATAAGAATACGCAATGGTCGTTTTTTTATTTGATTCATGTTTTTCATATCATTTCATCTCTTATTATTCTCATCTATTATTCTTTTCAGTAATAATATTTTCAGTGTGTAATTTATAATATATGTATATGATCTGTTTCTAATCTTCTGTCTTTTTATTCTTCTGCGCTTCTTTTCCATGCACATAAATTGAAGCTCTCATCAAAGAATCAAATGTTCCAGCATCAGACCAGAATCCTCTCAAAATTCTTGCTTTCATCTTCCCTGATTTTATATATGCATTGTTTACATCTGTTATTTCAAGCTCATTTCTATGCGAAGGCTTTAAATTTTCTATTGTTTTAAAGACATTATTATCATACATATAACACCCAGTTACAGCATAATTTGTCTTTGGATTCTTTGGCTTTTCTTCTATTTCAATTACTTTATTATCGCCGTTGCTGTCCAAAAGTGCAACTCCAAATCTATTTGCATCAGGAACTTCTTTTAGAAATATTTTTGCTCCACTTTCTCCATTTTCAAATCCAATTACATCTTCAACAAATTCATCTTCGAAAATATTATCTCCAAGAATAACAATCATCTTATCGTCTTTTACAAAATTTCTGGCAAGCCCCAATGCTTCTGCAATTCCTCCTGGTTTGTCTTGTATTTCAAAAGAGAATTTTGCATTATAATCCCTTCCTGAACCAAGCAGATTCAAAAAATGCCCGGAATATTCAGGGCCTGTTACAATTAATATATTTTTTACTCCAGCATTTAACATTTTTTGGAGAGGATATAAAATCATCGGTTTGTTATAAACCGGAAGGAGATGCTTGTTTGTCACTTTTGTACATGGATATAATCTGCTTCCCAATCCCCCAGCTAAAAGTATTCCCTTCATATAATTCGAGAATTTATAGCTATTTAAATAGGTTATTGTTTAAATAAGAATATACATAAACTACATAATTATTATCTATTTAATCTTTTTAGATATAAAAACTTAAAAATATCATCTTGTTAGACTAACAGCTTGTTTCTTGTTTCTTCTTTAGTCTTTTCCATAACTTCCTTAGAAGCGTCTTTTGAGAGGTTTTCCTTAAATTGCTCTAATATCTCACGCAGTCTTATATGAATCTCCTTAAGAATTATTCCATCATTTTCAAGTTTTTTAGCGCTTAATACACTATCTATGCGTTTTGCAAATGTCATACTATTTAACTCTTCTTTTGAGATCTTGTTTATAACCATTTCTGGTTTAACAATCTCTTTTAGCATAAGCGCAATTTCATAAGGAGAAGTTATTCCAGGATTTACAACATTATATACTCCTACAGCATTTTTCTCAATCAGCATATTGGTGACGTCTAATAAGTCCTCAACGATTGTGCATGAATTTGGTGTGTCAATAAATTTAGTATATGTCAATAATTTTGTTACAGCATTTCTTGGGCTCACTACAGAAGATAATAACTGTCTCGGTCTAAGGATCAATACTCTTAAGTTTTTTCTGTTTTTAAGGTCAAGAAGCAGCTGATCAGCCCATACTTTTGTCCACGAATAAAAGCATAATGGATTTACAGGATCTTCTTCGCCGTGAATTTCTTCCTTTGTCTTGCTTTCCTGTATGCATCCGCTTGACAAATGGATTAAATAAATCCCTTTTTCGGCGCATAGCCTGCCGATAATTTCTGCGCCTAATGTATTAACTTCAAAGCATTCTGTTCTGTTTTTTTCACACCAGTCTATGTTTGTCTTTGCAGCGGTATTTATTATATAATTTGGAGCTTCCCGTTCTATAACTGACCTGACGTCATTTTCATTTCTTATGTCTATTTTTGGATTAATTACAATATCTCCTTTATTTTTGAAATATTCGCTGTACAAATTCCCTAATTGTCCGCATCCGAATATCATAATCTTTTTATCATTCATTCTGTCTTTATCATTGCTATTATCTTCTTTATTCTCCTCTTGTTTCATATTACTCTTAATCTTTTTCCACCATTCTTCATTTTCTTTATACCATTGAATTGTCATATTCAATGCACTATCAAAATTGCGATTATTTTCCCATCCTAACTCTCTTATTTTTACTGTGCTTAATGCGTATCTCCTGTCATGTCCAAGCCTGTCTTCTACATATTGTATATAATTCTGATCCAAGCCTGTTTTTTCCAGCAAATATCTTGTGATGTCTATATTCTTCTTTTCATTACCTCCACCAATATTATAGATTTCACCTATTTTACCATATCTGCTGACGAAATCTATTGCTTTGCAGTTGTCTTCAACATAAATCCAGTCTCTTACATTCAGCCCGTCGCCGTATAATGGCACTTTTTTGTTTTCAAGCAAATTTGTTATGAATAATGGTATGAATTTCTCGGGATGCTGATAAGGTCCGAAATTGTTTGAGCTTCTTGTTATTATTATAGGCAGTTTATGCGTTGCATAGTAAGACCTGCATAGCATTTCGCCGGCAGCTTTTGATGCAGAATAAGGGCTGTTAGGTTCTAACCTGTCATTTTCAGTGAAATATCCATATTCCCTGCTTCCATATATTTCATCAGTTGAAATGTACACAAATCTTTTTATATCATTCTTTCTTGCTGAGTCAAGTAGCACTTGTGTTCCTATTACATTTGTTACGACGAAAGGATTTGCCCCCTTAATTGAATTGTCGACGTGACTTTCAGCAGCAAAATGAAACACCATATCAACATCTTTCATACATCTATCTACTGCTTCTGGGTCGCATATATTTCCTAGAACAAACGAGTATCTTTTGTCATCTTCTATATCTATAAGATTTTCTTTGTTTCCTGCGTATGTCAGTTTATCTAGATTAATTATATTGATGTTGTTATATTTTTTTAAAATATATCTAATAAAATTAGATCCTATGAATCCACATCCGCCAGTAACCAAAATATTCATTTTAACATCCTCATATCATTTATTCTTATAGTAAATTGCATTAATTTTAGAATTTTTATTATGCAATTTACTATTAATTTACCCTTATAATCCCCATTAAATCTCGTCATTGAATCCATTCATTGATTCAATCTCATATGTAACATTTCTTGAATAGTATATTCTTGCAATTATATCTGCAAGTATGCCCATTGTGATAAATTGCACGCCTAATACAACGAGCAGGACTGCAAGAAGAAGCAATGGTCTGTTTCCAATTCCTTCATTTAGTATCAGCCTTAAATATAATAAATAAATCCCTGTTATCATCCCGAGAAATGTTGATAAAATCCCTATCGTACCAAATATGTGCATAGGCCGTGTAGAGTAGCTCATCCAGAATTTCACAAGCATTATGTCCAATAATCCCTTTAATATTCTTGTTGAATTGTAATTTGTTTTTCCGTATTTTCTGTGTTGATGTTTTGTTACTACTTCTCCAATCTTATACCCTTTTGTAGATAATATTGCAGGAATGAATCGATGCATTTCTCCATACAGTTCTAAATCCTTCAAGCATGATGTTTTGTATATCTTTAATGTGCATCCAGAGTCATGTATTTTATCATTAAAAAGAATTTTTCTTAACAGGTTTGCTCCTCTTGAGGTTATATGTTTTAATAACGGGTCTCTTCTTTTTTTTCTCCATCCGCTTACGATGTCATACCCCTCTTTCATTTTATTTATCAGTCTAGGTATGTCATTTGGATCATTCTGCATGTCGGCGTCTAACGTTATTGTATACTCTCCAGATGCATAATAAAATCCTGCAGACAGCGATGCAGTCTGTCCAAAATTTTTTCTGAAGTTTATGACCTTTAATTGAGGGTATACTTTAGACAAAGATTCAAGTAGCCTTTTTGTATTATCTTTGCTCCCATCGTTTACAATTATTATCTCGTAATTGCCATATTTATCACTTCTTTTTATGTTGTTTATGTTATTGTAGTTATTATGATGCTCATGCTCCATAACTCGCATCAGCATATCTAATAACAAAGGCAGATTTTTCTCTTCATTATATGCTGGAATTACAATTGAATAGTCTATCTTAGCTGGTTTATTACTTACATTATTCCTTGCATATACTTTACTTAATTTACTTGCATTACTATTTGTTTTCTTCATCATCATTTTCGCCGTTCTTGACATACCAGTCTATAAATTTTTTAATGCCTTCTTCAATGGATGTTTTTGGGTTATATCCAAGAATTGTCCTTGCCTTGGTTATATCAGCATAAGTCATGTCTACATCACCGGGAGGAATAGGGTATTTTTTAATATTTGCCTTTTTTCCAAGATTTTTCTCTACTAATCTTATAAAGTCCATCAGCATAACAGGGTTTCCATTTCCCAAATTTATTATTTCAAATGGTAGCAACTTATTCAATGGGTTATTTAATGCAAGAATTATTCCGTCTGTTATATCCCCTACATAAGTGTAGTCTCTTTTAGTTGTTCCGTCTCCAAACATTTTTATCTCTTTTCCTTTGAAAATAGAATCTACAAATATGTAAGGGGCCATGTCTGGCCTTCCTCTTTCACCATAAACAGTAAAAAATCTAAGACAAGTGATGTTTAAACCATATATCTTATGGTAAGTATAGCATAGCAATTCCCCTGCTCTTTTTGTTGCAGCGTATATTGAAATTGGCTTGTCTTCTATAACCTCTTCATTAAACGGTATTTTTTTTGAATTGCCATATACGCTTGAGCTCGAGCCAAATATAAACTTTTTAACATTGTTTTTTCTTGCTTCTTCAAGAAGGTTTAATGTGCCTTCCACATTTGTTTTTTCATACAGATATGGATTTTCTAATGAATATCTCACACCGGCCTGCGCAGCGAGGTGCACAATCTCACTTATTTTATATTTCCTGAATATCTTTTCGAGTAAACCTCTATCACAAATGTCTCCTTCAATCAGTATAAAATTGTTCTTATTACTTATTTTATTGTTCAAATTGCGGGCGATATTTCTCCTTTTTCTTTCTGGATCATAATATGTTGAGAAATTATCAAGACAGATTACAGAGCTTTCTTTGTCTAACAGCTTATCGCATACATGACTTCCGATAAAGCCGGCTCCTCCTGTTACGAGAATATATTCATTTTGCATTATATCACATATTTTATTATATCTGCTGAACATAATAAACCGTATTAATTATTTATGTTCTGCATTATATTTTATCGCATCCCCTAAATTATCGAAAAGTTATTCAGCCTAAACAACTCCAGTTTATCTTCCATGTATATATGCTTTTGTCTTTATTAGGCTGTATTTCATGATTGAATAATTTGAAACAGCTGACAGCTCCCCCTTCAAAGAAATGAAGGCGTGTAAACATACTATCAACTAGCTCAGGGTGCATTATTTCAGTGTAATATTTTCCATCACGTTCAAATAATACAACCCCTATATCTTTTCCTACAAGATTCTTGGCTAAATTTTTATTGTACTCTTTCACTTCAAATTCTCCATTTTTGTTAATGAATGCAAATCTCAAAGGATATTTATCGCCGTCTACATCAGGAATTATTCCCTCCTCTGTTTTTATATTAAATATTAAGTAAGGGCATGTTAAAGTATCATTTTTTACTCCCAAACATTCTGTTATCTGGTTTCCATAGCTTCTTGATTCAGATATCAATTCTTCAGCTCCAGTTCCAAGAGCTTTTATCTTTCTGTATTCATCTTCAGCTTTATTCCTGTCGTATCCATATTCTTCAATCATAAATGAGATCGCTTCGTCTTTCTTGTCCTGCGTAGCGAGGAACACAAGATTTGATTTCCTAAAATTCCATGCGCCGAAGTGAGACCATGCACCAGATTTTCCTATCATATCTCCTGAAGTTATGTAATAATTTTCAGGAGGTTCACAGTGCGAGTATTCTAATACCTGCTCTGCCTGCTCTGGAGTGATATAATTTGTCAAATACATCTTTGCTTTTTCCCGGTTCATGACGACAATTTCATTAAGGATATCAATTGAAGTTATTGTGTTGTTTATGTATGAATCCAATTTCCAGAATGCATTGTTGTTTCCGCAGTCAACCATTCGTAATATTCCTGCTGCATGTTTCTCATCATTAGTATAAAGAGAGCGTCCAATCCAGTATGCCATATGTCTGTCTTGACCAGCACCGTCAAATGTAACTCTCCTGTTCCCATAATAAGCAAACCAATGTCCAAAATCCCACCATGAATTAATTATGGCATCTGGCGATGCTTCATTGTCTATCTTATTTAAAGTGTCATACCATTGGTCATTCATATCTGTATCTGTTGTACCTAAACCTGCAAATACATATGGTAGAGGAAGTAAAAACAAAATTATACATCCTATCAGGAGTATGTTGTAAATTATTTTGTCGTGTACATTTATTATTTTAGCAGTATGCTCTGCTAATGCTTTTGAAAGATGCACTAGCCCTATTGCAAGGAATATTCCTAAAAAAGTCAAAAACAGTATAAAGAATCTTAAGCCCTGTGTTGTGGTATATATTCCTGCAAATATTATCAATAAAATAACTATCACAAAAATATTATTTATCCTTTGTCTCTTCCATAATGAGTATAAACACGCATATACAAATGGCAGAAATAAAAGCGCCAAAGATAAGAGCATATTTCTTAAAAATAAGTTAGTTATTAACACTGCAAAATACCATAAACCGGAAATTAAAAGCACTCTTTTTTTATCTTTTACACCAATCAATAATACATAAAGCAATCCCAATAACGAGATAGATAATATGATCTTTCCATGTATCACAATACCTAATCCCTTAAATGATAATTGGTTTAATATTCCAATCAGATCCAATTGAGTTAATTCTGCAACGGTTGAAAGGATATCAGGCCACAAAGAGCTTCCAATAACCTGGGATTTAAGTTCAATAAATGGTTTTATTAAACCCTCTAAAAACAAAAAGAATCCAATAAACGCAAAGCTTAAGCTGAAACTTGTTGCTGTAAATGCTCCAATAATTATAAAATCCTTTTTTACATATTGCCATATATTCTTATTATGTGAAATTTTAATGTAAATTATCTTATATATCAATACCCCAATGATTCCTGCTATGAAAATATCAAATATAAACCACCATGTATTCCATGCGAATGCAAATACTGCAAGGCTTGCTCCAGATGCTGCTGCCCATAATATAACTTTCTTCATCTCTTTTGAAGTATATGCATTAATTATGGTCCAGACCATTAATAAAGGGAATATGATGATATACGCATCTGTATCGCCGCTGATTGTACGTGAAACAATTCTTGGATGCACAACTATAACTAGTGTGCTCAGGAAGCCTGCAATATTTCCTCCAAATTTCCTGCCTATTAAAAAGGCTAAAATTATTGCTATAAATAATAAGAATAATTCTAGATATAACAATGTAAGATTAAAGCTTTTGTTTCCTGATAAAATATGCATTGCGGCTATTGCATAAGGATGCAGCTCATTAGGAGCTTTGCTCCCAATTGGCGCCATGCGTATGTCGTCCCATTTTACAGGCTTGGAAAAATCTGGTCTATACCATGTATCTATTTTTTTTACATTCAAATTAGGATACATTATTGTTTGATGGATATTGTTGTCAGGCTGAAGTATTCTTGTATAAATCTTTCCTGTGTCTAAAATATTGCTGGCGTAACGTAAATAATAATAAGGATCTCCTCCGCTTGGATAAATATATCCATAGTCGTCTCTAAGCGATTTCTTAATCTCATCTGAAATTGTTTTTATATTTTTTTCTCTTATTTCTTTATTGTCAATCAAATATTCCTTAAATTTTTCTTCGATTAATTTCAGCTTATTATTTTCAGGCAAAAGTGAATATTGCAAATATACCTCTTCTGCTATAATTTTTTTTAAATTATAATCATAAGCATCTTTTGCCTGTAAATCTGCAACGGGTAAATTAAAAAGATGCACTCTTAAAATTATAGCTATAATCAGAGGAATAATAATTAAAAGAATAAATGAATATTTTTTAATTAATTTTTTTATGCTATCTTTTGTGTTTTCATCTAAAGATAAATTAATTTCCCTTTTCCACTCTTTCTCTTTTTTCTTTTTATTTGTATCTGATAC
>Ga0209541_10009305_pt1 | contig 15941 bp, 17 predicted proteins | sample RifCSPlowO2_01_FD_184027 | JGI IMG/M metagenome (GOLD analysis project Ga0209541, IMG submission 184027) | Groundwater microbial communities from Rifle, Colorado - Rifle CSP2_plank lowO2_0.1 (SPAdes) (version 2) | ecosystem: Environmental > Aquatic > Deep subsurface > Groundwater | place...
AGTCCGATATGGAAGCAGTACTTGCATTTTCTAAAAATAGTGGTATAATAGTTTGTAACCTTAAAAACGAGAGGGGTGTAAATGGTCAGATTTGCGCAGATAGCTCTGTTTGTTAGTGTTTTGTCATTTTTGGGATGCGGTGATGTTTTAAACACTCCGACTTCTCCGACAATCATGGTTTGTGATTTTGTCTTTTCACCGTCCAAGATCGTGGCCTCAAGTTTGCCCCAGAGGGTCGTGGTTCAAGTAAAGACGGGAAATTCTTGTCATTGGACAGCAACCGCCGCTGATTCGTGGATTAATATTGTCTATCAAGGAAGCAGTGGTACGGGTGATTTGATTTTTAATCTTGATCGTAATCAATGCACTTCCATGGCCCGTATTGGGTTTATCGGGATTAAGGATTCAACAACTTCATTGGAGATATTTCAAGATGGAAGTGATTTGGACCTTTGCCCTAAAACAATTTTTTAGTGTGTAGCCCCCACTCGGACAGTCGAGTGGGGTTTTTTAATGAAACATTTGACGCTTAAGTCAATATTGACGAATGGCACCAAATCTTCTATCCATATGGGTAAGTTTTGTTGTTTAAAAACAAGGAGTTCAGATGTTCAGGTCAATTTCGGCGGGCTTTTTTATTGTTGCAATGTCTTTGGTTGCTGTTGGATGCGATAGTTTAAGCGGATATTCTCCGACGAGTCCTTCGCTGGTAACTTCTTCAGGGGGTTTAAGCGAGGCTACAAGTATTAAGGAGATTATCGGAGATGCTGTTGCCGGTATTGGAGACCCCAAGACCATAAATGGTGTTGAACTTCTAAATATCAGAGGCTGGTTCGCCAACATATATCCTTGGATGTATGATCCGAAGCAGTCGGCTGTTCATCCTGTACCTTCTTTATGGACTCCCGGCCAAACACCTTCTCCGTTTCAAATGTCGGAGCAATGTCGGCAGATTAGAGAGTTTGGCGGTGGAGCTGTTGTTCTTGAATACAGCCCAAATCCAGCACTTGGTTGGCACAATTATTGGTTAAGCACTGGTTTTGCCAACGGATGCGGACCATTCTTTCTTCTCTATGAACATATTAATGGCACACGGTTTATTCCCGCAGATGGCGGCCCTAAAAACATGAACAATCCTAATAACCGCCAAGTATTCAAAGATGATATTGATTTCATGTTTAAGAATGTCATTCTTCCAAATCAGTCGCGCTATGTCACCGTAAATGGCCGGGCCGTCATCTATATGTGGTCATCGGTTCAGATGACAGGCGATTTTGCCAGCTTGCTTGAAGAGGTTAAAAAAGATTATCCGGTGTTTTTCATTGGATCGGGAGAAGGTCAGCCGAATAACACTGAAAATGTGGCACGAATTAAAGCGCTTGACGGCTTTATGGAATATTCACTGGGTGGCCCTAGTAATTACTTGCAAGCTGTTCAGGACTACAATGCAACATCAATCTCTTTGCGTGGTTATTTAAGAAAACTTGAAAACAAAACAGGCAAAAGACACATCTTTATCCCGACTTTACAAGTTGCATATGATGACACAAATATTATTCCAAAGAGAAACAATCCGACCATGTATGCCCGTTCAAGTGATGAAGTAAAATACCATGCCGAGATGATTCGAAGTAATGTGGGAAGCGTTTATGACCTCGGACCTTTTGTTGTTTATGGCGAATTACCCGAAGGCGCTGCGGTGATTGAATCACAATGTTTATTTGCGACCATGGATACGCCCGGCAGGTTTGTCGGTTGTGGTACGGCCCGCCTACAAATTCTAAAAGAATATTTTGGTTGGAGGTAAGATGATGACAAAAACTCTGTGCGTTGTAGTTGTGTTGTGTGTTTTCGCAACGAATTTGTTTGCCCAAACAGAAACAGCTTTGCCGATTCTCACATCAAAGCCAGTTGTCGGTTACACACCTTTTGTTAAACCGGTTTTGACTTGCCAGTGCTTTAAAATTGATTCACCGCCCAAAAAACGGGGACCGGTTTTATCTTTAGATATTCCGCTCTCGCCTTCTTGGGACATGGTTCAGGAAGAAAGAATCAAGAATCACACCATTCAGTTTGGTCAATCAGGGACATCATGGAAAGAAACAAGCCGGTCAAAGGGTTGGCCTCTTCCGAGAATTAATTTTACATCATCTAGTTTTAGAATGTCGGCAGAGGGTGGGGTTATTAAAACACAAGGCGCCAACCTCTCTCGGACAATGACACAGGCTCGTGTTTCACTTGAAGGGAGTCTGTGGTTCGTGTTGGTAGGCGCTGATGGTTTTGTGGGGCAAGAGCAAATCCCCGGAATTATGAAAGGCGTAAATTTTGATGCAGATTTTCTCCGTAGTTCATATGGGGGACAATCTTGGTGGGGCATTAAATTGGGAGATTTTAACCGCAATTTTATTGTCGGCCGATATGGAAGAGGATATGTTCGTACAGACGGAGAAATTCGTTTTATTGTCCCAAGTATTACTGAAGACCTTGATTGGTTTTCTGAATATCTTGAAGAATTCAAAACGGAATCTGCTTCCGTTGAGGGAAAAGTTAAAACAAAATGGATGGGCCAGTCTGTGCGGGTTGATTGGATGAAATATAGCAAAGTAGTTCCATCTCCTGACCCGTTGCGTTTTGGAGAGAATTATCTTGAAGACATGTGGTTGAGAACTGAAACAGAAGTTATGCCCTTATCCCATCTGGGTGTAGTGGTGGCACTGACTAAAGACTTCCGAGGCCAGAATCGGCTCATGTTTATTAATGACTACTCATCTGTTCGTGTTTTTATTCGTTTAGCATTTTAATCCCGCCATGGCGGGATTTTTGTTTAACTGACATGTTGATAATTGGCACTCTTAACGACTGATTAAATCGGTTATACTAATTACATGAAACCAATTGTTTTATACAAAATTCAAAGGCCAAAGTTGCTTTGGGGCATGTTTATTGTGGCTGGAATTGTTATCTTAATGTCATGGTCGTGGCAAGCTTGGAATTACTATTATGGTCCACAAAGTCATCAATCCTCGGGTGTTCTCAAAAGTGTTGATGGTGACAAGCTGATAATTTTTGGTAGTCATATTAACGACAATGACATCAATAAAGCAGAGGACTTTTCTAAGCGTCAGGATCTTACTGTTGTTGTTGGTTCCGAAACCAAGTTTGCAAAATCAGTTTGGTATATTCCTATGACCAAGGAATATTTAGAAGAAAATAAAATAAAACTTGACCTTACAAAGATTAAGAAAGAAAAATTAGCAGGCTCTATAGAAGATTTTAAGAATGTCAAAGGAATGCCAATAATTGTAAAGACTAAAAATAACAGTATTAACAAGTCCACCCTTAAGGCCACAGAAATAGACTACACAATTTTTGTATACGCAAAGTAGGTCGTGTTCTATTTTATTCAGATGAATAAAATAGAACACGTTGCAAAAAAACATATCTAAAATCGGTCCAAATAGTCGTTTTTATTTATGCCAGATGTCGCCTACAATACGCTAAATGGAATTTCGTTTATTTTTTCAAGCAACTCAAGGGTGGCCCTTACTGACAAATTTTGAGTATTTAATAGAACTAATTTATTGCGGTATTTTTTTACAAGCGGACTTAAAAATTCGTCGCCCCAGGAAGGAGAGAATGTAATCACTCCCTCAAAATCAAGCTCCAGGATTTCGTTTTCCGTGAGTCCGCCTAATTGAAGTTGCAGGGCCGCGAAAGCTTCCCGGCCTGTTTGCCGAGAAATAAGAGTTGTCCCAAATTTTTGTAAGTATATTTTCATAGTTGGGTTTAGAATGTTATAAGAGCCAGACAGCCTCTAAATGTTTCTGGGTTATGCCTGATATCAAGCGTACCTTGTTCTTTTTTCAGAATCAATTCAGCATTGCCGGTCTGAAATAGTAGTCCGATAGGGTTTTCCGTCACAATCTTTCGGACGAATTTGAGTCCGTTGCCTCTGCTTTCCGGTGAACGGCCCGACACAATTTCAGTAAAGGCCACATTTAGAGCTTCTTCATCGGTATTAAGGTTTAATCTGACTCTTTTTAGCGTGGCTAGTATTCCTCGGCCTCGATCGGCTAATACAACCACTCTTTTGTCAGCATCATATTCAAAAAATATTCCCGGTGTGTCGGGCCAGTTCCCAAGATTATGGTCAAATGAATTATTACCAATCTCTCCGGCTACAGCTACGATCAGTGGAAACAGAAGTGACAACTCTCTCATCTCGGCGAGCCGGTTTTGCAGTGTTATTAGTTTGGTTTGAAACGCCGCGCTATTAGCGCAATAAAACTGTGGCGATATTTCGGTATTTTTAAAAACCCAGTCTTTAGCTGTGATAAATAGATCATTAAGATAAAGCTCAAGCTGGTTTCGGTGATAAAGACGATGTCCGCCCGTTGATTTAATAGAGGTTAATTTACCACTTTTATCCCATCGGCGCAGGGTGTCTATGGAAACACCGAGTATGCTTGCTGCTTCGCTTATTGTAATCAATTCCTTGTCAGTCATAGGTTAAATATATCAAATATTCTAAATCTATGCAAGTTTAGTCAAAATCTATGCAAAAGCAGGTAAAGTATAGCTTATTGAGATCACCAGCACATGAGGTTGACTTTTCACCAAATTAGGAGTATAATTAAAGTATAGTCAGGGTTAGGTGGATTTCCCACCAAAGCCCGTGTTTACAACCCGGTTTAGCACCCAAAGGAGGCGCTATGTTCCGAAAATTGCTACAGGCGATGCTCGTCGTTATCGGCATCGTGAGCTTGGTCGCCTCCATTGTTGGATGCGATAAGAACAGTATGCCGACGGCGCCGACACCAGTGTCAACCGTGTGTGAGGACCCTAAGGCCACGAACAATGGGGGCCCATTGCCGTGCACATATCCGCCGGGACAGGCACCTCTGCCCCCAAACCAGTGCTGGGATCCGAAGGCCACCAACTACGGTGGCCCGATTCCATGCCGGTATCCTCCGGAAGGAGAGGTTCGTATCGGATATCGGACCGGGTTCATCGATATGAGTTTTGGTCCCTTGAGTTATATTCCCGTGGATATGCCCGTGATGGGTTATCCGGGTAATGTAGAGGCCCGTGTGGTGTTAGACACCCCGGGCACACACCTGATTCGGATGGCTCTGATGACAGCAAACAATGTCACTGTCATCAGAGAAGTGACCGTGGAGGTCACCTCCAGTGGCAACATCCGTCTTCCGTTTGACGGATTGTCGGCCATAAGGCCGAGGATCAATAATGCCAACAGGGATGGCAGAACAATATCTGGTCGGGTGGACTATTACTACATTGCCGACCAGTAGTTTGTGAGACGCAGGTTGAGTATACCAATACTTGACCCGCGTCTTTTTGTTTGTGGACAAATCTATCATAGATTTGTGATACTCTTAGTTTATATTAGAAATGATATCAATTGAAGAAAAAAAGAGGTTTAATGTCAAAAAGATTGTTCTCTGTGTTTTGGGTGCGCTTTTGGTTGTAGGAGTGATTTGGTTTTTTAGGGTTGAAATAGGTGGTGTGATTAATCGAGTACCCAACAACCCAATCATTGTTTTTCCTGCCGTGGAAGACCGGACGGTTCTGAAGAGGGATTTTATTAATAATAGTGTCGCCCTTGAAATTAGTCGGTTTATTACGGATGGTGCAGAACAAAAAATATTGTGGAAACTGGAATATGTTGATGTTGATTTGGATAAAATCATAGGGCTTGAGCTGACTTATCAGTTGAGCCAGTCCGAGCGCAGTTTAAAAGAATTTTATGAAGAACAGCTTTATGTGGCTAAAAATAATGATTGGAAGTTGTTGGCGGCAAACATTGAAGACTCACAAGCATTTTTAGACATAGAAAGAAAAAATCCCTCCGCTGGCTACAAAGTTAGAATTTATGCAGAAGAAAAAGATAACTATTTAGACATTAGGTTTCAGTATTTAATAATTCGGAATTAATTTAAAATGATAAACTTGCAAAAGTGCGGTATCTTTCTTGTTCTGTTGTTGTCTGTCTTTTTGTTTTTTACGCAACAGATTAATGCTGATACCGTGGTATGTGATTCTTGGCGATGCGGGTCAAATGAATCTTGGGATGAGTTTCCCTGTCTTCCTGATACGGTCAGTGTTGATTGTGGGGATGGTGCTACAGGATATTGTAGTGGTTCAACAAACATAGATTGTTATGGGATATGGAGTTGTCCCGAAGCTACCATAACATGCAATGCACCTCCTTCTTATGGTTGCACGGATCCAAATGCTTTAAATTATCATTCTCCTCCTGGTGAAGCTTGTGAATATCCACCAGATCCTGTTTATGGTTGCTCCTCTCCTGGTGCTGCCAATTACAACCCTGACCCAGCCACCATAGATGACGGTAGTTGCAGATGGTTTGTAAATTTAAATTTTTGGGTTACTAATCAGATTGGTCAGCCAGTCTCTGGGGCACTGGTTGAGATTTATGCTGATTATGGAAATGGCAACTTCCGCACCACTGACGGGGGCGGTTTTGCCAACTTCGGTGTGTATGATAATGTGACGATTGATTTTGATGTGTCTCATAATGATTGCGGAATTGTTTATGGCGCAGTATATTCCGGTTGGGGCGCTGATGTTTCTGTGGGACTTAACTGTACTCTTCCTGTTTATGGTTGCACCGACCCTAATGCGACAAACTATAATCCTTCCGCTAATGTAAATAACGGAACTTGTTCATATTGTAATGCCAACATGGGTAGTTCCTGCGTTTCAGCTCCTAATGCCTGTGGACAAACAACTTCGGCTGGCACTATTCAGTGTAATGGAAGCTGTTCATCTGAGATTCCGGCCAACCCTCCCGGATACGGTAATGCTTGTACCGGGGCAACATCGGCGCCAAATATTTGCGGCCAAACTAACCCTGGGGGTGCCGGTACGATCCAATGCAATGGAAGTTGCAGTGGAGCGACGGGAATAACTCCGCCGAATAGCTCTTGTCCGGCAAACACTCCAACAAATGTAACAATAACCGAACCGAACTATTGCGTCTCCGGTCCTGCTGTAACTGTGGGTTGGACATATTCAGATCCCTATGGCAGTCCTCAAAGCGCTTATCAGGTTCAGATAGATGACCAGGGCGCGTTTAATAGTATTAATGTTGATTCCGGCAAAGTTTTATCCGGCTCAAATGCTTGGTTTAGTGGTCAAGGAGTACTTGTCTTTAATACTGTATATCATGTCCGAGCAAGAACATGGAATGGATATGATGGTGTATCTGCTTGGCGACAAGCATCTGTTTGTAATGGACCTGGTTGCACAGGAGGCGGAGCTGATTCTTGGAAGACACCTTCGTATGCCTATCCCCAAGTTGATTTTAATTGGATGGCTAATGGTATATTAAATAACCCAAGTCCGCCATTAAATAAACCGGTCACATTTACCGACGCAACGGTATTCAACGGTAATCCAAACGGTCGGCGTTGGGATTGGACATTTGGAGACGGAGGAACATCAACCGTTCAAAATCCGCCAGACCGTACCTATGCTTTAGAAGGGTCTTACTATGTAACTCTCACAGCGACCGACAATGCCAATCAGACTTGTGTCAGAACAAAAGGTCCTCTAATAATCCAAAAGCCGATACCTAAATGGAGAGAAATAGCGCCCCGTTAAAATAAGCCCCTTAAGGGGCTTATTTTAACGGGGAAACTCTAAATCCTAATCTCTAAACTCTAAACAATCTCAAAATTCAAAAATTCGCTGAAGAGGCGGATTGTTTGACGGAAGAGTTTTGTTTGAGTATTGTAGAATTAAATATCTGACGCACATGAACCTATTATTTAAAAAGAATTATTTAACCCAGATAGAGAATTCAGCAAAAGGCGAGAATCATTTGTTCCGTAATTTTTTTGTGGAGAAAGAAGGGGAAATTAAGGACTCGTTGGAAGATGGCAAAAATTCTTGTGCGGTGATGGTGTCGCAAATACTTTATTCCTTTAACTCCCTGCTGGGTTTTAAAGGAAAAAAACAATGGATTAGTTTTATTCATCTTACAGTTGCTTCAACCGAAAAAGATATGATTGAAAATGGCTGGTTTGAGGTAAAAGAATTAAAACCGGGCGCAGTAATAATTTGGGAAGAGAGAATCGGCCGATGGGATGGGCTTTTGCATCGCCATATAGGTTTTTACATTGGAAATCATATGGCAGTTAGCAATGATTCAAAAGCCACAGGTTTCCCTTTTCAGCATCCCGTTGACCGTCCTTCCTCTGTGGACCTAACTCCTAGGAAGGTAAAAAAAATTCTTTGGCATCCGGAATTAGATAACGATTAATTCAGCACGATGATACTTAGATTTAAGGATAATTAGAATTAGAATGTGTTTATAATGAATCGTACGCACCATTATAAACACAAGCAAATATGAAAAAAATACTGATAAAACTCCCGATTTGCAACCAGCATGATGTAGAACACAATCAACAATGGTCGCATCGGATATGTGCGATCTGTTCATTGTGGATGTTGTTAAAATTTCATGATCCCAAGTTCAGTGTTTCGGCCATGGATTTAGTTGAAAAAGGTCTTATTAAAAATGGCTACATTGAAAATATCGGTTGGAAGCATGCGGTTATTGTTGAGCTGGCGAAAGATTTCGGATTAGAACTTCAATATGTCAATAAATTTTTCTATACACCGAAAGAAAAAGAATCGGGCCTTCTGATAGTTAATCGTAATCTTGAAAATGGCCAACCGGTGTTGGTTTCAGTTCATCGTTCTCAAGATAGCCATATGATAGTTGTTCACGGCCTTAAGGAGTCCGATGGCGAAATAATCGGATATTATATCCAAGATTCCGATGGCCGTTCTCATGGTCACAACTATTTTCTAAACAAACAGGAGTTTCTATCCAGCTGGCGTGGAGGATTGATTTTTCAAGATTAAAAGGATAGAAGCTCTGCCCCGCCCTTGAAATTCTTTTCAAGGGCGGGGTTTCTTGTTATAACTACCAAGTGTTCTTTTATATTAGAGAGCCTTCATGAAAGAAAAAAAGAAGTTTCGAATTCTTGAGGATATGTTTAAGGGGACATCTTTTGATGATTTTCTGTTCAGGCCCCAATACAGTTCGGTTGATACTCGTAAGGTGATTGGTTTGGCGATGCCACTGACCAGAAATATTACCATCAAGGTTCCAATTATTGGAGCTAATATGGACACAGTTACCAGAGAGAAGATGATGAAAACTTTGGCCCTGGAAGGGTGTTTCGGTTTTATTGATCGAAATTGTTCCATTCAGGAACAGGCGGACAGAGTTCAGTTCGTAAAGCGACAACACTCATATATTATTGAAAAACCATCAATAATTTCTCGTCGACACACTGTCGTTCAAGCAAAACAAGTCATGAAAGCCAATAGCGTCAGCGGACTCTTGGTTGAAAGTGTTCTTGGGTCAGGAGTTTTGGTCGGGATACTTACGCATCGAGATATCTTGGCTGCAGGAGATGACGATTTGTCATTAATAGAAAAATATATGACACATTTGTCGGACTTGGTCACAGCACAGCCGGACATTTCTATGGAAGAGGCCGAGAGATTGATGCTTGAAAAAAGAGTGGAGAAGTTGCCTTTAGTTTCAAGACTGGAAAGAAAGATATGCGGTCTGATTACACTGAAGGATTTAAGTTTAGCCAAGCAAAAACCATATTCAACCAAAGATAAAAAGGGACGGCTCATGGTTGGCGCTACCATTGGCGCTCGTGGTGACTATATGGAAAGAGCGGAAGCGCTTATTACTGCTGGCACGGACTGTATTCTTATAGATATCGCACATGCCGATTCTCGTATCATCGGCAAAGCTGTGCAGAATTTTAGAGCCAAGTTTAAGTATATAGATTTAGTATGTGGCAATGTTGCCACAAGAGAGGGTGCACAATTTCTTTCTTGTTTGGGCGTTGATGCCATTAAGGTAGGTGTCGGACCTGGTCGTGGTTGCCGGACCAGATTAGAAACTGGGGCTGGTGTTCCACAACTACAGGCTATTCGTGAAATATTTCTTGAGGTTGGCCAAAAGATACCAATTATTGCAGATGGAGGCATAAAGAACGATAAAGATATTGTATTGGCTATTTTGTGCGGAGCATCAACGGTCATGCTTGGAAGTATGCTTTCTGGAACAGACGAAGCACCCGGGGAACTGATTGAAGATCCAGTTTCAAAGAAGAAAGTAAAAATATATAGAGGCATGACCTCGCCGGAGGCAGTCTTTGATGGATCGGATGTTCAAGATAGTTTGGAAGAAAGATTCAACACTCCAGCAGAAGGCCAGGCGATAAAGGTTGATTATGTCGGTAGCGTGATTGATATTATTCGAAGAATCAAAGGTCATCTCCAGTCAGCTGTAAGCTATGCTGGAGAGTCGAATCTTTGGAACGCTCACGATAAGGTAAGTAATTTGCCCGAAAATTATCTGGTACGATTGAGCGAGGCATCAAAGAGAGAATCATTTGAAAGATAAAAAACCAAAGCCCTCAGAGGGGGCTTTTAATTTGGCCAAAAATGTGGTATTGTTTTATAGTTAAAATTTGGGGCCGTAGCTCAATTGGTTAGAGTAATTCCCTGTCACGGAATAGGTTGCGGGTTCGAGTCCCGTCGGCCCCGCCATGAAGTGGTATGTTTTGATAATTTTTTTGGTGACAGGACTATCCATTGCGGGACTTTTAGTTATTTCTTTTAATCTGGATCCTTATAAAGTAAATAATCAGATTAAATATTTGTTTTTTACATCGCTTTTTATATCTCTTTGGGGAGTGAGCACTTTGGCGCTGAATAGATTTAAAACCAGAATAGATTGGCCGGATTTCTATGAGTCATTTAAAATTGGTTTTGTTATTTCTTTGGTAGTTTCTTTAAGTATTTTTGTAATTAGATATGCCAGGTAGTGAAACATAGCTACTATACTGGTCAGACCAGTATAGTAGCTAGTATATAAGTGAAATGATTATTAAAATTAAATCCGAAGAAGAGGAGAATCTCAAACAGCAACTGGAAAATCGCCATGATGCTGAGAGTGAACGCATGAAGCGTTATTTAGCCATGCCTGATTTGTCGCGTACACTAGGTAGTCCAATCCATGAAATAGTACAGCGAGTTATTGCCTTGTCTGACTTTAAGGATTTTGATGTTATTCAGGTTCCTGAAATTGTACCGGCTGACATAAGTTTTGATTTATTTGATTTTCCGGCCGATCACCCTGCTCGTTCTAAATCTGATACTTACTATGTAGATGACAAAAACATCCTTCGCACCCATACGACGGTAATGTGGTATTACTATCTTCAAAATGAAGATGTAAAACGGCGCATGGCCGAAGGCGAGCCAGTCGGTTGTTTTTCCTTCGGCAAAGTTTATCGCAAGGATGAGATAGACAGAAATCACATGAATGTTTTTCACCAAATTGATGGTTGGTATCTAACCCCGAAGAATGAAAAGATAATTGGACTGGATGATTTAGAGAAGGCATTGCGAGCCATTGCGCGAGCGGTTTTCGGTTCCGATGCCAACTTAAAAATTTTTCCGGATACATTTCCTTATACTGACCCGTCACTACAAATGGAGGTAGAGAAAAACGGCAAATGGCTGGAAGTGTTGGGAAGTGGTGTAGTTAAGGGGAGTGTGTTAGAAAAATTTGGCGTTGATTCATTCAAATGGAATGGTTGGGCGTTTGGGCCGGGTATTGAGCGTTTGGCTATGGTCAGCATGGAGTTGCCTGACATTAGATTATTGTGGTCAACTGACGAGCGAGTTAAGAGACAGCTGAAGCTTGGCAATAAATTCAAAGAAGTTTCTAAGTATCCGCCGATTACCAGAGACATTTCTTTTGTGGTTTCTAATGAATTTATCCCGAACAATTATTTTGATTTGATAAGAGATTTAGGGGGAGATTTAGTAGAACAGGTTGAATTGCTGGATAAATATGAAAATGCCGAAAAATTCGGTAAGGATAAGATAAGTTATACCTACCGTATTGTGTACCGCTCTAACGAAAGAACTCTTGCCACCGAAGAAATAGACCCCATCCAGGGCAAAATATACAGTGAAACCGCTAAGCAATTTGGAGCCGAATTGAGGTAGTTTTTGTGGGTATTTTTGCCTTGCTTTTAGACTTCTAAAATGTTAAAATTAAATAGAAATAAATAGCCCCGCGGAAGCGGGATACTCGTTTGAAATATGGCTGAAAAAGAACCAAAAACACAATCGTATACAGCTAAAGATATCCAAGTTTTGGAGGGTCTTGAACCTGTTAGGAAGAGGCCGGGTATGTACATCGGCTCTACTGGCATTGAGGGATTACACCATTTGATATGGGAGGTTTTTGATAATTCTTTGGACGAAGCCATGGCCGGACACGCCCACAACATTGAGGTCGTATTACTTCCTGACACCAAGGTTCGTGTGACCGATGACGGCCGAGGTATTCCGACTGATTTGCATCCAAAGCTCAAAAAATCAGCTCTTGAATTGGCGGCTACAACTCTTCACGCCGGGGGTAAGTTTGAGCAGGGAGCATATAAAGTTTCCGGCGGTCTTCATGGTGTTGGTTTGTCGGTAGTAAATGCTCTTTCAACTTGGATGAGGGCAGAGGTTCATCGCAAGCCGGATATTTTTGCTCAAGAATACAAAGTTGGCAAACCAACTGGTCCGGTTAAAAAAGTTGGTACTACCAAAAAAACCGGCACCATTATTACCTTTCAGCCGGACTCATCAATCTTTAAGGATACTAATTTTGATATTGTAACAATTCTGAACCATCTTCGTCAGCAGGCATACCTGACCAAGGGAATTAAGGTTACAGTCAAAGATGAAAGAGATGAGCTTTCAAGAGATTATACTTTTTATTTTGAGGGCGGAATTGTTTCATATGTTGAATATTTAAACCGCAGTGAAGAAGTAAAACACAAGACAGTGTTTTATGTTGCCAAAGAACAAGACGGTATTTTTGTTGAGGTTGCCATGCAGTATACAGATGAAATATCCGGTAAGGAATTAAGTTTTGCCAACAATGTTCATACTACGGAGGGCGGTATGCATCTGACCGGTTTTAAATCTGCTATTACCAGAACTTTAAATGACTATGCGCGTAAGAACGGTTTTATTAAAGAAAAGGATGACAATCTTTCAGGAGACGATGTCAGAGAGGGTTTAACTTCAATTATTTCCGTAAAATTAAAAGACCCGCAGTTTGAAGGACAAACAAAAGCTAAGTTGGGAACCCCAGATGCCAGAACTGCTGTTGAAAATGTTATTAATGTGGAATTAGCAGACTGGCTGGAGAGAAATCCTTTGGATGCCAGACAGATTTTAGAAAAAGTTCTCTTGGCCTCAAAAGCTCGTCTTGCCGCTAAAGCTGCCCGAGAAACAGTTTTGAGGAAAGGCGCAATGGAAGGCATGACATTGCCGGGTAAATTAGCTGATTGTTCAAGCCGTGACCCGTCTGAATCCGAATTGTTTATTGTTGAGGGAGATTCAGCGGGCGGAAGTAGTAAGCAAGGTCGCAACAGAAAAACTCAAGCCATATTGCCGTTGAAAGGAAAGATTTTGAATGTAGAAAAAGCCCGTCTTGATAAAATGCTTACCTCGCAGGAAATAAGATCGTTAATTATTGCTTTAGGTACCGCAATTGCGGAAGAGTTTGATTTAACCAAACTTCGCTACCACAAAATAATTATCATGACCGATGCCGATACTGATGGTTCACATATTAGAACTTTGCTTTTAACGATGTTTTATAGATATTTCCCACAGATAATAGACAAAGGACATTTGTATATTGCCCAGCCGCCTCTTTATAGAATTCAGAAGGGAAGCAAGATAGAATATGCTTATAATGATAATGATAAAGAAAAAATTCTTGATGGACTAAGAAAAACTCTTGCTGATGGGCAGATAGAAAAAAACAAAACCAAGTCCAATAAAGAAAAAGACGGCCTGCCTGCGCAGACAGGAGATTGGGAAGTTACGCCTGTTGACGGTAAAGAAGAAATGGAAAGCGGAGAAGAAGTTTCTGTAGATAATATCACTGAAAAAATAGCCGGAGTTGCAATCCAGCGTTACAAAGGTTTGGGAGAAATGAATCCGGAACAATTATGGGAAACAACCCTTGATCCCGAAAATCGTGTTTTGCTTCAGGTCATGGTAAAAGATGCCCAAGAAGCGGACAGGGTGTTTGATGTTCTTATGGGTTCAGAAGTTCTTCCTCGCAAAAAATTCATTCAAACTCACGCCAAGTCGGTACAGAATTTAGACATCTAATCAGAAATTAAAAATGAGCGAAGGCAAACAATTTGAAACTCCTCCAAAAACTAATGAGCCCCAAAGTGTGGAGGATCTTTTGGAAAAAGGAGAGATTGAAAGTGTTCATGCGCTTAAAGGGTTTGAACGTTACGATCTGGTTAAGATAAAGGATGACGGTGGGGGCTTGTTTAGGCCAACCATTGAGGACAACAAATATAATAAGAACTTGTACCTTAGAAAAGAACTGGAACTTTTAGTCTTTGCGATAGACAACGCTTTAGAGTTTGATTTAGTTCCGACGGTTGTCAATAGAGATATTGAAGATAGAAACGGAAGCTTGCAGAGATTTATTAAGGATGACGGTTTCGAGGTGGCTAATTTGTTGGACTGGCAAACATTAGTTGAGGATACTGAACTTATGAAAGCAGCAGTATTTGACTTTTTAATAGATTCAAAAGACAGAAATGATATCAATTTTATGTTTAACCCAGTTTCAAAGAGAATTAAGTTAATTGACCATGACTACTATATGTTAATAAATTTTGCAGGTCATTTTAAGTCTTTTATTTTAAGTATGGCAATAAAAAGGGGCTTAATAAAATTACCAGAAGAAATCAAAAGAGCTTTGGAGAATCTTTTGGGGAAAATAGATTCAATTATGGGTCCAGATTCTAGACCAGAGATTAGGCAAATTTTAGATGGAGTAAAAGAAAGGGCAGAGAAATTGATTGCGACAGGAATTTTGGTATGATGCTACTTCATTTTGTGGAATTGTTTGAGTTAGACAGAGATGCCAATCAAAAAAAGATTGCGACATTTAGATTAACAGAAGAAAGTGGCATCGTTGAAATAGATGGAGATCATTCCCATCGGATTGTTGAAGATATTAAGGGCGAAGGAATTTTTGACTATAAATACGCCCGTCCGGGTAAGCTCTACCCTAATGATGGGATGAAGTTTCTTGAAAACTTAAAATACCATTTCAGATCGGGGTATTTATTGGCCACAGATGTTGAAAAACAGGTTACCCCGACGCCCTAAAGGGTCGGGGAGCCGACCAAAGCGTCGGCTTTGACAAATAAATGGCTTTCTGATAGAGTTCGTTTATAAGTGACGCCGTGGGGCGTTTTAAAATACTTTTTTATGGACAAAATAACTCAATTTTTAAGAGAAGTGAGGGTGGAACTATCAAAAGTAAGCTGGCCAACAAGGAATCAGACGGTTTTGTATACCCTTGTTGTAATAGGAATCAGTTTGTTTATGGCCGTATTTTTGGGCCTTTTAGACTTCGGATATAAGACCATAATTGATAAGTTTTTGCTTAAATAAATTATGCCAAAACAAGCAACAACCGAAGAAAGACATTGGTATGCCATTCATACATATTCCGGCTACGAAGATAATGTCGCCCGTAATTTAAAACAAAGAGTAGAATCTCTTGGTTTTGAGAATAAGATTTTTAATGTTCTTGTGCCTAAGGAAAAAAAGATTAGAATTAAGGGCGGGAAAAGAGAGACGATTGAAGAAAAATTGTATGCCGGTTATGTGCTTGTAGAGATGATTGTTGACGATGCTTCGTGGTATGTCGTCAGAAATACGCCGAATGTTACCGGTTTTATCGGAGCGGGGACAATACCGACCCCCTTAGCAGTCGCTGAGGTAGATATTTTAATGAA
>Ga0209541_10009306_pt1 | contig 15941 bp, 14 predicted proteins | sample RifCSPlowO2_01_FD_184027 | JGI IMG/M metagenome (GOLD analysis project Ga0209541, IMG submission 184027) | Groundwater microbial communities from Rifle, Colorado - Rifle CSP2_plank lowO2_0.1 (SPAdes) (version 2) | ecosystem: Environmental > Aquatic > Deep subsurface > Groundwater | place...
CAGATATTAAAGAGATGGCGATATTTTACAAACGAATTTGGCATCTTTTACATATAAGTGTAAATACGAGTTTGTCTTCAGAAGCTGACGAAGTTAAATTTGTAAATGATATGTGGTTAGAATGGCCGAAATTAAAGAAGAAAGCCAAGTATTTTTCAGATAAATTAATAGAGAGCTGGGCACAGGCAGAAAAAGACGATATCCCTTTGCATTATACTGGTTAATTCTATTAAAATCAGATACATTTATATACAGAAATAGGCAATTTTGCATATGAGGCCAGCGAGACTATTACTATTTATTCCACTTGTTTTAGCTATCTCGTTTGCTCTACCTTTAGCAGAGGCGGCGTTGATAGATATTACTAGTCACGATATTAATGTCGCAGAATGGGATGAAACAACTTCTTACAGCATAACTGTTCAAAATAATGATGAAAAGCCACATACGTTGAGACTTAGAGCAGCATCTCTTGGTTGGGGAGATATACTTTTTGATAACAATTTACTTTATTTGATGCCTGGTGCGAGCCAGACTGTTAACGCTAAAGTTTCGCCGCCGCGTGATGTAAGAATCGGAATTTACGATATACAAATTATGGCAATAGATGATCAAGAGCTATCTATACGCGGAATTGGTTTCTTAAGATTAATAGTTAATTCAGAATTACCACATATAGAAGCAAATTTCATAACTGGTTCAGCAATAGATCCAGGCCCAACTGATGTCGATTTAATAGTTAAAAATACCGGAGCTTTGTCACATACGTCATTAAAGGGAATATTCACAACTCCTTTTTCAGAATCGCAGTCGTTTGATATCGGATTTTTAGATATAGAAGATGCAAAACTTTTGTGGCAAGGTGTTTTAGATATACCATATAATACCGAGCCAAATGTTTATCCATTTACGTTTATAGTTTATCAAGATGGAGTTGAAGTTAGCCGCACTACTAAATATTTGAATATAAAAGAAAAAGAAACAGTCCAAGTTGATGATATTGTTAGCAGCAACTTTTTGCAGGAAAAACATAAATTAATTTTAACTAATGTAGGTAATGTAGATGCAGAGAATTCCTACCAAGTGCAGATGTCCACATTTGACAGGATTTTTACAACGAGCAGACCAGCAGCATCAGTCGAAAGTTTACCGGTTGGAAAACAAGTCTCGTGGAATTATAATTTAGCGCAGGGAGAAAGCGTTGAAATAAAATATATGATTTCATATGTGCCATTTTTAGAAATAGCTCTTTCAATGGTATTATTATTTTATGTTTTAGCGTGGTATTACAGACAAGATGTATCAATTACAAAAGAAATCGAATCTCACGGCGATTCGCTTAAGGTTAGAGTAACTGCAAAAGGCGCATCAAGAAGTATGCTAAAATCTGTTGTAGTAGAGGATTATGTTCCAACACCTTTGAAATTGGGACAAAAGTTTAGTCCAGTTCATCCAAAAGCAATTAAACAAGAGGCAGGAAAAGTAAAACTCATATGGAGACTTGACAATTTATATCCAGGCGACGAGCGCGTATTTACTTACACAATGAAATCGTCATTAGGTGTAATTGGCGATGTATTGCTCCCAGCTGCGAAAGCCAAGACACACATTGATGGCGAATCGAAAGTATTTTATTCAAATAGAGTAGCGATGAAAGGAAAGGTAAAAGTAAGTGAGCTAGAAGAAGAAAAACCAAGTGGTTAATAGTCTATGAAATATCAATTCAATACGACAACAACGGCTGTAGTTATAGCAGTTGCTATTTTGGCGATAGCGTTTGTAACAGCGCAAACAGGATTTGCAGTTACTCCACAAACACAAATAGATTATTGCCTCGATAGTGATATAGGACTTGATGCTACACATACCACTGGCGCTTGTGAAGATACTAATGGAGTTCACACAGATATTTGCGTAGGTGAAAACACTGTGCAAGAAACTGGATGTTTAGCAGGTAGTAAAATATGCGCATACGATGTAGTACAGTGTCCTATAGGCGAAACTTGCTCAAGTGGCAGATGCGTAGCAGCAGCATAAATTGTACCAAGCGAAACGAAGTTTCGCTGGGCCTAGCTGAGATCTTCTCAGCTCGATTTCTTTTTATTTTTTATTGCTCATTCGTATTTTTTAATATGAGCAAGTATTGAAAACCAGAGGGTTTTCAAGACCAGAAAAACTATTGTTTTTCTTTGACTCGCTAAACTTTTGTTTAGCTCTGTTCTCTTAAATTACGTTACTGAAAAGCTTATAAGATAAAACTAAGCTCTTTTGTTATCCCGCTCTAACTCAACGGTAGAGTGCGCGACTGTAGTTAGTTAACTAGCACGCTAGTAGAAATCGCGAAGTTCCTAGTTCGAATCTGGGGAGCGGGACTCATAAACCTTTTTTAAGTTATCTTCCAAGTTTTATTTTTCTATGAACAGCCCAGATGTACAACGAATTGCTGAAAAACATATGAACGCGTATAGCAATGCTCCATATATATCAACACTAATTCGTATTACGAATATAAATAAAGTTGATTACTTAGAAACAGAACCACAAAAAGATGATGTTACAAAATACGCTGTAAGTATGACTGTTTACAAAAACGGAAATGTTTATTTTGGCGCCAATGAAGACAGCAGTGAATTAACTACAAGAGGTTTGGAAATGGCTTTATGGAAAGCCAGGAAAAGTTTCATAGAAACTAATATTCATCTTTTACCAGAAGATAGACGTAATTTGCCAATACCTGAAAGAGTACATATTGCACCAAGGCAAACTCTTGATGATTGGTTTGAAGATGGTTGGGAAGTTGATGCAAATATTTTAGAAGATTTATCTAAAGCTTCTGCTGGCTATACTTGGTACAAGCCAGAGGTAAGAGAAGCTCGTGCAGAAGCCAGTGCTAGATTATATCTTGGAAGAGTAATATTTATGGATTCTAAAGGAACTTACATAGAACAAGATCATAATATGTTTGCTGTAGGTTTAGAATTGGATTTAGATTTAACAAGAAGTTTTAACAGACGCGTAAGATTTGCAATAGAAAAAGAATCTCAGCAAAAAAGAATTTACGAACTTATAAAATATCAGCCAGATTTGACAGAGCATCAGATAATAAGAAAAGCTACAGATTTTGAAAGTCTTATGGATAATTTACATATTATCGCTATGGATACGGATGCAAATTATACAAAAGTTAAGGCTGGTAGAGTTAATGTAATTACAGATACAACTATAGTACAGCATGAAACTATGCAGCATCTTTTGGAAACACCTATGTTTGATAAACGAACGGATTTAGATGATCCATTATTTCAATTAGATACATATTATGGCAATGGAGAACAAATAGGACCGCTAAATTTCAATTTGACAGATAATCCAAGACACAAATTGCCAAATGGTTTGAAAACATACCCTTATTTTAGATATGATATGGAAGGTTTTGAATCGAAACCAATCAAATTAGTTTCAACTGGCACAGTTAGAAATAGGAGATTAGGTTCCAGATATTCCGCAGGAAAAGAAACTGGAAGAGCATTTACTGGTCTGCCGTTAGGTTTACCTATGCCAAGAATGACTTGCGGTATTACAGAACCTAGCAAGGGCGGAGCGTCTAATCTAGACGAGTTAATTGAAATGGGACAAAAACTTAAAGATAAACGGGGAAAAAATATGCCTTTAGTAGTCTGCGTATTTAAAAGAGCAGAAGTTGATCTAAGAGGATTAGCTAGATTTGGATGGGATGGCGAGTATCAATATCCAGAAACTTATTTAGTAACTCCAAAAGGAAATTTGAGAGCAATAAAAACACCAGTTGTACTAAACGCTTCAGCACATTTAGCGTGGCAGAATGCAAGCATTGCAAGGAATTGGTCTTTAACAGCATCTTCTGGACATTGCGGAAAAGAAAGTTTATCACAAAAAGATTATTGGGACTTTTTTCCAAATCCAGAAATAGGACCATTAGCATTATTTAGAGATTTTAAATTAGAAACTCAAAGGAGAATTAAGAGCTTGCCTTAGATTAAATAACGCTTTTAGCCGAATCAGCGATATGTTTCAATGATTTCCCAAGAACATCCGCTGACGAATCAGCGATATGTTTCAATGATTTCCCAAGAACATCCGCTGACGAATCAGCGATATGTTTCAATGATTTCCCAAGAACATCCGCTGACGAATCAGTGATATGTTTTTTAAGTTCTATAAGTAAAACGATCGCTGACGAATCAGCGATATGTTTTTAAACAAAATTTAGCCATTTAATATGCGCGCTCGTGTAGTCTAGTTTGGTCTAGGATAAAAGCTTGTCACGCTTTAGACGCGGGTTCAAATATCGCATAAGTTCGCTTCTGCGGACTTTCGATTGAAAGTCCCGCCGCGGGCGCTATATTTTTTAAATATTATTATTGTAGAACTTTAATTACTGCCGAAAAGAAATCTTTGATTTTGACTTTAGTACGTGAGGGATCGACAAAAAATAATGCAATTATATGAGCTGTTTTACGGGGAAGATGCTTGCTTACTGCCAGTCTTATAAGTAAATGCCTTAAAAATTTAGGTGAGCGGTTTATAATAGGTAAAAGTATTTTGAAGTTATTTGCAATCTCTTTATGAGGATTCTTAAGAATGCTATCTCCACCAGCTTGATAACCCGCAATTTCACCTAATTTTACCTTTTCGTAGTCTTCTTCTGAAAGTAGACCTTGCGATAGCGCATACTTTGTTATATCTAATCCGGGGAAGGGCGTAAGGGAAAATGTAAACAGCCCACTTGGATTAATCTTTAGATTAAGATTGACAGTTTCCATCATTTCGTCCTCTGTTTCTCCAGGAATTCCAAACAGATTAAAAAATACTAAATCTATACCCGCTTCTTTTATGAGTCTGGCAGCTTCAATTATTCGCTCATTAGTCATATGCCTATTGAGTATTTCACTTCTCACTCTTTTACTGCCCGACTCTAAACCAATATTAATACGCTTACATCCGCCTCTTTTGAGAATTTGGATAGTTTCAGAAGTTACATTTTCAGGTCTTGAAAGGCAATGGAATGGAAGCCTAATTTCACGTACATACATATCAGTAAATTCAAGCAACCATTTTTTATTTGTTATAAATACGTCATCCCAAAAGTATACTGACTTAATTTTGTATTTTTCTTTTGCATCTTTAAGTTCAGTAATTACATTTTCCGGACTTTTCCTCCTTACATATGTTCCCTTATCTTTGTAAATCTGACGATAGAAATTATTGCAACAGTATGTGCAATTAAAAGGACAACCTCTGCTTGTCATTATATTATATTCTGACGATATACAATTATATTTTGCAAAGATTTCGTTGTCTGGAAGAGGTAGTTTATCTAAATCTTCTATTAGGGGCCTTATTTCATTTTTTATAATTATTCCATCCTTTTTCTTAACCCAGATATTTTTTATATCGTCACAACTTTTGCCAGTTTCAAGCGCATTTACAACATCTACAATTGCTTCATCGCCCTCTCCAATACACACCATATCTGCAGAACTATTTTTAAGTGTGTGTTCGGGCAAAGTAGTTGCGTGAACCCCTCCTATAATAATTGGAACATCCAACTTAGATTTAATCATAGCCATCATTTTTCTGACGTGGGGAAAAGCATAAGTTGTACTAGAAAATGCAATTAAATCGGGTTTATAGGCAACAGCTTTTTTCAGAAGTTTCTTTTTTACATCAATCATATTGAGTATAGGGATATTGAAATACATATCTGTTGGAGGTTCAAGTAGCAAATCTGTCTCGTGGCCTAAATTCTTTAGCGCAGCCGAGAGATAACCTACACCGAACCAATTTTCATTGCCATAGTGATAGAATAAAACTTTCATAGCATATTTTTTTAAATTATTTATTCATTTTTATAGATATCGGTAAACTAATGTTTATAAGTAATTATATAGTTGTACATAAGCTTTAAGTTAGTACAAATTGTATACTCTTAGTGCGCACTTATATTTATGAAAAGTACTAGGTTAAAGCCAATAGAAGTTTTAGATAATTATACTCGTGCGCAAATATATAATTATATTTTTAGAAATTCAGGAGTTGGTTATAATGAAGTCAAGAAAGCTTTAGGGGTTGCTAATGCGACTGTACGACATCATCTTGATATTTTAATACAAACGGGTTATATGGGTTCTATTTCGAGGGGAAATGGTACTTTGTATTATGTATCCTGTCGAAAAAATGATCTTCTAACACGACGAAAAGCTCATATCAAACGAACTTTAGAAAATACTATAATTAATTGCGAGGGGGCGATTAAAAATTCTAAAAGAGAAATTAAAGCATAAGTTTATATAGGGATAAATAGCGTTTTTCTGATAGCCTTCCCCGTTCCAGTTGACTGCGACACCGAGGGTAAAACTGCACCAAGGATGTAGCGTATCTGTGGCTAAGTACGATATCTGATATGGCAGCTGTTGAGAATAAATTCGATATTACGAAGCATATTCTGGTACCAGCTCATACAATTCTCTCTGAAGATGAAATTCAAAAACTTCTTCAGCAATATAATATTTCAAAAGTTCAACTTCCAGTTATATCTTTACTAGACCCAGTCATAAAAGTAATTGGAGCAAATAAAGGAGACGTAGTAAAAATCGAACGAACTTCAAGCAAGATACCTTACTACAGGTTGGTTGCATAGCATGACTAAAGATAGAATTGACATAGTGCAGAAATATTTCGAAGAGAATAATTTCGTTCAATCTAACATAGAATCTTTTGACAGCTTTGTAGATTGGAGACTTCAGAAACTTGTTGATGAATTAAAAGAAGCGGTTCCTGCAGTTATTCCTCCTGAGGCAGAAGAAGTAAAATTTGTTTTCGGAAATGTTAGGATAGAAAAACCAAGTCTTATAGAAGCAGACGGTGCAAAAAGAGTTATTTTACCAGCAGAAGCACGAATGAGAGATTTAACTTACGCCGCAACAATTTATTTAGAAATTTCATTGATAATTGATGGAAAAGAAAGGGAAAGACAGGAAGTTAAAATTATGGATCTTCCAGTTATGCTAAAATCTAAATATTGTTATTTATACGGATTATCAAGAGAGGAATTAATCAATGCTGGTGAAGATCCTTACGATACTGGCGGATATTTTATAATTAATGGAACTGAAAGAGCTCTTGTACTATTAGAAGATTTAGCATCAAATCAGATTTTTGTACACACAGAAAAATCTGGACCAATAACACACACCGCAAGAGTATTTTCTGCAAGTTCACTTTATAAAATTCCGCACATTATAGAGAGAGGAAAAGATGGAATATTTTTGGTAAGCTTTGCAGGCAATAAAAAAATACCTGCAACAGTTTTATTCAAAGCTCTTGGCTATACAAAAGATTCTAGCATTCCAAGTTTAATTGGAATAGATGATGAAGATATTATGATTAACATAATCAACGGTGCTGAGGTAAAAAACGAAGAAGAGGGACAAGAAGTAATTGCAAAAGAAATGGCAATGCTTATCCCAAGAGAGCAAAAACTCCAAAAAGTTCAATACATAATTAATAATTTGTTATTGCCGCACATTGGTATGAAATCAGAAGACAGAACAAGAAAGGCAATATTTATTGGCAGAATGATAAAGAAACTTTTACTTTTGAAACAAGGAAAAATACAGGCCGATGACAAAGATCATTATATGAATAAGAGAGTAAGAATGGCAGGCGATTTGCTTGAAGATTTATTCCGTGCAAATTTGAAAGTACTTGTCGGAGATATGCTTTACATTTTTCAAAGAGGCGTACGAAGAGGGAAAGTTCTTACAATTCCAAGTATAGTTAGAACCAAATTGCCAACTCAGAGAGTAAAAAGTGCATTAGCAACTGGAAATTGGACAGGTAACAGACAGGGAGTAAGTCAAAGATTGGAAAGAGACAACGCTTTAGCAACATTATCTCACTTACAAAGAGTTTCAAGTCTTTTAGAAGCTACAAGAGAATCATTTGAAGCAAGACAATTGCACCCTACGCATTGGGGAAGACTTTGTCCACTTGAATCTCCAGAAGGAAAGCAAATAGGTTTAAGAAAAAATCTTGCACTACTTGCAACAATTACGCCAGAATTAAAAGAGGAGAATATTTCTGATAATTTCCAAACACTACAACATTTAGGATTAAGGAGGATTGAATAATGACAGACGTGTTTTTTAATGGTATGTTTTCGGGATACGTCGACGATGCACAAAAATTTGTTGAAAGTGTAAAGCAAACAAGAAGAGAAGGAAAATTATCTCGCCACCTCAATATAAGATATGAAGTTAATCAAGATGCAATTTATATCGCTCTGGATAGAAATAGAGTAACAAGACCACTTATTGTTGTAAAAAATAAAATGTCTATGCTTACGAAAGATAAAGTTGATGCAATAAAGAGCAGGAGCATTACTTGGAATACTCTTGTTGACCAAGGCGTAATTGAATATCTTGATGCGATGGAAGAGGAAGATGCTCTTGTCGCACTTAACGAAAACGATTTGACAGATAAACACACTCATATGGAAGTAAATCCAGTTACAATTTTTGGTATTGGGACTTCTATGGTACCATATGCAAATTTCAATCAGTCATCTAGACTTAATAGAGGTCAAAAAACACAAAAACAAGCTATGGGATGTTATACTTTGAATTACTTAAACAGAATGGATACAGCTCTTGATTTATTGCACTATCCGCAGTCGCCGATTGTAAGAAGTTTCTCGCAAAATATGATTGGAGAAGAACGCTCAGCAGGACAGAATATAGTAATTGCAATAATAAATTATGACGGTTATAATATGTCTGATGCTTTAGTATTAAATAGAGCATCTGTCGAACGAGGATTGGGACGCTCAACGCATTTTAGACCTTATATAACTGAGAAATTAAGATATCCGGGCGGACAAATCGATGATATTAAAATACCAGATAAAGATATTCAAGGTTTTACAGTAGAACGTGATTACAGACTTCTTAACGAAGATGGAATAATTTATCCAGAAGCTGTTATCAAAGGCGGAGATGTACTTATTGGAAAAACTTCGCCGCCAAGATTCCTTGGTAAACTTGAAGTATTTAGCTCAGCCGCAAATATCAGAAAAGATACATCTGTAAGAACGAGATATGGTGAAGATGGAATAGTAAGCAAAGTCGTAATCACAGAAAATGAAGACGGCAGTAATTTGATAAAAATTGATGTAAGAGACAGCAGAGCACCAGAAATCGGAGATAAATTTTCATCTCGTCACGGACAGAAAGGAATAGTCGGTGCAATAGTTCCGCCGCAAGATTTACCTTTCACAGCAAGCGGAATAGTTCCAGATGTAATTTTCTCACCTAACGGTCTTCCAAAGAGAATGACAGTTGCACAATTAATTGAAGCACTCGGTGGAAAAGTTGGAGCATTAGCAGGAAGAAAAATTGACGGCACACCTTTCCAGAGTGAAAGTTCAAAGAGTTTGAGAGAACAATTATTAGAATTAGGATTTAGAGATGACGGAACAGAAACTATGTATGACGGACGAACAGGCAGACAATATACTGCAAAAATATTTGTTGGAAATATGTATTACTTAAGATTAAAGCACCAAGTTGCAGATAAAATACAAGCAAGAGCAAGAGGTCCGGTTACACTTCTTACAAGACAGCCGACCGAAGGTAAGGCGAAGGAAGGCGGTTTAAGACTTGGAGAAATGGAGAAAGATAGTTTTGTAGCTCACGGAGCATCTTTGCTTATGAAAGAACGTTTTGATTCCGACAAAGCTATAATTTGGATTTGCGGCAAATGCGGAGACAGCGCAGTCCACGATGCTTATAGAAATAAAGCTTATTGTTTATGTGGAGAAAAAGTAAATATTCATCCAATCGAAATGTCTTATGCTTTCAAATTATTCCTTGATGAGCTGAAGAGCTTACACTTAAAACCTAAATTAGGTTTGGGAGATGTATACTAATGAAAAATTTGAAAATTTTTCAACTGACACAAAGAAAATCTATAGATTTTCTAGTTTTGAAAAGCAACAGCTTTTCAACAAATCTGGAGGATTTCTCATAATGGACGAAGCAAATACAATTGTAACAAAAAGAATTGATAGCATATCTTTTGGAGTTGTATCTCCAGCTGCGATAAAGAAAGTTGCTACTGTTACAATTGCAAGTCCGGAACTTTATGATGCAGATGGTTATCCAGTAGAAAAAGGACTTATGGATTTGAGTATGGGTGTAATTGATCCCGGCTTAAGATGTAAGACTTGTGGCGGACGATTAAGAAGCTGTCCAGGACACTTCGGTAATATACAATTAGCAAAACCCATAATGCATGCAGTTTATGCTGGCGAAGTTCATAATGTTTTGAAAGCATTTTGCGGTGCTTGTGGACGAATAAAACTTCCAGAAGATAAAATAAACTTATTCAAAAGCAGAGTAAAAAATGCAAGACGTGTCGGTAATACTGATACAATAAACTCTGTAAAATCTGCTGTTCTTGTACAAGTTAAAAAACAAAAAAAGTGCCCACATTGCAGTGAAAAACAAGTCACTATAAAACTTGAAAAGCCAACAACATTCAGCGAAGGCGATAAGCGGCTTTGGCCAAATGAAATTAGAGAGAGATTTGAAAAGATTCCAGATGAAGATCTAACAGTAATAGGAATGGAACCGCAGGTTTCAAGACCTGAATGGATGATAATTACCTTACTTTTAGTTCCGCCAATAACAATGAGACCATCTATAACGCTTGTAACTGGGGAGAGGAGCGAAGATGATTTGACTCATAAATTATCCGATATAGTAAGAGTCAATCAAAGATTATTTGAAAATATAAATGCTGGAGCTCCGCAAGTTATTATAGAAGATTTATGGGATTTGCTTCAGTATCACATTACGACATACTTTGATAATTCTATCTCGCAGATTCCACCCGCAAGACATAAATCAAATAGACCTTTGAAAACTTTAGCAGAAAGACTTAAGGGAAAAGAAGGACGTTTTAGATATAATCTTGCTGGAAAGAGAGTAAACTTCTGCGCACGTTCTGTAATTTCGCCAGATCCATTCATAAATATAGATGAAGTCGGAGTGCCAGTAACAGTTGCACAGGATTTAACAATTCCGGAAAGAGTAACAGAATGGAATTCAGACTGGTTGAAGGTATTTATCAAAAACAATGAAACTTATCCGGGCGCACGTTATGTAATTACGGAAGAAGGAAAGAGAAAGAAAATAACTGATGATACTAAAGAACAAATTTTAGAAGAGCTCACTCCAGGATGGATCGTTGAAAGACATTTACTTGAGGGCGATGTAGTCTTATTTAATAGACAGCCAAGTCTGCATAGATTATCTTTAATGGGACATAAAGTAAGGTTACTTTCAGGAAAAACATTTAGAATAAATCCATCTGTCACGCGGCCGTATAATGCGGACTTTGACGGAGACGAAATGAATTTGCACGTACCGCAAACAGAAGAAGCAAGATCTGAAGCAGAAAATCTTTTGCTAATTGATAAACATATTATAACTCCGCGATATGGTTTAAGTATAATTGGAGAAGTTGAAGATTCATTAATAGGAATATATCTTTTGACACGCGGAGATATGAATCTTACGAGAGAGCAAGCAAGTTCTTTAGCAATTTCAGCAGGAATAGAAGTTGACCTGCCAAAATCAGCAGAAAAAGAAATGTGGAACGGCAGACAAATATTTAGTATGCTTTTACCAAAAAATTTCAATTTTGAACTTGATAAAGTTGTAATTAAAAACGGCGAACTTATCGATGGCGCTATTTTGGAAAAGTTTATCGGACCAGAATCTGGAATATTGATACAAAGATTGAATAACGAATATGGATGTGAAGCTGCAAAAGATTTCATAAATATGGCAAATAGGCTCGGACTTGAAGTAGTGAAAGATAGAGCCTACACGATGTCATTTTCAGATTTAGATTTACCTGGAGCAGTATCAGAAAAAATAAAATCTGCAATAGAAGAAGGCGAAGCTGAAGTATTTGATGTACTTAAGAAACGCCAGGAAGATAAAATTGCCCCAATACCTGGAAAATCTGTTGAAGAAACTGCAGAAGCTAAAATTCTCTATGCCCTTAATAAAGCAAGAGAAACTGTTGGAAATTTATTGAAGAAAGATGCAAACGAAGAAAATAATCTCGTACTTTTATCAAAATGTGGTATGGCAGGTATGCTTAATTTATCTTTGATGTCAGGTTTTGCAGGACAAATGTCTCTACGAGGAGAGAGAATTCACATTGGTTATACCAATAGAACGCTGTCTTTATTTGAAAAAGGCGATTTAAGTGCAAGAGCCCGAGGTTTTGTACGAAGAGGTTTTGCAGAAGGTATGGATCCGATAGAGACATTCTTTAATGCAATTGTAGGACGAGACAGCCTTATGGATACTGCTATGAGAACGCCTAAATCTGGATATATGCAGAGACGTTTGATTAATGCGCTTCAAGATTTAAGAGTAAATTATGATGCAACTATAAGAGATGCAAATCAAAGAATTGTACAATTCGAATTTGGAAACGACAGCATAGACGTATCAAAATCAGATGAAGGAGGTTTAAATGTCAAATCACTCTTGGTTGAAAAGTAATCTGCCTGAAAAAATAATTGAAGAAATCGAACAATTAGCAAAAGCGAAAAAATTGTCCGCTGCAAAGAAAGAAGAATTAATAGAAAGGGTCAAAATAAGATATTCGCAAATGCAGTTAGAGCCTGGCGAGGCAATTGGTATAGTTTCAGCGCAATCTATTGGTGAACCCGGTACACAGATGACTATGAGAACTTTCCACTTCGTAGGAGTTTCCGCTCTTAATGTTACTCTTGGACTGCCAAGAATTATTGAAATACTAGATGTAAGAAAAGAACCTAAGACACCTTCTATGATGATTGCTTTAAAATCTAGCCACAATAGAAGCAGAGAAGCTGCCGAAGCAGTCGCAAATAAGATTACAGAAGTTGAAGTTTCAAAAGTTATTAAAGAAATAAATTTAGATTTAATTAAACAAGAAATAATTTTGGTTTTAGATAGTGAAGAAGCAAGAAAATACAGCTCAACACCTACACAAATTTACGATAATTTACTTCCTCTGCTTAAAGGCAATGAAGTTTCAAAAGACGGCACAAGAATAATAGTAAAACCAAAAGAGTCTGACATAAAGAAACTCTACAAATTAAAAGAAAAAATAAAAGGTCTGATAATTTCAGGTATCAAAGGCATTACTCACGCTCTTCCAGTTGTAAGGGAAGAAGGCGAAAATAAAACATATGTCGTACAGACATTCGGCTCAAATTTGAAAGGAGTTTTTGAACTTGATGAAGTTGATTATACAAAAACAACAACAAATAATCTTTACGAAATAACAAAAGTTTTTGGAATTGAAGCAGCAAGACAGGCAATAATTAACGAATTGATATCTGTTCTTGAAGAACAGGGAATGCCAGTAGATATTAGACATATTTTGCTTGTTGCAGATTTGATGTGCGTTTCAGGATATTTACTCGGAGTTACAAGACACGGAGTAACATCGCAGAAGAGTTCAGTACTTGCAAGAGCTAGCTTTGAAATCCCACTACAGCATTTGATTTATGCAAGCGTAATTGGTGAAACTGATAAACTTGACAGCGTAGTTGAAAATATAATGGTAAATCAGCCAATACCTGTTGGAACCGGAATGCCAGATTTGATTGTAAAAATGGACAAAACTATGCAATCTAAGCGAAGCTTAGATATGCCTCGCATCAAAGATGCTACAGAAAGTACTAAAAAGCCCGCTGTACCAAAAGATATAGAGGTGAAGGCTTGAACCAAAACGAAGAACTAAAAAATTTACAGCGCGCTGCAAAAGACCAAAATTTAATTATAGGTTCAAAAACTATTAAATATTCTTTGTTAGCAAAAGAAATTGATAGTGTTTTTGTTTCAAAAAGTTTTCATACACAAAAAACCGATTTAGCAAATCTTTTAAGTAAGGCAGGTATTAAAGTAAACACTACGGATATGACAAATTATGAGCTGGCAAATCACTGCAAAAAAACATTTCCTGTATCAATAGTTGCGGTCAAATCGCAGAAACAATAATGGTGCTATTAAAATACGATTTGGAGGTTTTGGGGTATATGAATTACTTTGCAAGAGTTACTAAATTAAATCCTAAAGATTGTTTCTTGAGTGGTGAGTCGATTATTTTTGTAGCTCCGGAAGGTAAAGCTGGTTTAGCAATAGGAAAAAACGGCCAAAACGTTATCGTACTTAAAGATAAGTTAAGGAAGCAAATCAAAATAGTTGAATTTTCAAATGCTGCCGAAAAATTAATAGAAAATTATGTTTTTCCAGTTAAACCAATTTCAGTAAATTTGTTAGAGAGAGATGGCAAAAGAATAGTTGAAATAAGATTCAAATATCCAAGAGACAGGCAAACTTTGCTTGCTAATACGCAGACAAAATTAAAACAGCTTAAAACTATAGTTAGTAGGTACCATCCAGAAATAGAAGATTTGAGAGTTCTCCAGTAAATGTATCTAACAAATTAGTAAGGCAAAGCTGAATGAGTTCAGCGAGTCAAAGAAAAACAATAGTTTTTCTGGTCTTGAAAACCCTCTGGTTTTCAATACTTGCTCATTAAACAAAAATACAAATGAGCAAGGCTTATAAATAGTCTAAAAGTCATTTTACATACTTAAAATGAGCAAGATAAAGCTGAATGATTTCAGCTAATCTCACTCATAAAAAGAGAATACAAATGAGCAAGAAGAGTAGAGGTATGTTTGCTGGAAAGAAGCTAAAAAAGCGACGTTCTAAATTTAGATGGAATAATAAATATTTTGTAAAGAGAATTCTAAAACTAAAGGAAAAAGTAGATCCATTAGAAGGTGCGCCGCAAGCTAAAGGCATAGTTCTTTCAAAAAGACAGGTAGAAGCTAAGCAGCCAAATTCTGGCATGAGAAAGTGCGTTAGAGTTCAACTTACTAAAAATGGAAAGCAGGTAACTGCTTTTGCCCCAAGAGATAAAGCCATCACATTCATCAATGAACACGATGAAGTTATTGTTCAAGGAATTGGCGGAAAGCAAGGAGGCCCAAAAGGAGATCTTGCTGGAGTTAAATGGGAAGTAATAAAAGTAAATAAACAAGTTCTTAGATCACTTGTAAAAGGAAAGGTAGAGAAGATAATTGGACGTTAAAATGGATAATAATTTAAAATTGTTCGGATTGTGGGATACTAATGTCGGAGTTTTAGATATTGGTTTGAAACCATATATTAATTTGTCATTTATGCAAGTTCCTTATTCTGCCGGCCGAAATATAAAAAAGCAATTCTGGAAATCTAAGAAATCTATTGTCGAAAGATTGATAGGAAAATTAATGATTACTGGACATAAGGGAAAGAAACACTACTGGACATCTGGTATACAGACAGGACAAATTAATACACAATACAAAATTGTCAAAAAAACTTTTGAAATAATTGAAAAGAAAACTCAAAAAAATCCATTAGAAGTTTTTGTGAGAGCACTTGAAAAAGGCTCGCCAACTGAAGGTATTGCTTCGATCGAATATGGTGGAGTACGATATCACAAATCTGCAGATTTGTCGCCGCAAAGAAGAATTGATTTAGCTTTGAGATGGATGACACAAGGCGCTTTCCAAAAGTCAAGAAAAAATAAAAAAAGAATTTGGGATGCACTTGCAGAAGAAATAATCGCAGCATCTGAAGGTGATGCGAAATCTAATACAGTAGCAAAAGGAGTTGAGCTTCAGAGACAAGCTCAAGCAAGTAGATAAATAAAATGGTAAGACTAAAATTAACGATAAAAGATGCAATTTTAGCCGACCACTTTATTCACAGAGGTTCATAAAATGGTTAAAACAAAAAATATACGAATAGTAATTGCAGATTCAAAACTAAAAA
>Ga0209541_10009307_pt1 | contig 15940 bp, 22 predicted proteins | sample RifCSPlowO2_01_FD_184027 | JGI IMG/M metagenome (GOLD analysis project Ga0209541, IMG submission 184027) | Groundwater microbial communities from Rifle, Colorado - Rifle CSP2_plank lowO2_0.1 (SPAdes) (version 2) | ecosystem: Environmental > Aquatic > Deep subsurface > Groundwater | place...
TTTACGCTGCCATTTCCAGCGCATTTGACCTTTTTTCTTCCAGCGTCGTGAACTTCGTTTCATGTAGGTGGAAAAAATGGAGGGGTTTTATAAAGGTTTCTATCTTGGAGTTTAGGAAGAGGATTTGGAGGGATTAAAATTTAATTTCAAATATTTCTTCTGGGTTTTTGGAGAGGTCGGAGTAGCGGATCCACAGGGGATTTATTTTAAAATAGCGTTGGTCTTTGTGAGAGGCGTATTTTTGGGAAGTAGGATTTTTTTGAAGTTGGTGGTTTTGGCATTGTTCTAAGTCTTTTCCTGTGACTTCAGATGCGATGCCTTCGTATTGCAGAGTGAGGTTTGTTGTTTCGTCTGTGCCAATGACTATTGAGACCTGTGAGTTATTTTTAAGATTTTTATATTTTCTAGTGTTTGAGAATGTGCCAAAGATGAGTTCTAGATTTTTTGTTTCTGCGAAGGCGACGAGAGCGCTTTGCGATTGATTGTTTGAAGTGATAGTGGAGAGGACCATCAAATTGTTTGATTTGAGGAAATTTACTATTTTATTATTTTGTGTTGTCATGGTTTAATTTTCTTTGTTAGAGAGATTAGCTATTAAAATATATCGTTGCTGTTTCTTTGCGTAATGGTTGATGTATTCCACATATTTTTGAAATTGTTTTGTTCTTTTGATTAAGGTTAGAGTGTTGGTTTTTGTAGGTATGGTGAATGATGTGCCTTGGCCGTTAGTGTAGATGAGGTTGCCGCCAAATTCTGGTTGCCAGTGTTCGGTGAGGTCTAAGATAATGTCGTAGCTTTGTGGTTCGATGGATCTGTCGTTTAAGAGAGTGTAGTCTTTGTGTTGGAATTGGAGAAGACTTGGTGTTAGGTGATTTATTTTTTGGTTAAGAATTGCAGAGGTGATGGATTCTATTTGTACAAGATAGGGGGTGAGTTCTTTTTTTATTGATGCTTGGGAATAGGAGTAGAGTAGTGGTTTTTTTGTGTGAATGAAATGCGATACTGTTATTATTGACTTTATTTTTTTATATTCTTGTTCTGTGAAGAAAGTATGGAGTTGGATGCTGGGTAATAGATTATTTTGTTTGAAGAGGGATTGGAGTTGTTGTACAGTTTCCGATTTTTGGTAGATAGGGTTAACCATGAAACCACCCGCTGATTGCGATACGCTGTTTGTTTGTTATGACTTCTTCGACTTCGTGAAATGATTTTTTGGAAACGGGGAAGAGGATTAATGTGTTGAATGTGGGTTGAGTGCGTTTAACGATTGCTGTTGGTTGGTTGTGTTTGTTGTTGTAGAAAGCTAGGGCACCGCCGTCGTTCTTTGTTAATGTGGAGAGGTAGTAGATGTAGGCGATTTTTCGGTTTTCTAATTGGTCATCGTGGGGGAGGAGGTAGTTGGTGTTGGTGTAGATGGTGCCGGCCATGTCGATGATGTTTGGTTTGATTTTGATGTTGGTGATTTGTGTGAGGTGTGTTGTGAATTCTTTCGATGAGAGGAAAGTGCGGAATTTCTGGATAGTTGAGTTGGTTGATGAGATGAGGTCTTTGGTTTGGTAGAGGCAGAAGAGGTCGGATTGTTTAAGCTCGAATGGTTCGTCTTTTAATGCTTTGAGCAGGTCTATTGCGTGGTGGGTGGGAAGGAAGTTGGGGAGGAGGAGGTGGGGGAATGGGGTTTGGTTGAGTTTTTGGTTATATTGCAGAATATCTTTTTTGTTAAAGGGGTTGAGAGAATTCATGGTAATAATTCCTCAGGAGATGTCTTCAAGCCATATTTGGGTTAGAGTATATTGAAATTTTTTCTTTTTCAAGAATTCAATGATATGGGGGAGAGATTGGGCAGGAATAATGAAAATGCCATTTGCTAATTTTTTTCCGAAGAGTTCAAGAATCAGACCTTGGTGTGTATAGCGTTTAGATCCTATTTTTTGGGTATACCCGTATAATGAACGCCACACAGACATATTTTTATTTCTATTTTTGCTCGGAGTCAGAGTAAAGAGAAAGTAGGGAATGGTTTTTTGGGTGCTGGATGATTTACCGTATAGAGTGATTCCGTTGGCAGATATACTGCGTTGCAGATTAGGCCATTCTTTTAATTTCCCACTCTGACAATGTATCTCATTGGTGATGCCAAATAATTTCCAATATTTTTGGACTTTAACACTCTGCAGGAATTCTTCGAGAATTGATTTGCACTTATTTTCAATTGCGTGGTCAGAGGTTTCGATGAATATGTCTATATCACTTTCAGAGGTTGCGTCGCCTCGGGCAACAGAGCCAAAGAGGATAATCTGTTGAATAGATTTTGCGTTATTTCCTACACTTTGCAGAAGATAGGAGGTAAAATCGAGAGCGTAGGCGATGAGTTTATAGTTCATATCCTGTCACCATTATGTTACTTAGTATATAAACTTTTCGTTACTTAGTGTATTAATGTACTTAGTCACATAAATTTGTGTGACTTAGTTATATAAAATAAAGTTGATGGTTTGAGAGGTGGAACTGGAGTTGTGTCATGTTCTCGTCTTTAGAAATTTAGTTTATATGGTTTTGTTATATCTGGTTTGTTATATAATTTTTGCAGGAGGTGGATGAGAAGTGGTTCGATTTCAGAACGGGAATTGAGGATTTCTGTTATTTTGTTAAGGTCGTGTTTTTTACTTTTCATTGAGAATAATTCTCTTGTTTCTTCAATTGTAAATCCGGCGTCCGCAGCTTCATAGATTTGGCTGGCAAGAGAAAAACCGATTGTAGTTTCTATTTTCTTTCCATCTTGTTTATATTCTAAATCTATAACTGCGGTGGGGATGGATGAACCGTAGTGATTACAAAGATAAGTATATGCATTGGTTCTGGGATAATCTATAAAATAGGTAATATCAGCACCACCTAATCCTAGTTCTGCGCCACGAGCGAGTGCTTCTAATTTGTGTTTGGGACTGCGGATAGAATTGCCAAACATCGGTTCAACATTCACTTTTTTAAATATTTTATCAACACTGCTTGCAGAGTCAAATCCGGCATTTGTTGCTAATTCTTTTAGACTAATTTTTTCTCCAGTCTGCTGGGCGTGTTCGTATTCTTGAAATATAGTAAGATAGCAAGAGAATGGTTTTACTTGTTGTATTCTTTTATCTAGTTGGTTGAAATATTCCGCCGCTTTCTGCATCGCCCAGCTTTCTTTTTGGGCAAGTTGAGTTAAACGTTGTGAGAGAAGAGAAAGTAACTCGTACTGTGTTTGTTTCTGCAATGCTGTTTGAAACGTTTGTGTTTGTTCGTGTCTTATTTTTTGCCATGCAGAATGCCAGCCACTGCCCATGATATATTGCTGAGCCCATTGATGCGTTTTTCCTTGACTTGTGCCGATTTCTTCTAATGATTTTCCTTGTTCGATTAATGTATCAATTGAGCCGTCAAAACGAATGGGAGTGAGATTCTCGGGAATGGTGATGTTATTTTTTTGGCAGTAAGCATAAAATGCAAATGGAGATGGAAAAGAAAATTTTCGGTAAATATCGGCTAAATTATCTTCTGCTAATAATTGTCTGATTGAACTCGCAGAACTTGTATCATGTCTTTTAAATGAAAGACTGATCTTGCGGCCTACATTATAAACGTTAGCTATACTTATACCTATTTCTGTTGCAATATCATTTGCAGATAATCCAAGTGTACATAATGCGGCAACGTCTTGTTTTTTTTCTGGGGTAAGACGTATTCTTCTTTTTCGATGTTTTTTCCAAGAAGAAGGAAGTGCTTTTTGCAGTTCGAATGGATCTTGTGTTGTTGAGAGAAGAGGTTCTAGTTTAGTTTGATTGAGTGCATTTAACGCGTAGATTGGTTGAGTACGGCCGCTATTGAGTGTGACAAGTTCTTGCTGCAGTACGCCATCGTTCACATATCTCTCTAGCAAGGCAGGGATATAGTCTTCATTGAACGGGATGTATTTGGGATTGGTACTTGCTCTTCTGCCGATGTCGGAGAGGGAGATGACGTGCAGTGGGTTTGATGCTTCGGTGAGGATTGATTCGAGGAGCAGGTGTTCTAGTTTGGTTTTCACTCTGAGATACGCAGGGCTGTCATTGGTGGGAAGGAGGGGATAAGATGAAGATGCAGGAGTGGTTGCAGAATGGGGAAGGGGAGAGGAAGGTGATTTTTGTTTTCGAGATGCGGGTAATTTAATTCCGTCAAAGAAATTATCAAATAGGCCTGGAGATAATAGAGCGGATAGATCGGTTATTGTTTGGGTAGTTCCTTTCTGTTGTCGAGCCATGGTTTTGTGTAGAGTTAACAAATGAGATGATGACCTAATATATTATCGCAACCACCACGCCCTGTATTTGTTCAAAACGAACTTTCTGGGGGTCAGCAGTCTGATTATTATCGCCTTTGACGATATAATAAATGCCTTGGTTGTCTTGTGCTATATTAATAACGCGATGGATGATGATGTCATTGGTGTTGTCATCTGTTTTGTAGGCGATGATGTCGCCTAATTTGATGTCACTAGGAGAGGTTGGTTTGATTTCTAACGCATTGCTTTTTTCGTCGAAGAGAGGTTTCATGGAACCAGTTGGAGTAAATGTTGCCCAGCTGGCGTCTTTGACGTTGAGCACGATTTGGTTGGAATAGACTTTAATTTGGTCTTGGGTGATGCGATCACTTGGGGTTATGGTTGGTTGTTGTGTATTTTGAGAGGTGAACGTGTTTTGAGCAAGTGTGATAGTTATGAGGGATGCAAATAATAGGCATAATAAAAAGAGAATCAATGTTTTTTGGGTGAAGAGTGACATGATACTATCCTAAAGTAGTATTTAATTTAAAAAGGTTGTGGTGGGAAATGGATGATTTGTCTGAAATGGTAAGATTTATTTTTTCTTCTGCAGGCCAAAAAAATATTGATGGGCAAGATAACGAGGGTTATAAGAACAAATATTTTTCCAACCAGGAAAGTTTTCTTTGGGGAAGTTTTCAATGAGATCTGAGGGGCGAAAGTCAAAGATGATTTGGTCTAAGCCGACAGTTGCAAAAAGATGCTGCCATTGTGGTAACGGGAGAAGGCTTAGATGAGTTTTATGAAATAAATCAAAACGATGCCAATTGCCGTTATGTGTGTATTTATCAATACGCATGGCGATACTTTCACCACTGGGAACGGTGATGAGTAATTTGCTGCGCGAATGCATCAAAGGGAGTATTTTTTGAATCACCGCGGCGGGGTTTTTGGTGTGTTCAAGGAATTCAGAGCAGACAATTGTGTCAAATGTGCCCAAGCGTTGCAAATATTTTGCAGAGGTTTGGGTGAAATCGCAGAGGTAAAAATCTTGAAATTGGTCTTTTGCCATGAGTGCGGCTTTGGGAGAAATATCCATCCCGGCTTTGTAGGGAATGTGAATATTTGCTGTAACGGGATGGCCACCGCAGGCGATGTCAAGAAGGCGTTCGCCGGTTGCGTAATGTTTGATGAAGGCAACGCGAGGTGCAGCAGGCTTCCAGGCTTCGTATGGAAAGTTAGAAAAATATTCAAATGAATCAATGTGGGGAGCGATTTGTATTTCTAAATCGGGAGTGATATGGATATGTGAATCAAGAGAAAGTTCACTGAGCGCTTGAGAAATGATGTGATTCATTTTGTAGTTACTTGTGAGTAGTTTTTATAAAGCTTTTGGTTGAAAATGTTGTTTTGAGAGGGTATTTTGCTAGAAAAGAGGATTTTTTGTTCAAAAAAAGATGAACGGTGAATTGCATTATTTTGATTTGAAAAGTGGCGGAGTGGTGAATAGGCGTTCAGGTACGTCGTAGTCTTTTAATTCAGATAGAGGAATGCCGATTTTGTAGAGGGAGGTGGGATGACCATAGGCTGGTTTTTCAATGACACAGCCAAGATAATAATATTGTGGTGGGGATTGTTGTTCTATTGTTTGGATGAGAAGACTTAGAAGTAATTGATCTAAAGGGCATTGTGTTCGAATGCTTAGAACTTTGCCCTCAATTCCGGGAGCGATTTCGTGATTTTCTGTAGTTTGGCTGATGTTCATGTTTTGAGGTTTTGGGAGGTTATTTATTAAGGTTGGGGAAGAGAAGATTAGGGGTCATCATATTACTTAGATAACTCCATACATCTTTTTAACGGCGTTAATAACATCTGTTTTAAGTGGGCCGTTAAGAACAGTAGTTGTTTTGTCATTATATTTTGCAGCGATTTTCTCATAGGGAGTAACTCCGAGAATATATGAATATGCTGAGTCTAAATATTTATAATTTTGTGAATGAAACGTACTTTTTTGTAGTCGGTCAATAATAAGTTGCCCCATTTGGGAGTCATTATGATGGTTGAACATAACATTATAACCTTCTTGGAGTGCATCAGCATAACAAGCAAACGCACCATAGAGTTTACGTTCTTGGCTCACGGCAGAAAATGATTGGTCTTGAGGGATAATTGGTTTGTCTTGTAGGAGTTCTTTGAAATAGGCCAAGACAAGTTGATTGCGCTCATCTTTTGTACAAGTGGGTAAATTATAATAATCTGGTCTGGTTCTTTGATCAAAATAGACGGCATTCATGCGGTCTTGGATGACTGTTTCTAACGTAGTTTGAGCAGAATTCATGTTAGGGCTATAAAATGAGGCCTATTTATAAATGTTACTACCCCATAATAAATATAACTATTTAATTGGATGAAGCTGAAATAAACATACACGTTTAAATATAAACACAGATTTGATATGTCTATGGACTTTGAACAAGTAGTAGAGGTATATTCGCAACTAGAAAAGACGGCATCTGGTAATTCTATGCGGGAGATTTTGGCGGATTTTTTTAAGAGTGTACCAAAAGAGGATATTGCGAAGGTGGCGTATTTGACGCTTGGCCAAATTGCATCTGAATATGAAGGGGAAGTGTTAGGTATGGCGGAGAAGTCGGTGCTGAAAGCGGTGGCGATGGCGTCAGGGATGGAACTCGGAAAGTTGGGGAAGATGTTGGATGAAACAGGAGATATTGGGTTAACTGCGGAAAAAGCGTTGCAGAAGAAACCGCAGACGCTTGTGCCTCTGGGAAAATTGACGCTGCGCGAGGTATTTGAGAAGCTGCACAAAGTGACGGCTCAGGGGGGGAGTGGATCGCAGGATGCGAAAGTTACAATTATTGCGCAATTATTACAGAAAGCGTCGCCGGCGGGAGCGAAGTATATTACGCGAATGGTTGTGGGAACGTTACGTATGGGAGTGGGTGATATGACGGTACTTGATGCGCTGGCGATTGCATATACGGGTGAGAAGAAAAATAAAGAGATTCTAGAACGAGCGTATAATATTTGTCCGGATGTGGGTGTGATTGCACAAACGCTTGTTGCAGAAGGATTGAGCGGGGTTGAAAAAATTGATGTGCATGTGGGTCGGCCAATTAAGATGATGCTTGCGCAGCGAGTTGAGGTATTAGAGGATGTTGCAGAGAAAATGCCTGGGCAAGTGACGGTGGAAGGGAAGTATGATGGCGAACGGATACAAGCGCATAAAGATAAAAAAGGGAAGATTACGTTATTCTCACGACGATTAGAAAATATTACTAATCAATTTCCGGATTTAGTTGGATATTTGGAGAAGAATGTGGATGCAAAGGAATTTGTGGTTGAAGGAGAAGTGATTGCAATTGATGCGGCGGGAAAATCTCTGCCATTTCAGACGTTGATGCAGCGGAAACGAAAACATGATGTGGCTGATTTTGTGACGAAAGTGCCGGTGCAATTGAAGTTATTTGATTTGTTGTATTATAATGGGAAGACACAATTGCATGAGGCGTATTATACACGCACGGGATTACTTGAGAAGATTGTGTTGTGTGGGAAGCATTTGACGCTGGCTGATAAGATTGTGACGGATGATGTTGAGGAGATACATGCGTTTTTTGTGAAGATGTTGAAATCAGGGTTTGAGGGGATTATTATCAAATCGATGGCAGAGGATTCAGAGTATCAGGCGGGAACGCGAGGGTGGAATTGGATCAAATGGAAAAAAGAGTATGTGAAAGAGATGAGTGATACGTTTGATTTGGTAATTGTGGGGGCGTTTTATGGACGTGGTAGACGGAGCGGAGTGTATGGCGCGCTGTTGTGTGCGACGTATAATGAGAAGACTGATACGTTTGAGACGTTATGTAAGTTAGGAACGGGACTTACAGATGAGTTGTTAGAGGAATTGCCTACACGATTAGCGAAGTATAAGATTACTCATAAAGCGGCGCGGTTACAAGTGAAGCGAGAAATGGAAGCTGATGTGTGGTTTGAGCCGGCGATTGTTGTTGAGGTGTTAGCGGCGGAGATTACGAAGAGTCCGTTTCATACATGTGGTTCGGGGTTGGCGTTACGATTCCCAAGGTTTGTGAAGTTCCGAGAGGATAAGAAAGCGGAGCAGGCGACGACGTCAGAGGAAGTTATGGAGATGATGAAAGGGAAGTGAAGGGAAGATAAAAAATATTAAAGAAAAATTATTTCTTGTTCTGTTGGCACTGTTTTGCGTACATCTCTTTGAGATCTTTTTCTTGTTGTAGAGAATATCTTATTTCGTCCGGACAGATTGATTTGCCAAGATACGTTGTAGCGCAGACTTCACGTACTTTGAGATGTTGGTTAAATGAAATGACATCTTTTGTTTTTTGATTAAGATATTGACAATAGGTGAGTGGTTTATTTGCAGAAGTATCAATTGTACCAAAAGAACCATCTTTGCCAATTCCAGTATAGTAGATAAAATATTGTTGTGGTACTACTTGTGCAGTTGGGGAAAAAGCAGGTTTATTGTCTTTGATTTTGAGTTCAGGTACAAAATGTTTTAAATCGAGATGTGGTTCTTCTCGTTTAATTAGAAAATAAGTGGGTTTATATTCTTTGATTTTGAGTTCAGGTACAAAATGTTTTAAATCTAGTTGTGGTTGTTCTCGTTCAATTAAGAAAGCAGCAGGTTTTTTGTCTTTGGCTTCGAGTTGTGAAGCGAATGTTAGAGCGGTTAATGCGCAGAGTCCGGTATAGATTATTTTATTCATGTTTTAGTCTCCAGAACATCCTCAAAACTGTTTAGTATTGAAAAGGAGGTGTTGTTTAAAAATATTTGTGTGGGGAAAGTGGAATTAGGGGTTGAGGAGAATTGGACGAAAGATTTAAATATATTAGTTAGTTTTACCCTAACTGATATGAAAAAAGAAAAAAATATACTCCAATTATTTTTTAATGAACCAACGAAACACTGGCATTTTGAAGAGATATTAGATGCAGCACGAATTAGCAGACCACAAGCGGTATTGTGGCTTAAGAAAGGTGTTCGGGAAAAAATAATCAAGAGAATAAAACCGAGAAGGAGGCAATCGTATTATTGTGCGTATTATCAAAATGCAAAGTACCAAATCAAAAAAAGATTGTTTGCGTTGGAGATGTTAGAGAATGTAGGCTTTTTGTCACATCTTAATGCGTTGCCTAATGTAAAGACGGTGATTCTCTTTGGGAGTTTAAATAGATGGGATTGGCATAGCAATAGTGATATCGATGTCTTTATTTATGGAGATCCTGCGGGTTTGGAATTATATAAATATAGAATTGTTCTTCATCGAGAGATAGAAATGTTTATATGTATAGATGAGAAAGAGTTGTATGAGTTTAATCCGGCTCTTCTGCATAATGTGGCAGAGGGGTATATTATAAAAGGAAACTTAGATTTTATGCAAGTGAGGGTGTGAAATGGTTAAAGAAAGAACGTTGCATTCGGTGTATGATGTGTGTACGGCAGAAGGATCTTTTTTACCGCAGGCGAAAATTGATGTTGATTTGATTACAACCATTACTACTACGGCGATGAATGATTTTGCGGCGGCGAAGGTGTTACGTACACAGGCGAAACCAGAGAGTACGCATTGGAATTCGATCTTTAAACTGCATTATGATGTGTTTCATCAACTGGCGGAAGCATTGGTCTATTTTGATAGCATGAAAGTGAAAACACATGAATGTTTATTTGTGTATCTTTGTCAGAAATATCCGGAACTGGAATTTAGTTGGGAATTTTTAGAGCAGTTGCGTATCAAGAGAAATAGAAGTATCTATTATGGTGAACCGATGAAATATGTAGATTGGAAAAGTATTGAATTTCAGCTGCAGTTGTATATTAATGCGTTGTATAAAATGATTCAAGAGAGGATATCAGCAAAGGGATATTAATGAAACTTTCAAAAGCACTATTCGCTGCGGGATGTTTTTGGCATGTGCAATTTACGTTTTCGCAAGTGAGAGGTGTAGTTCGGACGACTGCGGGATATTGCGGTGGGAGGGTTGCGAATCCGACGTATGAACAGGTGTGTACGGGAAAAACTGGGCATGCGGAGGCGGTGTTCGTTGAGTTTGATTCTTCTGTAGTGTCGTATTCTGATTTGTTAGATGTGTTTTGGGAGATGCATGATCCGACGCAGTTGAATCGGCAAGGGCCAGATGTTGGGTCGCAGTATCGGTCGGTGATTTTTTATTATTCTGAGGAGCAGAGGGAGATAGCGGTTACGTCGCTTGTGAAATGGCAGAAAAAATTGGGTGTGAGTAAGAAAATTGTAACTGAGGTTGTGGCAGCTGAGGGGTTTTATGCGGCGGAAGAGTATCATCAGGATTATGTCAAAGGGAGAAAACGGATTCTCCCTTTGAGCACACAGGAATTCTATGAGAATTCCCCGTGTTTTAAGAAGACGGGAAGGAAGGTGTGCGGGATTTGAAGTCGAGAAATCCATAAAGTTGAAAAAGTTAAATTGTTCTTTTTGAGTAGTTAAAATGGAAAGATTTATAAATGAAGAGTGCTTTTATATTTACATCAGTATTATAAAAATTACATCGTGGAGGATATAAAATGACATTTTCAAGATTTGGTATTGATTTATTTAATACATTAGCAAGACGAGCACAAGCACCACGTTTTTCTTTGGATGAAAAAGTACGGATTGTTCAAGAGATATTCAATGGAAAAGTGCCAACATATTTATGGTACAATGCAGGGGATGCTAAAGGGATTAATGGCAGAGATAGAGCCTCTATTCTAGAATGTACGGGTGCTCCTGGAGATTTTGGCTGTTTAGAATTACATGCGTCTAATTATGTTTCGGGCTTTGGTTTGCGAGTTCGTGGGGCGACACATGTTGTTTCATCTGTTGATATGGATGGAAAACAGGCTGAGTTATACTTAGCAAATTCGCAAAATATGGGTCCATCTCCTCTGCGTGATATCCGTGTGAATTTTCCAGAAGGATTTGTCTATGCTCCTATTTATAAACAAAATTTTGTTGAGAGCTTAGGATTACGCTACGAAGAAACGCAGTTTTCATAAATAATTGGGAGTGTATATAATGAATAAAACATTATGCGGATTAGTAACTGCAACAATCGTAGGATGTTCTGGCGCGTATCAATCTCGCTCTGATTGGCAAGAACAACCACATTCGGCAATGGATGACCATATTAAAGAAAAGTTATCGGGTTCATCAACTGCAAAATCATCTGGCATCTTTCCTGCACTTTCTCCAGGCAAAAATTATATTGTTCTCATCGCAAAATATGATGATGTAAAACAATTATCAAAATTAGCTGGTTTCTCAGGGAATTATGGACATATTGAAACGATGCGGAATGGAAAAGTGTATGGATGCAGGCCGCCACAATGTGGGGAGATGAGTGTAGCAGAGCTGCAACAAAAATTTAGAGGATATCCTTATGAACTTCGCGAAGTTGAGATTAATGGTAATGCGCCTAAAGCGGTAACTTGGTTTAAAGGAAATATGGAAGGAACAAAGTATGACCTTTTTTATAACAATTGCACGGATGCGGTAGTTCGGATGTATGATATGTCAGGTGATAAAACTGTTCGTGTACCACCAGTTGTTGTTGATCAAGCCTATGCAACAAATGTTCGGTTGAGAAATTTTATGCGGGAGAATGGAATCCCAAAGCCTAATCGTGAATTCATTTGGTTTCCAGATCAGTTTGAAAATATTGGAAAGGTTGTTCGCAAAGGTGTGTTTTAGATTTTAATTATTTGAATTCTTTGTAAAGGTCTATCTCGTTCTTTAATTTGTTGGTAATTTCTTTGTCAAAAGTCGCTAAAGTTAGATTATATTGTTGCGCGAGAGCGGATATGACGGCATCAGAACCTTTAATCCCATATTGAAGAGCAAGGTGGCAGGCAAGAGTGTAGGTTTCATCTGTTTGAGGGATTATGTTAAGGGTATTTTGATTAAGTAATGTTTGGACTTGTTTGAATGCAAGTTGCGCATTTTCTTTTCCTGCTTTGCGGCTTAAGGCACCACAAAATTCAACTAACACAAATGCAGGGATGGATGCAGTGATTTTTCCTGTGAAAATGTCGTTAAATAAGATAATAGATTTTTCAGTATGGACATCTTCTGCAAAAAAAGAGATTAAAGGTGAGGTGTCAAGTAAGATATTCATCGACGTACTTCCCTTGCGGCGTGTACACTATCAAAGTTTTTTGGCAAGTGTTTACTGATTTCTTCACGGATTTTACGAATGTGTTCCATCTCTTTTTTGGCATTGAATGGTTTGAGGAGAAGGCCTTGCGGGGTGAGAATTGTTTTCAGATAGTTGCCGGGGCGAAGATGCATTTTTTCGCGATATTCTTTGTTGATTAATATTTGTCCTTTGGGTCCCAGTTTTACTAGTTGTGAAGTCATACTTTAGCTAAAGTAATACTTTTATTTAAAGGTTACGCAACAAAATGAGATATATTTATAAATTTCTTGCAATAATGAATAAGTATGAGCCAGGCAGAAGTTGAGCGAATTAAAACATTCTTTAGTTCTTTAGATATTCATCCAACGTATCTTGAGCATGAAGCAGTAATTACGAGCGCAGATGCGGCGCAGACACGGGGATTTGAATTACGGCAGGGGATTAAAGCATTATTGTTTACAAATGGCGAAGAATGGGTTATTGTGAATGTAGCGGCAGATAGAAAAATTGATTCGAAGAAAGTTGCAGCTACGTTAGGATGGTCGAAGAGTAAAATATGTATGGCAACGGCAGATGAGGTGGTTGCGAAAACGGGCTGTGAGATTGGGGCAGTGCCACCATTTGGTCATGCGCAGCGTATTCCAATTCTTGTTGATGTGGGAGTGTATGAAAATGTAGAAAGTGCGTTTAACATTGGCTTGCGTACGCATTCGGTGAAAATAGAAACTAGATTAATGAAAAAAGTATTTGAACAGTTGCAGGCACGAGAAGGGGATTTTGTGAGAGAGCAAGATTGAATTGTGATTATAGATGGGAATATTTTGTGGGGATTATTCTTGTAATTTAAAGATGTTTGTGGAGGAAAAATAGAATTTGAGAATACTGCCCATTATCTATTTAAAGAACGGCACCTTGAAAGAGGGTAAAATGGAATATACGGGTCATCTTGAATTTGTACAAACGAAAATTCCTTTTACATTAGATGCGCTTGTGAAAGATATTGCCGCGCATGTCCCGCAGCAGGAGATATTGCTTGTGCGCTCAAGAAAAATTAAACAGTATGCACAATTACAAGAAGAGCTTAGCAGACGGCAGATTCCGTATCGTGTCATTTCTGTGGCAGAAGCGCTGGCGGTTACGACACGGCAAAATGAAACAGTGTATTATATTTATCTGCCGGGAATTGAGATTGTGGAAGAAAAAAAGTAACTATAATAGCATTAATTATTTTTTTCTAATATACTTGAATCGCGGCACTTCTGTTCCGTCTTTGGTTATTGTTTCGCAGAACATGGATTTTGGGCGGATCCATAAGTCATAGGTTCCATAGAGTGCACGGTAGACGACGTATTCTTCTTCTGTTTCGGAGTGTTTGGCGAGGCCGATGACTTCATAGAGGTTGCCTTTGTAGTGCTGATAGATGCCTATTTGTATTCTTGTTTCAAGAGTGGCCATGGAGTGAGAAATGATTTTTGGTCATAGATAAAGATGTTGTTTTTTCTATAAAGTAGTAAAAGACCAAAATATTTATAAACAAGCATATTTTAGAGTGATATAATTAGGTTTAGGGAGGGATATACCATGAATAAATTATATACTGGATTGATAGGTTTAGTTTTAGCGGCAAGCTGTGGTAAAGAAGTGGGTTATAACCATAATAATGCTGTAGTATGTCCTCAATATGATAGCCAGATATCTCAATGTCCATCACCACCTCCTTGTCCAACTGAAAAATCGATACCGCCACAAGGTGTAAAGCAAGCCGTAATGTTACCGTCATATAATTCCTCACTCAACGGACAAGCAGGAGTACAAGAAGAGCCAATAGCTGTGGTCAAATCTTTGCAAGAAGAGAATGAACAACGGCCAAAGATGGATCAGCCAATTCATCCTCTACTCAAAGGCATTGCCCAAGGACGATATGATTTTCTTCAAAAGCCTCATCCGTTTGAATCGTTGTCATTATCAAAAAAATTATATCGAAAAGAAGATACAAACGAGTCGTATGCCCTTTCTACGACAGAAGATTGCGCCAAAAATTCATTTCCGGTTGATATTCCTGCCGAATACACACCTTGCACCGTGAGATATGCATTGGAGTATAACTCTACATTAAAAACTTTCCAACTAGAACAATGGCGAGCATCTTATTTCAACGACCGTAAGGAAAGCAGATTTCATTCTATAGGTATGGGAGCAATGTACCAAGGTGAAGGGCAAACATTAACATGGGATAAAGTGACAAAAGTCTTTGTTCGTACTCCAAACACGCAATATAATTCAGTGGAATTACGTCCAGATAGCTTAAGTGGAGTTGGTCTTAAACAGCATCAACACAATGTGGAGCGTATACTCTCGTTTTTGCTTCAGCATGCAGAACAAGCATTAACGCGTGTGCAAGATATCACGTCACCACTGCCTAAAGCTAGGGAATTGAAGAGAGGGAAATAAGATAGATGTAGATAAGTTTCAATAATTATCTTTTACAGAAGGCACTGCCTTCTTATGTTACTTAGGGTAACACCTACTCAAACTTCTCACTGAGAATTCTGTCACTAGCGTCAAGTCACTGCGTTTGTGATTCTGTCACTAGCGTTCCGAACTCTGTCACTGTGGTTCCGAGCTTACCTGTTGGTAAACTTACCTTTTGATAAGCTTTCCTACTCGGAAAGTTCCGAAGTTGCCTTTAGCAACCTATGCAATAGTTGGGATTTAGTGATATTATTATAAATTATCTTTAAAATTCTTCTTTTTCAAAGTTCCCTATTGAGGAATATTAGTATCTTCATTATTCCACACCTCTGGCAAACATCCATACACTGTATGATACCATGCTTCAAATTTTCCGTTTATTTCTGGAGTGAGAGGGGTTAGAGAGGTATTGGGGTCGTGATGGATGTAGCGTCCATAAAATTTTTGGCTGAATTCATGATAGGGGCGGGTGAAGAGGATGAATTGGTGCCAGAGGGTGTCGACTTTTGGGCTGATCATGCCGAGAGATTCTTGAGAGATGAAGAGCAGTGCGACGTATTTTTTGAATTCAGTGAAGCGCTGATTGTAGTCGTCTTGGCTTGTGATTTGTTTTTCTTGGCGTAATTTTTCGTACAACCAGGGAGCCTCGTAGTGTTGCAAATCTGTAAAGTATTGTTGTTCTTTTTGTCCAAGCAGATGAAATCTTTTGGGCAGAACACTATACTGGTTCTGTCCCGTTTGTGTGCCAATCATTTGTTCTAAATCCATGTGTTGTCCTCGTTTCATTCTCTTTTTAATCACCACCTCCTCCGCAACCGCCGCCACAGCTGCTGCCTGAACTACAACTACTTGAACCACTACTGCAACTATGACTTCCTCCACCACAGCTGTGACCTGAGCTGCCGTGACTTCCAGAATCATGGGAAGAGCCACTATCGATATAGGAAGGGGTGAAGTCGTAGCCACTGGAACTTG
>Ga0209541_10009308_pt1 | contig 15940 bp, 10 predicted proteins | sample RifCSPlowO2_01_FD_184027 | JGI IMG/M metagenome (GOLD analysis project Ga0209541, IMG submission 184027) | Groundwater microbial communities from Rifle, Colorado - Rifle CSP2_plank lowO2_0.1 (SPAdes) (version 2) | ecosystem: Environmental > Aquatic > Deep subsurface > Groundwater | place...
TCGTCCGCTCTTTCTTTCCTTTTCTCGCATCTTAAATAAACTCTCATATAGTGTTCTTTGGAAAATGAAAAAATAGGCGCGAATGCCTTGTCATACTGGGCGCCGACCAACTGAATCTTCCTCACAAGAATCCTCAGGCCCACTTCATGCATGATATCGCTCTTCACTGGAAACGCCCAATACTTGCGAAGGCACGCTTCGGGATAGGTGCCAGAAAGTGGAGCGGTATCCGTCGCTGTCACCGCCAAAATCCCGTCCCGCGCCAATCGTTTCACAGCCGCGTCAAAAAATGGATTGGGTGTCCCAAAGGGATCGATGTCAATATAATCAAACCCGAAGGATTCAAGGAGAAAAAGAGAAGCGTCCTTCTGATGAACTTCAATGCGCTTATCTTTATCCAGTTTATTTAATTTCAAGTTTTCCTTGATTTTCTTTACGGCCTTGGGGTCATAATCATTAAATGCGATGCTCTTGATCATTCCCTTCTTCAGCTCTTTCAGAAATCGCATTCCGCGAATCCCTGAACCTTCCAAGGGCAGTCCAATCTGCATACCCTTCTTGTCCAAAGCATTCAGTAGCAGCACAGATGAAGTCCTGTTCAGCTCCATCACCGGATTGTAGAAGACGTCCATCTTCTTGGAGACAATCTTCCGCGTAACGACGTTGATTTTGGCTAGCCCTTCGGTAATCATCGGAGATGTAAATAGGCATCAGAATAAAAACCTAGCCCTTGTGCTTCGCTATCGCGAGCCAGACCAGGCCGACGAGAAGGACGGCAATGATGAGGCCGATCAGGATTCCGCTGAAGGATCTCTTGGGCGATTCTTCCGGCGTCTCCTCTGCAGCACCCTCTTCTTGCGCCGCCGCTTCAGTCGGCAAAGGCCCGAGATCCTGTACAGGCGCTTCTTCTGCCTTTTCCACCTCAGGAGCGGGCAGGCGCAGGGTCACGCGCCCCTTGCCATCGAATACTCCTTGATAGGTGGCCTGGATGTCAATGACCCCATCTTTGGTGATGTCCAGCCCCGCAAGCCGGCCTCGCGTGAGGGTGAAGCTCAGGTTATCAATCTTGACTGTGATGTGGCTGTCGTTGATGCGCGTCGCGGAGAGCTTGTGCGAAACCGTGCCAACCTTGAAGCTCTTCACGGAGAAGACGGTCACGAGGTCAAAGTACGCCCAGTCTGTGGCGTTCAGCGTCATCATTGTCGCGTTCGAACTGCCACCGCCTCCGCCGCCCCCTCCTCCCCCACCACCACCGCTGGTGCTACTTGAGGAGCTGGACGAGCCTGCCAGTGACGTGCTGTAGGTCGAGAACTCGCAGTACGGCACCTGCCAGACGCAGTTCGCGGTGTCTACGAGCGTCGCCTCCGCAGTGCGGTCCACGCAGTTCGCGCCGCTGTCGTCGCAGTGATAGAGGGTCGTGCACGCTCCTGACGCCGGGATCTTGACCCTGCACGCTTCCGGATGGAGGTTGTTGATGATCTTGTCCCGGGTATCGGAATTCAGGCCGGCGAGCCGGCTCGACGTGATGAAGGCGCCGGAGTCGCTCACTGTGCGCACCTTGTCGTTCAGGGCGCTCTTTGTGAGCGTGGCGTTGATGAACTCGAAATAGCTCGTGCCGGCGCTGTTGGCGAGCTTGATGTTCACCCGCCTGCCGACCGTGTAATTCGTCTTCATGCCCGCGTTCGGGCCGCACACCTGGCCCTGGATGTGCTCATACGTGCCATCGCGGTTCACGTCATAGCTGACAGTCCAGTCGCTGGGCGTCTTGATGCGCGTGACGAAGTTGCAGTATCCGCACCTTTCCTTCGACCCTGTAGTGAGCGAAGTACACCTGCTGATTGCGCACTTGCCAGGCTCGTCGCAGACCTTGAGCTTGTAATAATAGGCCGTATTGTTGGTGAGCGCGTAGCCGAGGGTTCCGAAATGGAGCTCTCCCGTATGCCAGAGGTGGTAATTACGCACCGTGCCGCTGGTTATGCCCACGTCGTTCAGCGTCGCATTCAGTGTCACACATTCGGTGTCATTGCCATAGAACAGGAGCGTGCCGTTCGCAGGCTTGTTCGTGTCGTACAATACGAGGGCTGCGTCCGGGTATTCCTCGACCTTCACGCCCGTAACCTGGGGAGTCCTCGTGTCCACATACCCTGCAGCGTCCACTCCCAGGCCATCGCAGTTCGGGGCGTACTTGCAGTCCCAGTCATTGCAGTCCGCCGAGCCGTCATCGTCATCATCGACGGTGTTGAAGCAGTCCTCGCCCGCCACATAGCCTTTCCTCATGATGTCCTCGAACTTGGCAGTATCGACGCCATACGCGAACACGTCGTTGATCTCGAAGTCCACCGTGCCCGGAGTGGTCCAGCCTGGCGGCGCGGTATCCATCGGGCTGGAAACGTTGCCCGTCTTTCCGATGGTCGCCACAGCGACGCGCATGTCGGCGGTGGAATTGTAGAGCGAGGGATATTTCGTCAGGTCGGCCTTTTCGATCGCCATCATCGGTCCGCCGATTTCGCCGCACATGAGCATGCTCCAGGTCTTGAGCTTGATATCGGTCGCCTGCCAGCTGCTGGCCTCGCATTTTGTCGCCGTGGCTGTCTCAGAGGCGCTACTGCTGTTGGCCACCCAGAGACTCTGATAGCGGAGCCGGAACTCATAGCCGGTGGCGGAAGTGTTGGAGTCTAGCGTGCATCCGCCGGTCGTGCGGCCGTCAGTATCGAGATAGATGAGTAGCGTGACGTTGTCAGTCCCGGATCCGATAACCTCAGAGGGAGGCCCGCCCGGCCCGCCGCCTCCTGAGCGCACCTTCTGCTTATTGCACAATGAGGCATTCGAGAAGTCGCGCACGCCCACGCCGAAGCCATAGGCGTCGCCCATGTCCTTCATGCCGAAGCCGCAAATATCCACTGAGGCCTGGGAAACGTCAGGGCAGGCGTCCTGGCCGAGCGGCACCGGCTCGCCGCCTTCCATGTCCTCGAACAAGTCGACCACGCCGCCCGAATTGCACCATCCTGTCACCCACTTGCATCCGGAGCCGCAGGTAGCCTGGGTTGTTGCGGAGAAGCACGAGGGCTGGCAGCCATAGGTCGTGTTCGTGCAGTAGGCATTCACATCACAGAGTGTTTGGTTATTCACGAGCGTCTGGTTGTTCCAGCACTGGTCCATGAGGTTGGCGCAGTAAGTCACGCCAGACTGGTTATACCACCAGCAGCCGAGGCTCGCGCAGCTGGCTCCATTCGAGGCCTGCCAACAGTTCGTGCTCCAGTCCTGGTCGCAGAAAGGTTGGGGTTCGGGGAACCACGAGCAGCTGATGTTGATGGCGCTCTCATTGGTGCACCGGCTCTGGTTGCTGTTGTACCTGAAGCATTCTCCTCCGCTTCCTCCGCCTCCTCCTCCTCCAGATCCTGCCGAAGAAGAGAACCCTGAATTCTTGGGATCGCACCAGCCCGGCTCCCTCCATCTGCAGTTGGCCGTGGCTGCGCAGGCAGTGGCATTTGAGGTTACATTGTCGGCGAAACAGCTATCGCCGGCCGTGGGATCGCACCAGCCGGCGTCATCCTCCCACGTGCATCCCGTGATGGCGTTGCAGGACGTTTGGTTCCTGGACGCGAAACAGCCCGGCTCGCACCAGCTGCCGCGCCAGTTGCAGAGCGCGTTGCTACTACCGTCAACCAGGGAAGTGCATCCACTCTGGTTGTACTGCATCCAGCACCGGTCCTGCTGAACCTGGCAGTAGGTGCCTGTCCAATAGCAGTTGGAGTCGGCGCCGCATGTGCCAGAGTTGAATTTACTGAAGCAGCTGTTGTATCCTTTGACCTCGCATGTCGACGTGGCGAACGAATCGCTATGCCACCCGCAGCCGGTCTGATTCGAGCATGCTGTCGAGTTCTCGTCGTATCGCCAGCATTCTGTCTGCTTGAAGGCCGCCAAATCGCACCAGCCGCCTCCTCCGCTGCACCAGCTGCTTCCACTGCCCGCGCTCTGGCACCAGGTGTCCTGGCTCCAGACGCACGTGCCAGAGTTGGAGGTGTTGGCCGCTTCGCAGACTGTGCGGTTCATCCCCATGCATGTTTCAGCGATCTTCCAGTTCTGCTCGCACCAGCCCGTGCCTGTGCTGTTTGACCATTGGCAGTTGGCGTTCGCGTCGCAGACAGACGCGTTGTTGTCCAGCTTCCAGCACTGGGCTCCCTTGAAATCGCACCAGCTTCCCCACTTGTCCGAGATCCATTCGCAGTCATTGGTGATGCAGCTCGTGTTGTCAGACCAGCCGAAGCAGGTGCCCTCCACGAACCCACAGAAGGAATCCGCGTAGCAGGCGGGGTCGCCGCAATCAATCAGGTCGTCATCATCATTGTCAATCGCGTCCCAGCAGATTTCCACATCCTCTCCGATGTTCGCGACGCAGCTTCCTGAATTGTCCGAGCCCTGCCACTTGCAGCTCCCGGTCTGGTTGGCCACTCCCGTCCTTCCTTCGTTCACGCAGCTGTCCTGCGTCTTGCACCTGTCGCAGGAGTCGAGGCAGGTTTTTTCTCCTTTGTTGACGCAGTAGCCCTGCGTTGCTGTTGTGTTATCGCTAATCCACTTGCATCCGCCTCCCGCTGTGTTGGCCTTGCTTTGTGAGCAGTAATAGCTTGGCTTCTTGGTCGTGTCATTGGTATTTCGATTCCCCTTGAAGGTGCAGTCGCCACAGTTCGCGTCACAGTCTCCGGCAACGCCCTGCTTCCACTCCTCCTTCGCGCCGCAGAATCCGATGCCGTTCGGCGCGCCGGTATCGCGCTTAAATTCGCAGAACCCGAGCGCACTGCCGATGCAGGCGGCCTCAGCGTTCGAGGAATTTACTGTCGAGCCATCGCTGTCAAAGTTTTCGCAGGCGAAGCAGGCCTTGTCGCAGTTCGTCTCATCGTTGAATTTTTGCTCACATCTTCCTGTCGGGATAGAGATATTGCCTTCGCAATAATTCTCCGTGATCCATTTGCCGCCGGCGGCCTCGCAGGTGCGCTGGTTCTCGATCTTGGTGAGGCTCTGGCTCTGGTTGCCAAAAATCTGGCTGGCCTTGAGCTTGCACTTGCTTGAGGCGTTGTTCCACTCACAAGGCAGGTACCAAGGCGAGCCCGCGAGCGAGCCGCAGGCGGCGTTGGTCTCCGCGTCGCCGCACGCTTTTTCGCCGTTGGGCGTCTGCTGGAGGTTGCTCTTGCAGGAGTTCGAGAGCTTGTTCACCGTGCAGGTCCCGTTGTTCCAGGAGCAGCAGGAGGAGAGGGCGGGGATAGCATTGCAAAGATCCGAGTTGTTGATGAAGGCACAGCCTAGGCCATCGAGCGTGATATTCGTGCCTGCTGTCAGCGTCTCATTCTCATCGCAGAAGCCGCCGTGATAGCTGCATCCCTGGATATATTCGCAAGCGGTCTGGTTGTTGTCAAAGAGATAGCATCCGGGGCTCCACTCTTCGAAGACCTGGACGCTTCCGCCGCCTCCGCCACCAATCGAGCCCCAGTTGGGATTAGTGCAGTTGCCGCCTCCACTTGGGTTTGAGGGATTGGTATACTGCCACCAGCAATAATAAGTGTCCATGCAGCCCCGTTCTGTGGTATAGTTGGAGCATCCCAGTGCGAGCACGTTCTTTGAGCACCAGCCATTGGTAATGTTGCCGTAGGGATTGCCTGACCAGACGCAGTCGAGGCTGTACGCGTTCGACTCGCATTGGCTCTGGTTGCCGCCGTGCGTCGAGTCCCAGCTCCAGCAGTCCACTTCCTCGCACCAGGCCGAGCTTTCCCAGGCCTTCCAGAGGCATCCGCTCTTCGACGAGCAGGCGGTACTGGAGCTTTGCGACCAGCAACTGTCTTCATTGCACCAGCCGTTGTTCCAGGTGCAGCTCAGGTTGATCGTGTTGTTCACACAGGCGCTAGCGTTCTTCTGGTCGAAGCTGTAGCAGTATTTCTGCTGGCAGGAGCCCCATTTCCATTCGCAGTTGATGCCTGTCGCGGCGTTGCAGGTGGAAGCGTTGGGATAGAGCGTAGAATCATAGCAGCTTCTCTCCTTGCAGTAGCTTCCCGTCCACGTGCAATTATTGCCCGAATAATCTCTTCCTGCGGAGCATGAGGCAGCGTCGTTATAGCTCCAGCATCCCTGTGTGTTGCAGCTTCCCCAGCCGCAGCCCGTCGTGTTGAGGCAGGTGCTTTGGGAGTTGATGTTATAGCAGTTCGCGCTGCCGCTTCCGCCGCTCCCTTTGTTGTAGCAGCTTTCCTGCCAGCTACATCCCTTGCCATAAGTGTTGTTCACGCATTGGGCCGCGGTAGTGCCCGAGAAGCTCCAGCAGCTCACCTGGTCGCAGCTGTATGTTGTCCGGCCTGTCTGCCACTGGCATTGCTTTCCCGGGACGCTTGTCGTGGTGCATGCGCTCTGATTTGGAAGGCTCCAGCAGTTCAGCTCCTGGCACCAGCTTCCCCAGGAATCGTTCTTCCAGGTACAGCCGGATACGGCGGTACACGTCGAAGAGGCGGTATAGCTATAGCATTGCGTGGCGATCACGAAGGCGGAGAACGCGATGAGTAGCAGAAAGGGAATCAATACTTTTGGCTTGGCTACCTTATCCCACAATCCCGTCACAATCACCTGTTTTGTGGGTTTTTGGATACTGGAATATATAAACATTGCGTTTCCACTCTGAAGTTAGTATCGGTGCAATATTCTTTTTGCTTCTTTTCACCTTGGAAAATAAAAAATCCCAATCGGGGCAGAGTCCGGGGGTATTTTTTAATTTCAAATGTGATCATCGCTTCGATGCAGAGCATCGGAGTATGGGCCCATTTGAGAAATCAATGGGATGCATGAAATTTCCTATATTATATAGAAGATATGAAGAAATCCTATGCGTTCGCCTTCACTCTCCTGTTCTTCGGGACAAAATTCTGGAGCTTGCCTTCCAAAGCCCGGGCGCAACCTAGGAAATCAGTTTCATGCCTGAGAATCACGAAGCCCCTGTCAAGATAAGAAAGGGGAACATCATAGCCGCGGAGCCAGAGCTTCATCCGCTCTTCGTCCAGCTCGAGCACGTTTTTGGAGCAGCGTGGCCCGATGAGCTGGCTGCCCTCGATGCTGAGCCGCGCCTCGCCGCGCTTCCATTCCCCGAAATACATTCCGAACGTGTTGACGCGCAGCTTGTCGAGCGGGAGGCGCGCAATCTCAGGGTTGACGATATAGATGCGCTCCTTATCGCTTAACAGGAATACATACTCAAGCTTCCCCTCGAAGCCAAAGCGTTCTTTGAGATTCGCCAGGATTCCCCTCACCTGCCTCGCGTTGAGGATAGAAAGCATCAGATTCCCCAGACGACGTTGTCCTTGCGCTTGATGTCGGCGATCTCCTTGAGCAGCGCTTTCTGGTCAGCGCTGAGATATTCCTTGTATTCCTTATAGGCACGGAACTCTTGCTCCGGGATGTCGCTGTACAGCACGTCGCCCTCGTTCAGGTTGCGGCCGACGGTCACTTTGGGGAGGGAGACGGCCACCTGCTGCCCTTTCTCGGCCTGCTCGACGGTCTCCTTGTCTGCCTGGATGTTCTTCACGACGCTCAGCGCCTCTCCTTTCTGGGTCATCAGCGGGACATTCGACTTCATCGTGCCGACGAGCACCTCTACCCCGACGATGGCGGGATTGCTCTGCCTGAAGACATATCCTTTGAGAACGAGGATCTTGCACACTTGCACGAGCGTGCCCAGCACGCCTGCTTCCTTCTTTTTCTTCTCCTGCTCCACCCATTCCTTGTACTTGTCCATCAGCTCGTAGATGATGGGGGACAGGATGACCTTCACGCGCGCATCTTGTGAGCTGTCGGCGACATTGAAGCCCAGCACTATCGCGTGGAGCGGCTCCTTCTCGAGATTCGCCGCTGCGTCCGCAATATCCTTCTTGCCGACAGGCCCGATGCCGGCGGCCTTGACCGGGATCCCGGCTTCTTTGAGAAGCTTGAGCAGGGCCTCGAGAGAGCCAAGGGAATCCGCTTTCAGGACGATGCCCTCATCATTGGTCTCCATCAGCACTTCCTCGACGCTCTTCTGCACCTCTTCCTTGGCTCTCTCGATATCCTTGGCGGAGACGAGCGGCATGCCGGCCACAACATCCTCAGTGCCCGGGGCCGCGATCTTCACGCCCGTGGCGGCATGCACTTCTTTCACGCTGGTGAATTTGCTTTTCCTGTCCCGCATTTCCGAGAGCGGGGCGGGCTCGAAGAGGGCCCGTACTCTTGCGACAATCGGCTCTGCCATGCTTCCGACGACAATCGTGTCGCCGACGCGGAGCGTGCCATCATAGAGGACGCAGTCGAGCGCCTTTCCGATGCCCTTCTCCTCCTTCACCTCGAGGACGATGCCCTTGGCCTCGCCTTCGACATTGACTTTCAGGCCGGCCTCAAGATATTTCTGCGCCAGGCCGGCGATCACCATCAGCAGCTCAGGGATGCCCTCCCCGCTGGCTGCGCTGACAGGCACGATGGCGATCTGCTTTGCATACTCCTGCACGCGGTCGAAGCGCTCGCTCTCGAAGCCGAGCTCGGAGAGCTTCGCGACCATCTCGTAGAGCTTCGTCTCAAGAACGTGCGAAACCGGGGGCTGCTGTCCGGCGATCGACTTCAGGAGCCCGCCCTCTTTTCTGCTCCAGCCCTGGATCAGGTCGATCTTGTTCGCGGCGACAACGAAAGGAGTGCGGTACTGCCTGAGGATGTCGATGCTCTCCAGCGTCTGCGGCATGAAGCCCTCGCGGATGTCCACGACGAGGATGGCGATGTCAGCGAGGTTGCCGCCGCGCTTCCTCAGGTTGGTGAACGCGGCGTGGCCGGGCGTGTCGATGAACAGCAGCCCGGGGATGGCGAGCTTTCCCTTCAGAAGGGAGCCGCAGATGCGCTGCAGGGCCTCCGCCGGGACAAGCGATGCGCCGATGGCCTGGGTGATCGCGCCCGCCTCGCTCTTGACGATAGCCGTGCCCCTGATGTGATCTAAGAGCGAGCTTTTGCCATGATCGACATGGCCGACAACCGTGCAGATCGGACTGCGAATCGCCATAGCGAAAGGACTGCACCCATGTTTTTAAAGATTGCGAGCATGTCCACTTCTTAAGGATACACTATCAGCGCCGGCACAGGCGGTGCGACGGGGGTCGGCCCTTATGGAACCAATGGTTCCAGAAGTCCTGGAAATCCATGATTTCCATGACCTTCGGGGTGGCGCATAGGGCAACGCGTTCGTTGCCCGTCCAGCCGCCGTTCGTGTATCGCGGACTGTGAAGTTGGAGACTTTACTCAACAGAGCACGGCGCTTAAGAAATCTTTATATACACGAAGCCGGAAAAGGGCCTCATGAAAAAGGAGGTAGGCGGCTGGCTCGGCTTCTTCATCTTCACGCTCCTCGTCGCCAACCCGCTGGCGAATTTGGTGATGGTCCTCTACGGCGGCTACACGCCATTCCAGATCGTCGAAGCAGTGGCGAGCATCAGCCTCTTCCTCCTCGCAGGCATCTTCCTGCTCTTAAAGACGCCGTACGCGGTTTCCTTCACGAAGATTGTCTTGCTCGTGACGATGGCTGTGAGCGTCGTCGGCTGGGCCATGCGCCTTCCTTCAACACCCCAGCCCGATAACGCGATCGGCCTCCTCCAAGCCATTGGCTATCCTGTCGTCTGGCTCACCTATCTGTCCCGCTCGAAGCGGGTGAAGCTCGTCTACGGCGAATTGAAGGAGGACAAGGAGCACGCTTCAATCTGGCCCATCCTCGGCGCTGTCTACGGCGTGTTCGCGCCGGCCTACGGCCTGGTACTTTCTTCTCTCGGGCTGAGGAAGATGGCCAAGGCCGAGAATGTGAGGGGCATGGAAGTCTGCTTACTCGGGCTCGTGGTTTCTGTGGTGATGTTGACAATCGCCCTAGCGCGCATGCTGTCATAGCCAATAAACTCTTGACTTTGCAAAATTTTGAAAACTGCGTGCGGCAGGCCGTCCCGGGGAGCCTTGTGCTCCCCCGTACTTTGCGTGTTAACGGAGCGTAACCCGTTCCGGAAAGTTTCCGGATTTTGGGGGCGAGCGCATATTAAGGGGTTCTGCTTCCGCTAGGATATGGAGCTGTTATGCCTGTTTTTGCTGTGCCCGGTCCAGGAAAATGTCAGTCTGAGCTTTATCTTTTGCGCCAATGGGGGGTGCGGAAGCCGGGTGCAAGAAAGGATTCTTGAAGCCAAAAAGTCTGTGGACTGCGCCTTCTTTGAGCTGGATCTCAAAAACGTTGCGACTGCTCTTGAAAAAAAGCAGGCCAGGCTCATTCTCGATAGAGGGCAGAAGGGCTTGCGCCCACAAACCCCTACAAAGCTCATTGACGGCTTCGGCTACATGCACAACAAGTTCTGCGTCCTTGACAATGAAAGAGTCCTGACCGGCAGCTTCAACCCGACAAAGAGTGCCGAGGACGGCCAGGACAACGTGCTGATTGATATTTTTTCCCCGGCACTCGCCGCCGCTTATCGCACAGAATTCGACGAACTCTGGTCGGGGAATGGCAGGAACGCGAGAAATCCAAGAATAGAGGGATCCAATCTCTCAATACGGGCCTTCTTTTGTCCGGAAGACAGCTGCGAATTGCATGTCGTTAACGAGCTGCTTTCAGCGAAGCGCTCCATCCATTTCCTCGCCTTCTCCTTCACAAGCGAGGAAATCGCGGACGCTCTGCTCTATTCCGGCGCGGAAGTGAGGGGAGTGATGGAGCGCACGAACGCCCATGACAAGTCGCAGTATCCCAGGATGCGCGGCTTCGGCCTCGACATCCGGAAGGACGGCAACCCGCGCATGATGCATCACAAGACGTTCATCATTGACGGTTCCATCGTCATCACCGGCTCCTTCAACCCGACAGAAAGCGCTGACACGAGGAACGACGAAAATCTCCTCATCATCAGGAGCCCGGAGGTCGCGAGGCAATTCGAAAGGGAGTTCGAGAGGGTATGGGCAGAAGCGGGATAAGGTGGCCGCAAACTATATAAAAAGTCAGGCAAGCGCAACGGCATGGATCCGAATCTCGTCATCCTCGGCACGATCGGCATTGACACCATGCGCACTCCGTTCGGCAAGGCGGAGAATGTTCTTGGCGGCAGCTCGATGTACGCCGGTTATGCGGCCTCGTTCTTCTCTCGACCAGGAGTGCTCTCCGTCAAGGGAGAGGATCTGGACGACAAGGAACTTGGCTTTTTGAAGGAAAGGGGCGTCCTGCTCGACGGAGTCCAAACGAAGGGAAAGAATTTCCGCTGGGAAGGGAAGTACGAATATGACATGAACGTCGCCAAGACGCTGAAGACTGAGCTGAATGCGCTCGCGGAGTTCAAGCCAAAAGTCCCGGAATCCTTCAAGAAGGCTCCCTTTCTCTTCCTCGCCAACATGGACCCGGCAATCCAGCTTTCCGTACTTGAGCAGATGAGGCCGAAATGCGTCATGCTCGACACCATGGATTTCTGGATCGAGCAGAAGCGCAGGCAGCTTCTCGAGGCGATACAAAAATCGACGATTCTTATCTGCAACGACGGAGAAGCCAGGGAGCTCTTCCGCACCCCCAATCTTGTCCAGGCGGCGAAGAAGGCCCTTGAGCTTGGCGTGGGGGCAGTGATCATCAAGAAGGGCGAGCATGGTTCATTGCTCTTCGGCAAGGAGGGCTTCTTCAGCTGCCCCGGCTATCCTCTTGAGACAATCCGCGACCCGACAGGCTGTGGGGACACGTTCGGGGGCGCCTTCCTGGCGCACTACGCGAAGCACGGCAGCATGCGCAAGGCCATGGTGTATGGCGCTGTGCTCGCGAGCTTCACCGCCGAGGGCTTCGGCATGGAGCGTCTGAGACAGGTGACGCTGAAGGACATCGAAATGCGCTTCAACGAGATGAGGAAGTTCAGGGAGTTCTAATGGGCGACAAAAGTTTCGCATATGTTTTCGCCCATTATATTTGGAGGACAGAACAAAACTCTATGCGTTACTTCTGTCCTCCACTATTCTAAGGGAGAATATAAAAAGGCGTGCGAAAAACGAATCATATGGACATCCGCCAAAACGCTCTCAACATCCTCAAGTCCATTCCGCCAGAGGTGAAGGTCGTCGCAGCGACGAAAGGCCGCACGGTCGAAGAGATCGACCAAGCTGTGCAGGCCGGCATCAAGATTCTCGGGGAGAACTATGTCCAGGACGCAGCCCAGAAGGCGCGCTATTTCAAGGGAGAGGTCGAGATGCACTGCATCGGCGCGCTCCAATCAAACAAGGTGAAGAAAGCTGCGCAGATCTTCGACCTGATCCAGAGCGTCGACAGCCTCAAGCTCGCCGAGGAAATCAACAAGGAAGCAGGCGCGCTCGGAAAGAGGATGCCGATTCTTTTGGAAGTCAACAGCGCGAACGAGCCGAGCAAGGCCGGATGCGCCCTGGAAAATGTGCCCGTCTACGCCGCGCAGCTCCTCAAGCTCCCAAACATCGTGTTCAAGGGGCTTATGACTTTAGGCCCGGAAAAAGATCCGAGACAAGCGTTCAGAGAAGTCAGGAGGGAGTATGAAAAGCTCCATGTCAAGAACTATTCTGTCGACACGCTCTCTATGGGCATGTCCTCTTCCTATAAGATAGCCATCGAAGAGGGCGCGAACATGGTGAGAATCGGAACAGCCTTTTTTGGACCAAGAACTGAAGGGCTGTAAAGGAGAATTCAGGTCGCCCAGGTTCCGGTTTGCAGCATCATCTTGTACCCCTCCATTCCGTTTCCATCAACTATGGCCTTCACTCTCAAAAGATTTCTTTCATCTTTAGAAAGGTGAGGCGTCGTGAGCGTACAAAACTCATGCGAGTAGCCTTCGTCGGTATTCCGCGTCGCATAGGGCAAAAGCGCCTTGAAGTGAGGGGCGCCAGGCAAGGGTGTGAAGAGGAAAGGATTGATGAATGTCGCTCCGTACTCACGTAAGAATGCCCCATATCTAATGGTGTTCATAATCTGTTCCCGGCTCTCGACATAGGCCCCATCTCCAGTTGGGTTCACAAACCCGAGCATCAGTCCGGCTGTCGCTGCGATACCCACCGCTCGAAAAAGCTCGACAACTCTTTGAGTATGGTGAGGCAGGGAGTTGAGTCGAGGCTTGTTGGAAGTCCCAAGGGAATCCGCGTTCGCGCTTTCTACGGCAAGATAAACGCTATAGCATCCGCTTTCCGCCATCCTGCGAATCATGCTTTCCGTGGTGACTCCGTTTCGTTTCGCATCAAGTGTCTTCCCATAAATCGTCTCTGCCCTCCCATTTCCCAGACGACGAACCTCACTCTCGGTCAACTCGGGAAGGAGCGCAATAAGATTGAAGAGCCCGATACCGCCCTCCTCAAACCACGGCAAGTGATGGTTCTCAAGAGCGTCGCAAACCTTGAGCGCCCACAAAGGGTCATGGAGGAGGTGGTCATCTTCGACGATAAATTCCCGCACGCCCAAATCCACGAGGTCCGCTAGATTTCTATCAAGCCTCGTTTCATCGATGCGCGTCCATCCGCCCTGCACCCCTGGAATTGCGCAGAATGTGCATCGGGTGTTGCATCCCGCGGAAGTGAATCCGTAGACGAGGTACCCCTCATCGGTCTTGCGACGGCCACCGGAATGATAGGGACCCGAGTACAATGCAAGATTGACAAGGGAGTAATCTGGAGAGGCGAGAGGGCTGAAGTCTTCGAGGAAAGCTCTGGGTCTGGTCTGCCTAACTCCGCCTCCCTTTCGATAAGCGATTCCTTCAATTTCCCCAACAGGCATCTTTTTCCGGCCAGTAAGCGTGTCTAAGAGCAGAGGAAAAGTCACATCAGCTTGCCGAAGAACGACATAATCCGCCGGAGAATCCAGAAGCACATCCTCAGGGAGGCCGGTGGCGTGTGTTCCTCCGACGACAACAGGAATCGTTTCATTCACTTGCTTCACGAGGTCAACAAGAGCCCGCGCATTGCCCCATTGATGGGTATAGTCGATGCTGATGCCGACAATATCCGGGTTGAACTCCCGAATCTTCTCTGCTAAGGTACGCGCATCAAGGCCGTATTGGAGAACTTCGCTCCCTTCCGAGGAGGTGAACAGTTTCTGTTCCTGGCCCCATCCTTCGAAAACAGCGTCGATAATGCGCATGTCGTATCCTGCGTTCCTTGCCGCTGTGCCAACGCGCAAGAGTCCCATCGGAATGCCGGCGCGCTTCATTTCTTCAAGCCGCGTGATGCCCTCGGATTGAAGAGCTCTAATCAACGTCAAATCATCGGCAAAGGATTCAGCAGTGTATGCAAAAGGCCCGTCGGTATGAGCATCACTCAGGTTCTGAAGCATCAAATCCAACGGTCTAGAGATGCGGGTGTAGGGCGGAACCAACAAGAGTACGCGTGGAGTCCTTCCTGCCCTGGCGTTTTCTTCTCCGGAAACGCTGACAAAAAGCGAGTCAGGTACGCCGTCTTTCAACTCCCACGCAATCCGGCTTTCCAGCCCAGGACGGTTCGAGTCTGGGGACAAGATAGGTTGATGTCGAGCCATGATTATTTACTAAGAAGTAAGTAATTGATAACTAAATTATACCGAAGTTCTTCGGGTTTTAGAGCGGGATTATTTCTGCTTCAACTGGTGCTCGATAATCACAGGGAGAAGTTTCAGTTCAGCTTTCCTCAGATGCTCCTGATAGGTCGATAACGCAACGCCAGCCTTCTTTGCCAAATTTTCTAGATTAGCTTTCCGAGGATAAGAATAATACCCATTGCCATACGCCAGTTCAATCGCCTTCTTCTGGCTCTTCGAAAGTTTGGGCATGACGTTGGGGAAATATACATCAGTAAGGGGAGAATTCTCAAGCTTCATGATTTTGCAGGTGTCCATGTGCCCTTTCAGATCTTTAATGAACTTCTCGAGGTCAGAGCGCTTCCACGAAGCGACTTCCCAATATTCATGCCCATCCTGATGATTAATAACCGGCTTAACAAAGAAAATAGTCTTCGTGTGATAGAGCATCACGTGCTCGCCCTCTTTCCCCAAATCAATCTCATACGTGAAGATGTCCCCCGAAATCTCAAGGTTCGTGATGCGCCTATCGTTCTTCAAATCAGAGATAAACTTCTTCTTCGCCTGTTCATCCGGACTCTGGAAGTAGCAGGTCGTCGTGGCGAACTTATGCCCCTTGCGCTCATACCATGTGCTGGGATAGGAGAGCACCACCACATTGAATTTCTCGCACCGCGTCACGATCGGGCAGTCCTCGTGCATCAGCTGCAGCTTGGTGATCCACATAAGAGCGCCCTTATGAAGGCGAGATTAAATAATCTTCCTAAATCCTAAGCAGGCATTTAATTACAATATTGAAAATAAATAGGAGCTGATGACCGCGCAAAATGAATATTTTTATCTTTATTCAGTATTTCCTATTGAAGATGACCGCGCGAAGAGCCATATCATTCCCCTCTAACGTAACAAAAACTCGCCACTCGGAGCTATCTCCGGCCTAAAGGCCGAAGCTTTACGCTCCTCGTTTCTGAAGGCGAGTTTTTGGGACCGAAAATTCGCGCTTAGGCACGGGGCTTTCGACCCAGCAAATTTTCAGTAACCATCACTAAAATCAGCCAATACCTTTTTAAAACTCCCCTCTCCTCTTTAATAGTATGGCATCCGATTACAAAGTCAAGGACATCTCGCTCACGGGCGCAGGCAGGAAGCAGATCGAGGTGGCTGAGAAAGAGATGCCGGGCCTCATGGCCCTCAGGGAGCGCTACGGCGCCAAAAAGCCGCTGAAGGGCGCGCGCATCACCGGCAGCCTGCACATGACAGTAGAAACCGCTGTTCTCATCGAAACGCTTGTTCATCTGGGAGCGCAGGTCAGATGGTGCTCCTGCAACATCTTCTCAACTCAGGATGAAGCGGCAGCGGCCATCGCGAAAGCCGGCATCTCGGTCTTCGCGTGGAAAGGCG
>Ga0209541_10009310_pt1 | contig 15936 bp, 17 predicted proteins | sample RifCSPlowO2_01_FD_184027 | JGI IMG/M metagenome (GOLD analysis project Ga0209541, IMG submission 184027) | Groundwater microbial communities from Rifle, Colorado - Rifle CSP2_plank lowO2_0.1 (SPAdes) (version 2) | ecosystem: Environmental > Aquatic > Deep subsurface > Groundwater | place...
GTTTCTGAAGTGCTCAGAAATTAAAGTGGTAATGTCAAGAACCCTGCGCTAAAATTCATGTTTGGGTTCTTGAGCACATTCAAAAATGCCAATTGCAAAAAACATTTTTGATGTGTTACGTCCGCATTATAAATGATGCAGTTTAATTTCTGACATTAATAATTGAGCAAATTTTATTGCATGTGAAATATGGAAAAGAATATTTTAATCATAAACCCGCCCGCAGAGATGCGGGTTGTGAGGGAGGGAAGATGCGAGCAGAGGGCAGACTCTTACCAGTACCTAATGGTACCCATATCCCTTCCGTCCATCGCTGCTGTTCTGATGAAGAATGGCTTTGCTGTGAAGATTATTGACTGCATTGCAGATGACATCTCGTTTGAGGCGCTTGAAAAAATTCTTGCAGGGGAAAATCCTTTTTTGGCTATAGTGAATGTTGCAACAATGACATTTGACACAGACAAGAAAACTGCTGAATTATGCAGGAAGCTGAAGATTCCATGCGCAGCAGTTGGCATGCATGTGACAACAATTCCTGATGATGCAATGAAAAACTCTGAGTTTGATTTTGCCATACGCGGAGAGCCAGAGCTCATATCCCTGAATCTGGCAAAGGCGTTGCATAGCAAAAAAGATTTGAAAAATGTCCGGGGGATAAGCTTCAAGAAAAATGGAGGGATAGTGCACAACCAGAATGAAAAATTAATTGAAGACTTGGACAGCCTGCCGTTTCCTGCAAGAGAGCTTCTGCATAATGAAAAATATATAGAACCTTTAACTCAAAAGCCATACACGCTGGTTATTACCGGAAGAGGCTGCCCTTTTAACTGCATATTCTGCACTGCAAACAGGTATTATGGGAAAAAGCAGAGAATCAGGAGCCCTAAAAATATAGTGGATGAAATTGAAGGAATTATCACTAAATTTGGAATAAGCGATATTGGAATGTGGAATGACACATTCACGTTCAACAAGGAGCAGGTTAAGGGGCTTGCAAGGGAGATTATGAAAAGAGGAATTAAGATAGACTGGTTCTGCAACAGCAGGGTTGACACAATTGATGAGGAGATGATAATGCTGATGGCAAAATCAGGATGCAAGGTTATAACATTCGGTGTTGAAAGCCTTGATGAAAGAATTTTAAAAAACATAAAGAAGGGGATAAATGCAAGGCAGGTTGAAGATGCAGTCAGATTATGCAGAAAATACAGAATCAAGAGCCAGCTACATATTATATTTGGCTTGCCGGGAGAGACAAAGGAAACATTAAACAAGACAATAAATGAGACATTAAGGATAAACCCGGATTATGCGCAGTTCTATTGCGCAGTGCCTTTTCCTGGAACAGAGTTCAGGGAGTATGTTCTTGAGAAAGGATACATGGAATATGCCAAATGGGAAAGGTATGAGATAAACAATGCGCTTGTGTCTTATCCTAACTTGTCAAGCAAAGAGATACAGGATGCAAGAAAAAGGGCTTACAGGAAATTCTACCTTAGGCCTTCATACATCATAAAAAAGATGAAGGAATTCCCATTAAGGGACTGGAAAAAAATCTCTGTGCAGGCATATCACTTCTTCAAGGGCTGGGTTTTTGGATAGTTCTTGTAAATAAACTCAAAACCCTATAAACCTCTTTGCTGAGAGCGTATAAATCAGAGAAATCTTGTTTATTGCCCTTTTGGCTATGAATATCTCATATATCATGTCAAAAACGAGGTGAAATGAAAATCCCAGCAGGACAAACAAAAGAAAGCTGGTGAAAATCCCTGCAACTCCCAAAACTAAGAGAAAAATGGAGATTGCAAGAAACTCTATGGAATGAAGAGGAAAAAAGCCGGTGTGGTATTTTTTTCTTTCATGCTTTGGCAGCGCCTCAAATCTTTTCCTTAAATGAAGGAAAAAATTAAATGCATTTTTTGGCTTCCAGTCATTTTTTCCAATCGCATAAAACAGGTAGTGGTCAATGTCAATAAGGACAGACGCAAAAAGAACAATCAGTGAATTAACAATGCCGGCATGAAAAATGAAGTACAAGATTGGGGCAAAAAGAGCGCCAAGCAGGAAATGTGTTTTAGGCATCATTTTTTATCTTTGGCAAAGTTATTATTCCCAGATGTGGCTCCCGGAATATCAAGCCAGTCTTTGTTTTTCCTTACCTTTTCATTTAGCCTCCAGACTTCTTCCAGAAGATATGGGCGGTATAAATTCTCTCTTGCAAGATAGATCAAAGCGTTTAAGTCCTTGGGAAAGCATTTTCCTCCAAAACCAAGATCCCCGTCATAACCGGGCACGCTTATGTTCCTGCCAATCCGGCTGTCAAGAAGTATAGCATCTTTCACTGCATTATAATCAACACCAACTGCCCTGCAAACCTGGTATATTTCATTTGCCAGCGCAATCTGCCCTGCAAGCATGACGTTGGCTGCATACTTTATCATTTCTGCTGTCTTCCTGCCCGTAATAACATAGTCTGCATTTGGAAATAATGGCCTGTAGATATCAAGCATCTTTTTTATACTTTCCTCGTCATTTGCGCCTATCACAACCCTGTTTGTATTCTTCATGTCCTCTAATGCATGCTTCTCGCGCAAAAATTCCGGGTTGAATGCAAACTTAAAAGGATATTTTTCTGCCAGGTCGTCTGTTGTGCCTGAAACAGCTGTTGATTTTATTATAACTAAAAGCTCCTCAGGATTTCTTTTGTTTTCTTCAGTTGCCTCCAGAAGCTGATTCACAGAATTATGAATTGGAGAGTAATCTATCTCCCCGCTTGGCTTCATGGGCGTTGGAACGCAGACAAAAACAGATTCAGATTTTAGCGCAAGTTCCTCAAGGTTCTTTTCTGAATTATGCGGCTCTTTGTACCTGTCATAAAGGTAAATATCATGCGCTCTCCCCAAAACCTCTGCTGTCGCCCCGCCGACAATGCCCACCCCGATTACACCTATTTTCATCTTATCTGAATTGATTAAACTATTTTTATGCCAAGAATGAATATTCTTTCCAGCATTTTCATTTTATTCTTTAATTCAAAAAATATCAAGAAGCATTATTAATAAACCTTCTTATCAGCCAGCTTGTGAAAAAATATTCTCTTCGGTAAATTGTTTTTGTCAGCGCAAGGTCAACAAAGTCAACTGCAGAGTGAAAAACAAATCCGGCAAAGGCATAAAAGAATATTGTGTTCCAGAATGAGAGCAGCAAAAGCAGCAGGTGAAACTCTATTGTGTGAAAAATGTGAAAGGGGCCTCTTTTCCTTATGCCCTTTCTTGCCATTCTTTTGGCTTTTATTTCCTGCTCAACATGCCAGCTATAAGCGCCTGCATATGAAAAATCCCTCTTTTTTATGGCGTAAAAAAGATAATGGTCAACATCAATCAAAACAGATGACAAAAAGACAATCAGTGAATTAACAAGATTTACATGAAAAAGGAAATAAAGCATTAAAGAAAAAATAGCTCCGAGAATAACATGCTGCCTTGGGTACATTTGACACTCTGCTTATTTCACTCCTTTTGTATCCTGCTTATAATATTTGCAAAAGCAGGCCTTGTAATAAGTATGCCTGCAGTGACTGTCAGGATTGTTGTCAGGGCAAATCCTTTCAGCAAGCCAGCTCCTGCCCAGAACAGGGGAAGCATAGCCACGACAATTGTAAAGAATGCTGCGAATACAACAAACAAAGCCCTCTTAATCTTTTCCTTTAAGCTTATCTGGGCATGTGATATAGCCTCATCTATTATGACAATCTGGTCGTTAACACCTGTGCCCATTCCTGCAATGATGCCGGCAATGCTCGGCGCATCCAGATTCCACCTTATCAGCGCAGCAATTCCCATGGTTATTAAAGCCTCTGAAAACATTGTTAGTATTATTGCAAGGGTTATTTTTATTTTCCTGTACCTTACGAAAAGCACCGCGGAAATAAGAATGAAGACAACCAACGCAAGGAAAATAAGGTTTTTTGTAAATTCCTTTCCCAAAACAGGCGAGATTGTGTCAAGCTTTGTTATTTCAAGCTTGTAAGGTAGGCTGCCGGTTATAAGTATTGTCTGAAGCTTTTTCATTGATTCCTGGGCTGACTTTATTGCCTCTTCCTGGCTGACAGCTGTGCCGCTTCCTTCTATCTGAATCTGTGTTGTAACCTTTCCCTTCAAGTCCTCGCTGATAAGAAGGGAATCAACAAGAGTATCATCCAGGAATAAGTCAAGAGAGCTTTCAAGATACCTGCCGGATTCTGACACATTGACTTTCAATGAAGAGGTTATATTTGCATGCCTTTTTGCTGCCTCCTCGCTTAGATAAACAGCAAACCTGAACCTGCAAGTCACTCCGCCGGAAACATCAAAGCACCTTTCTATCAGCGCATCCTGCCCGCTCCTCCCAACATAAGTTATGTCCCTTTCGCCGCCGATAAAAACTGTCTCATTTCCTATTTTTGCCTCAAACTTTCCCTGCTTTCCCACGAGCTCACGCAATTCTGATGGCGTTGCCCCTGCAATTTCAATAACCATGTATCTGTTCCCCTGCAGGTCTGACGCAGATTTTATAGTGACATCGCCAAGCCCGTAAACATTAAGCCTTTGCGCTGTAACAGCAATTAAGTCCTGCATCTCGCCCTGGCTAAGCGCCTTCTCAGGCTTAATCAGCGCCCTTGCCCCACCGCTCAAATCAAGCCCTTTCTTTATGTTTGTTGAGGGTATGCTGTCAACAGTAATTCTTGGCGCTTCCTGAACAAGCAGTATAAACTCTTTTGTTTTTGTCTGCACAACAAGCTTTGTCCTGTTCTGCAGCTGCTGCGGGAAAAATTCATTCATTGCATTTGTATAATCCCCTATATTGTTTATCTGCCTGCTGTTTATGGATGTTATAACCATTCCGGAAGCCATGCCTGCCTCAGAGGCAGTTGAGTTCTTCTCAATGCTCTTTATCACAACACCTTTCTCAAAGGCATGCCAGGGAGCAATTGCCAGAAATGCCAGAAACAACACAATAATCAGTACCCATATTCTAATTGAAAGCTTCATTTTGATTGTTTTTTCTTTTCCCCTTATCTTTTATTTTCCTGTTTTGCATCTTTTTTCTATTTTATTCCTTTCTTGTCGCAGTACCATTTAATTATGCTGGCATTTGTAAGCCAGGTGTTTATTATGTCTGCAAACAAGCCAAGCGCGAGTATGAGGAATATCTGCCTGAATGAGTCCGGCAGCCCCGTAACTATGAAAAATGCAGGCAGGACTGCAATCAAGGCTGTGAATGTCATAAGTATTCCTGTTTTGAATGCGCCGAAAATCCTCTCGTTTAATGTGCCCTCTCTTTTCTTTAATGCCCTGGTTGTCAGCAGGATATCTGTGTCAACTGAATAACCAATCAACATAAGGAATGCTGCTATGCCTGCCGGCGAGATGCTCATGCCGAGGAAATTGAGCAAAGCAAGCGGCATTACAATATCAGAGAATGCTGCAAATATCACAGCTATGCTCGGAATAAATGTCTTGAACAGGATGAATATGACGATGGACATGAGAATAAAGGATATAATCAGCGTTATAAGGAGCTGCCTGTAAAAGTTCTCGCTTAGCGCAGAGCCTGTGAATTCTGTGCTTGAATTCTCGTCTGTTAAATTGTAGCCAAGCACGCTTTCAATGCCTTCTTTCAGCTCCTGCGGTTGGCTTGAGCTTTCTACTATGCTTGCTATATGCTTTCCAGTCCTTATGTCTGCAAGCTTTCTTATAGAAACATCTGGAAATTTCTCTTTCAGCCCTGTTTCCAGACTTTCTCCTATATCGCCCTGAATTGTTATTGCAGTGCCTCCGGACAGGCTTATGTCCTTTTGCATTATGTCGCCATTCTTTGAGTAGAAGTATCCTATGTAAACCAGAGAAATGAGCATGATAACTACTGGAATAATCAGCATGATTTTGTATGAGTGGTCATACCACCTTAGCTTTTCATCAAGTGATCTTGTCTGCGTTTCCATCTTTTATCTTTATTAACTGAGCTTAAAAATGCGCTTGCAGCGCATCTGGCTTCTTATTTATACGTTTATCTTAACAAAGCCACATGCGCTGGCCGGGGGTCGAACCCGGATAAACAGCTTTCTTTAATCCTCTGATAAGGAGGTATCAGAACCTTTGGTTCTGATCATGGAAGGCTGTTGTCCTGCCATTAGACAACCAGCGCACTTCTTAGAATAATTTAGGTACTTTTTTAAATGTTTGCTGTTAGCTGAGGCAGCCGGCACAACATTTAAATATCTTCATGCTTTTTTGCAGGCATGGGTGAGAAAAAAGAGGCGGTTTACCTGGGAGTCTGGTTTCAACGGACTTCCCTGCACCTGAAAGAGGTTTATGAGTTCTTAAAGCATAAAAAAGGGGTTAAAGAGCTTGATGGGCAGAAACTTGAGGCTCTCTGGAGCGCTCTCCAGATAACTGACCCAATGTATCATGAAGAAGAAACTCTTGAGTTCATTGACGCAAAAAGCAATGCCATAACATTTTCAATGACAGAGGATGGCATTATGCTCTTAAGTGCCCCGCTTTCACAACGCAGGGAGACAACAGAAGAATTAGAGAGATATTATTCCAAATGCGTTGGGCCTGCTTTAAACTACCTATTTAGCAGGGGTGCGCCCATTCCAAAGGACTTAACAGTCATAAGCGGAGCATATCCTGTATATTTTGCAGTGTATAACCGCAGCAAAGAAGAGTGCCTTGATTTCTTCAGGGAGTACAAGGATAATGCATTTTCATTTATTAAAAATTCAGATACTGAGATATACATTGGCAAGAGGGTCGCTGTAATCAATGTCCTAAGGCAAACAATGAGCCCTGCGAAATTTTTTGATGTCATAAGAAACATTGTGCTGTTCAGGGAGTTTGAAAGGCAGTTAAACCACTACCTAAACCTTCACAGGAAGTTGTGGGATAAGATTTCGGCAATTCGCGATGCAGAAAGAATCCGTTACAGGGATTTTTCAATTGTCCGTGAAAATTTGTTTGACTACCTTAAGACAATCTCTTTTGTGAAAGCAAGGCTTTTGCAGATGCATGACATCCTGCACGCAAGAGGGGGCTCTATTGAGCCGGATATAAAAAGGCAGCTAAAGGCTTTGCAGCTTTTTGACAGATTTAAGATGCTTGATTCAAGCCATGATTATGTAAACCATCTTTGGGACATGACTTCAGATTATGCAAAAAGCACTTTAACGCTGCTTGAATCGCTTTATACAGAGAATACGCAGAGGGAGCTGAATGCGCTGATATTCATAACAATTGTTGGCGCTGCTGTAAGCTTCTTCGGCATGAACATAGGATTTCCATGGGAGGACAGGTGGCCTTATGTATTCAAAAGCTCATTCTATGTTATAGGATTAATTGTTATCATTGCTGTTCTTGCATATTCGCTGTTAAGAATACTGATTACAAAAAGGCAGTTTAAAGTAAAAGAGCGCGCGCAGGAGCGCGAGTTTAGAGAAAGGTTCAGCTAGTTTTACTTGTCAAAAAGCGCGCCCGGGAGGATGTCAAGAATCCTGCCCTAAAGATGCGTGCTCGGATTCTTGAGCATCTCGAAAACCTCAAAATTCAAAGAATTTTGACGGCTATCAAAGTCATAAGACTTTGAAGTCAAAAGATTTTCGATGACTATCAGAGACATAAGGTCTCTGAAGCTTTCAGAAACTATAAGTTTCTGAAGTTTGAACCCCCGACACCAAGGTTAGGAACCTTGGTATAAATGCCCTCGGCAGGACTTGAACCTGCAACCTAAAGGTTAGGAACCTTTCGCGCTATCCAGTTGCGCCACAAGGGCAGTTATTTTATCTAAGTTTCTTGGGTTTGATGAGCCTATTTCCTTCATCCATTTATTTAGCTGTTTTCTGCCTCTTAAATCTATTCTATACAGCCCTTCGGGAGTTTTTTTATATCTTACCTTAAAATTTTCATTAATTAAAATGCAATATATTTGGTTTATTAAAACAGGAGCTTTCATTTTTATCATAATACAGGGATATGGCTTTCCTGCAGGAGTTTTATCTGTATAAAAACAACCATCTGTGTCAAAAAGCCCCCTGATTATATATTTTACCTTTTCATAACCAAGATTATAAATTTTTTCAGCAATCTTTAAGTTTGATTTTGTACCTATTGGAAATATTAATTCTTCATGAATTTTTTGCAGCAATGCCCTATGAGAAAAAATAAGCTCAATAGAATTATGCTTTGGACGCTCTTTAAGATAGGCTTCTCTGTCAAAAAGAATTTTAATGTTCCTTTTAAGATAATTAAAAAACTCCCTGTCTAGTTTGGCACTTCCGCTTATCCCTATCCATGTAACAGTTCTTCCTTTATAATTCCATTTACTAAGCCATCCATCTCCAAGCAATACCCCATAGAACTCTAAAAAAATAGGGTTAGCTATATCAAGTATTATCTGGTTTTGTTTTTTTATTTTTTCTTTTATTGATTTTTCCCCGCCTCTAATTTGTCTTTTTTTTATTTCTATTTTTCCGTACTTTTGCAATATAATCTTATGAGTTATTTTGCCTCCTTTTACTCTACCCCAATTATCTTCTTGCCTATCTGTTATTTTTAAATTGTTTTTAATCTCTGATGGAATAATTTTTTCAGGAATATAATTTTCACTATATCTCCATTTTTGGACAGTACGAAAGTGAATTTTCATTTTACAGGCTAATTCTTTTAAAGAATTACAATGATTTGTCTTAATCAAAAAATCAAACAATTTTTTATTAGAATCCCTTGATAAAAGCAGCCTCATAATAAATCTAACTTATTATCCTTTTTAAATTTTGCTCTATCCAGGCTGAGCTACGGGCGCTTGGATATATTTAAATAATATTTGTTTTTTAAAAACCTATGCTAAAACTGCTGGGCATAATTGATATCGCAGGGGCATTGCTGCTTTTGCTGATGGCTATAGGGATTAGAATGCACTTCGCCATCCTGCTTGTTTTTGCAGTTATTCTTGCATTGAAAAGCGCAATAGGGCTTTTTAAGGATATAGGAAGCTGGTTTGACATCTTTGCCGCGCTGATATTCCTTGTGTCAATTTTTGCGCTTTTCAGAATTCCATTGGTGATAGCTGCAATCCTGCTGCTGCAGAAAGGCACATTAAGCTTTCTTTCCTAGCGCCTTTTTCCCTGCCTGAAGAAAAGAAACGGCTTTCTTTTTGCTTCTTTATTCTCTGCCTTTGGCTTGATGAAGATTATCTGCATCCCGTATGCCTGCGCAGATTTTGCCTGCACCAGGTCTGCTGTGACTAAAACTGCCTTATGCTTGAATGCAGCGCCCCTTATCAGGGCGTCTATCTCTCCTGATTTTGCATATTTTATATGGCTGTCCTGCGGCCTTATTCCATCAAAGAATATGCTGAAATGGTATTTGTGCTTGAGCTTGTGCAGTTTTGCCACCTCTTCCATGCCTTTAAACCCCACCTCCTGGCCTTTGTTAGCAAGGTTTTCCAGTTCTGCCATAACTGCATTTGGTATGATAATCCTGCCTTTCAGCCCCTTAAAAATCAGCTTGGGAAGGGCTTTGTTGACAATAGCAGATGTGTCAAACACATAACTCCTCTCTTTATTGTCTATCTCCGAGTTAAGCCCCCTTCTTGCTTTTCTCTTTATTCTCTGGCTTATTGTCTGCTTTGGCTTTTTCATTTTATGTTTTTATTTTGAATGCACTTAAAATAATCTGCTGTTTCTTTTAAACCTTTGTCTAAATCATAATTTATTTTCCAGCCGAGCTTCTGCAGTTTTGATGGGTTAAGAACAGAGGTTTTTAAGTCGCCCTTTCTTTCCTGCACATATACTGGCTTAAGCGCTGCGCCTGTTATTACATTCAGCCTGTCAAATATCTCCTGTGTTGATGCTGCCTTTCCTGTGCCAACATTAAATGCATTGTTCTCTGCTTCTTTACTCTCTGCTGCAAGAATATTGGCGCTGACAACATCCTTCACATAAACATAGTCTCTTGTCTGGGTGCCGTCGCCAAATATTGAAGGGGATTCTCCTTTCAGGAGCTTGTTTGTAAATATTGCCACAACACCTCCTTCGCCATAGGGGTCCTGCCTTGGGCCGTATACATTTGCATACCTTAAGGAAACATAGGGAAGATTATGCAGATTTTTGTAAAGAAAAAGATAGTGCTCTGCTGTATGCTTTGATATTCCATAAGGTGACAAGGGATTTATTGAATGCTCTTCATCCATTGGCAAGCGCACTGGCTCGCCATAGCCGGCGCCTCCTGAATTTGCATAGATGAATTTTTTAACGCCATGCTTTCTGGAAAGCTCGAGGAGGTTTAGTGTTCCTAAAATATTCACCTGTGCGTCAAACTGGGGCTTTGAGACAGATACCGGCACAAGTGCCTGCGCTGCATGGTGGTTCACAATATCGGGCTTTTCTTTTTCAAATATCTCTTCAAGCCTGGCAGAATCAGTTATATCTGCCTCATAGAATCTTGCTTTTTTGTTTATGTTCTCTTTTTTGCCGGAATACAGGCTGTCTGTGACAACAGCATCATATCCTAATTCTATGAATTTATCTGAAACATGGCTCCCTATGAAGCCTGCGCCGCCCGTGATTAAGATTTTCATTTGCTGTATTTTCTTTATATTTTATTTTTGATTTGCTCTTGCTGCGAAGTTCCTTGCCTAACTGAACAATCTTTATGTTCTCTTGCTGTGGGCATCCTCACTGATGTTGTGGTGCTCCTCGCTGCGGAACATAAAGATGCGGGGGGAAGGGATCGAACCTTCGCAGGCACTAAGCCAAAGCGTTCCTCCATTTTTGCTTGAGCGCTTCCCGTTTGACCACTCCGGCACTCCCGCGAACAAATATTGAGAAGAATGCTATATTATAAAGTTTATGATAAAGAAAGATAATGAAGGCCGCACGAGTCAGTGAGAGTATCCGAAGAAACTCAAAATCAGAAGACGCCGAAGTGTCATGCTGAAACACTGATTGCTCCTGCCTTAGGATATACAATACAATCTTATATTCATGTTTTTCGGTGCGACGAGAAAGCGAAAGAATAACAATTGACAAAGAAGAATTATCTTTTAGTGCTGCGCAAGGCAATTTTCTCCAGCCTTCTTAAGGACAGGGGCTTTTCCTCTCTTGTTTCAATTATTTCTGTCATTGCTATGTTCTGGCTTTGATATTTCTTCTTTACTGTTTCATAATGCTCATAAGCTGATTTGGCATCATGTGACAAAAAATCCATGTCATTTGTAAATGCGCCTGGCGCATGCTCAACCTCTATGTGATATTTTGTGTTTGCAAACTTCTTCATTTTTATTCAAAATCTATATTGTATTTAAGGATTATTGCACTCAAAAATATGTTTCATAAAAAAAGGTCGAAGACAGCTTTATGCGTTCCCCTCTTGTGGGAGAGTACCAGCATAAACGCAAGCTGCTTAGCTTCTGTGTTCGGAAAGGGAACAGGCGTTTCCAGCTTGCTATGGCCGTCTTCATAAACTCCTAGAGGAGATGGTTTTTAAAGTTTATTGTTGTCTCTTTTTGAAGGATAATGAAAAAACAAGGAAAAAAGCAGGCAGAGGAAAGAATAAAAGGAGTTTTTCAGAAATCTTGAGAATCAAAAGCCAGGTGATTCCCGGAAGATAAAAAGGCTTGCCATGTCTCACAACATCAAGCTTAAGGAATTAAGAAAGAAATTCTGCAGGAAATGCTATTCTGCCTTTAATGCAAAAAACAGCCAGACAAGGATAAAAAACGGCTTTAAGAGAGTGAAATGCCTGAATTGCAGTTATGCAAGCAGGTGGAGAATGAAATAATGAACATTGGAATTAATCAGCTTTTCTTGAACTTGCTTACTTCCTCAATTAAGTCAACATGCCCGAGGAATACTGCCCTGCAGCAGTATCTTTCCAAGCCAAGCTCATTAAGAACCTTGTTTGCGTCCTCGCCTGCGGCTGTCCGCTTCTTAAAGTCTTCCCATAAATGAGCAATTGGCTTGCCGCAGCTCATGCATCTTATTGGAACTATCATGTTAATTTTGTCTTGAGATAGCTATTTAAAACTTTCTACCAAAGCAAAGGCACCGAAGGCACTGCCATATTCTTGGGGTTTTTGCGCAATATACCATATAAATTCTGCAAAAAGTCCCGCAATTGCACCAGAGCTTACCGAAAGTTATTTAAGCCAAAAATTCATCAGAATTAAGAGGTGATAGCGCCTCAGAGCTTATTCTGGGAGGATTAGAGAATGATTAAAATGGAAAATGATAATGGGCATAATAAGACAAAAATAGGGATTTTGGGATTAGGCACTGTTGGAAGCGGAGTAGTCCGGTATCTGCAAGATTTTTACAGCCCGGAAAAAACAGGGCTGAACATTGAAATAGAAAAAATTTGTGTTAAAGATACTTGCAAAAAAAGAAGCATTGAGGTGGATCCCAGAATACTAACATCAAACCCCGATGATATTCTTGAAAATTCTGATATAGATACTGTTGTGGAATTGATAGGTGGGATAGAGCCTGTAGGGCGTTATATCTTGAGGGCATTAGAAAATGGAAAAAATGTGGTGACTGCAAATAAGGCTTTATTAAGCCTGCCTTATGAAAAGAGAGGCGCATGCCCCAGCGTTGAAGAGTTTCGGGAATCTGAAAAACGGGGAAAATGGCCGCCTGGTGCTGGCGGAGAGTTATTGTTTATTTCTGCACTTACCAATAAAAGGCACATAGGATTTGAAGCCAGTGTTTGCGGTGAGATTCCAATTATAAATACTGTCTCTAACATGTTCGGCAAGGCAGATATTGTAAAACTAGAGGGAATAATAAACGGAACCTGTAATTATATACTGACAAAAATGGAAAAGGGGGCGGATTACGGGCAGGCACTAAGAGAGGCACAAAATAAAGGATTTGCCGAGCAGGATTCCAGCTTTGATGTAAACGGGAATGATGCTGCACAAAAACTGGCAATACTGTCTACAATAATATTCGGGCATAGGGTTGAGGTGCCTGATATTGCCTGTGAAAGCATAGGGGGGATAACCTCTGGGGATGTCAGGTATGCTAATGAATGGGGGTATAAGATTAAGCAGGTTTCTTTAGCAAAAAGATATGGCTGTGGGGATAGCGAGATACTTGAGCTAAGGGTTTGCCCTACACTGGTGCCAAAGAACAATTTGCTTGCAGGTGTCATCAATGAAGATAATGCTGTCTCTTTATATTTTGGTGACAGGGCTGAACCGCTAACTTTAGCGGGAAAGGGGGCAGGCATGATGCCTACTGCAAGGTCTGTTGTTCAGGATATTGTTGAGGTAAACCTTTCTAATCACAGAAGCAGGTACTATCTTTACAATCTATTTACATGCCTTGGCTGGAAAAATGGAGATACGGGGCAAATCAAATCGGCATCATATCTAAGAGCAAATGTGGCAGATGAGCCAGGAGTTTTAGGAAAAATTTCAACTTTATTGGGTGAATATGGGGTAAATATTAATTCTGTAGTTCAAAGAGGGGGGGATAAAACAGACGGCACGATACCATTAACAATGCTGCTTAATCCTGCAACAGAAGAGAGCATGAGCAAGATGCTGGAAGAATTAAAAAAACAGGAATGTGTTAAAGATGTTTTAAGAATGAGGATTCAAAATTGAAAATGCCACAAAATATAATTCAGCTTGAGAATGTTCATAAAAACTATGTTATGGGAGATGCAACAATACATGCTGTTGAGGATGCAAACATAAGCATTGGGAAAGGCGAGTTTGTTGCAGTGATTGGGCCGAGCGGGAGCGGCAAATCTACATTAATGCACCTTTTAGGGGCTTTGGACCTGGCGAGCTCTGGCAGCATTTTTTTAGGCGGGCATGATATAGAAAAGCTTTCAGAGTCAGAGTTGGCAGTGATAAGGGGCAGGAAGATTGGCTTTGTTTTCCAGAGCTTTAACCTTATTCCTACGCTGACTGCCCTGGAGAATGTCATGCTCCCAATGATGTTCCAGAATGTCCCTCTTAAAGACAGAAAGGAAAGGGCTGAAAATTTGCTGAAAGAGGTTGGATTGGGGCACAGGATAAGCCACCTGCCTAGCCAGCTTTCAGGAGGGGAGAGGCAGAGGGTTGCGATTGCAAGGGCATTGGCAAATGACCCTGAGATTATACTGGCAGATGAGCCAACAGGAAATTTAGACACAAAGACTGGGCAGGAGATTGTCAGCCTGCTTGAAGAACTGAACAAGAAAGGAAAGACAATCATAATGGTTACGCATGAGCCAGATATTGCAGCGCATGCAAAGAGAGCAATAAGAATAAAGGATGGGAGGATTGAAAAATAAAATATCAATGATACAAAAATGAAAAACATAATAAAACTTGGAAAATTAGAGATTGATTTAGAGGATCTGAGAGATTTTATAGTTGAAGGCAAGAAGAACTGCTATGCAGGAAACGGAAAAGAGATTATCCTGCCTGATGGCTCAAAGCTGTTAACATTCCAGAAAGGAAATTTTTATTATGAGGATAATTATGCATATTATTACCAGGCTCCAGGCAGGGAGCTTGCCAAATGGAAGAATAAAGACGGGCAGAGGATATGGCAGATGGCTTATTCCGGGGGGATGATTGATTTTAACAAGCAGGATAAAAAATTAGCAAAAAAGACATTTGGCTTTTTAAAAAAGGTGCTATCTAAAGTTCCGAGGGAATATCCATTCCGAGGGCCTATATTTTTTGCAGATAATGATTTTAAGTATTATAATCGCATTATCTCTTTAAATGGGCAAAACAATCTCCTTAGGTTTAAAGGGGATGAAATCATATATCCTTTAGAGGGGGTGCACTCTGTCTTTTCACAAGATTACATTGGAGGTTTATGCATACCAAAATGAACTCAAAGATAATTATGCTTGTTGCAACATTTCTGTTGATTTTATCAGCAGCGCAGATTTCTATGCCTGGCGCAGATGCTCTGACAATCTCGTCTGTTGATGTTTCTCCTGAGCAGATTATCCCCGGCGGAACAGCAGAGATAACACTTAACCTGGAGAATAATTTTGACAGGACATTAAGCGATATTGAGGTGTATCTTGATTTCAGCTCAGAAAAGGTGCCTATTGCGCCCTATGGCTCTGGCGCAGAGATGTCTATTGAGGAGATTAAAAGCGACAAGAGCAAGACACTAATCTTCAGCGTGATTGCTTTGTCTGACGCAAAGCCAGGAGTGTATAAAATACCTGTCATGATAAAATACACTGACAATGGGACAGAGGTAAAAAAGTCAAGCTTAATCTCGCTGAGCATAAATTCCAATCCTATGCTTTACATCACAGCAGAGGATTCTATACTGATTAAGGGGCAGGGCAATACACTAAGCATAAAGATAGTAAACAACGGATTAAGCGATGTAAAACTTTTAACAATAAAGCTTAATGAGGTTATAGGGATAAACATGCTTTCACAGAGCGAGGTTTATATCGGGGAATTGAGCTCTGATAATTTTGACAGCGCAGAGTTTAAGATATTTGTCTCAGAGAATGCGCCGGGCTTGCTGAACATGCCTGTTGAGCTTAGATACAGGGATGCTGCAAACAATGAGCTGAAAGAGACAAAGAACCTTGAGATAAATGCATACAGCAAAGAAGAGGCAATCTCTCTTGGATTGATAAAGAGAAACAACAGCCTTGCCATTGCAATAACAATTGCGGTTTTGGTTATTGCTTTTATAATCTACAGGAGAATAAGAAAGAAAAGAAGGCAAAAAGCAGCAAGGCAGAATTAATATGAAAAAGGATATTTTAATAGGAATAGACAGGGATGGGACAATAATCAAGGATGGGGGGTATTTTGGCATAAAAGATAACTGGAAGGAAAGGATTGAGATTTATCACGGATTTACAGAGGGGCTTAAACTGCTGAAAAATAATGGATTAAAGGCTATTGTTGTTT